>OCPW01001114.1_pt1 | contig 16097 bp, 10 predicted proteins | sample 1538761 | NCBI WGS metagenome assembly OCPW01 (sample SAMN04571724, study PRJEB22368) | human gut metagenome | biome: human gut; material: stool | host: Homo sapiens | place: Luxembourg | collected 2012-09-20
CACGGCTGAAGCCGAAGGTCATCTGGGTCAGGTCGTTGGTGCCGAAGCTGAAGAAGTCAGCTTCCTTGGCGATCTCGCCGGCGGTCAGAGCGGCACGCGGGATCTCGATCATGGTGCCGACCTCGTACTTCATGTCAACACCGGCAGCGGCAATCAGGGCATCGGCAGTCTTGACGACAACGTCCTTGACAAACTTCAGCTCCTTGACCTCGCCAACCAGAGGAATCATGATGTGGGGGGTGATCATCTTGCCGGTTTCGGCAGAAACCTTGAGGGCAGCCTTGATGACAGCGTTGGTCTGCATCTCGGCGATCTCGGGATAGGTAACAGCCAGACGGCAGCCACGGTGACCCATCATGGGGTTAAACTCGTGCAGGCTGACAACAACGTTGTTCAGCTCCTCGGTGGTCATACCCATGTCCTTAGCCAGAGCCTCGATGTCCTCGGCCTTGGTGGGCAGGAACTCATGCAGCGGCGGATCCAGATAACGGATGGTCATCGGACGCTCGCCCATGATGCGGTACATAGCGGTGAAGTCGGCCTCCTGGAACGGCTCAACCTTAGCCAGGGCAGCCTTGCGCTCCTCAACGGTACGGGCGCAGATCATCTCACGGACAGCCTTGATGCGGTCCTCAGCGAAGAACATGTGCTCGGTACGGCACAGGCCGATGCCCTCAGCACCCAGATCCACTGCCTGCTGTGCGTCGCGCGGGTTATCCGCATTGGTCATGACCAGCAGCTGACGAGCAGCGTCTGCCCAGCCCATAAAGCGATTGAAGTTCTTGTTGCCGGTAGCGGCGACGGTTGCGACCTGCTCGCCGTAGATGTTACCGGTGGAGCCGTCGATGGAGATCCAGTCGCCCTCAACGAACTTGTGGCCGTTGATCTCGAAGGTCTTAGCCTCTTCGTCGATCTTCACCTCGTTGTCGTTGCCGCAGCCGGAGACACAGCAGGTGCCCATACCACGGGCAACAACGGCTGCGTGGCTGGTCATGCCGCCGCGAACGGTCAGGATGCCCTGAGACACCTGCATACCGACGATGTCCTCGGGAGAGGTCTCCAGACGGACCAGAACGACCTTCTTCATCTTGCCGGACTTGACCATCTCCTCTGCCTCTTCAGCAGTAAAGACGATCTGGCCGCAGGCAGAACCGGGAGAAGCTGCCAGACCCTTGCCGACGACCTCGGCAGCCTTCAGAGCAGCAGCATCGAACTGGGGATGCAGCAGGGTATCCAGCTGCTTGGGCTCAACGCGCAGGACAGCCTCCTGCTCGGTGATCATGCCCTCGTCCACCAGATCGCAGGCGATCTGCAGGGCAGCCTGAGCGGTACGCTTGCCGTTACGGGTCTGCAGCATATACAGGTGGCCGTCCTCAATGGTGAACTCCATATCCTGCATATCGCGGAAGTAGTTCTCCAGACGGGTTGCGATCTCAACGAACTGATCGTACACCTCAGGCATCTGATCCTTCAGGTGGCTGATGGGAGAAGGAGTGCGCACGCCGGCCACAACGTCCTCGCCCTGTGCATTGATCAGGTACTCGCCCATCAGCTTTTTAGCGCCGGTGGCGGGGTCACGGGTGAATGCAACGCCGGTGCCGGAGCGGTCGCCGGAGTTGCCGAACGCCATCTGCTGGACGTTGACAGCGGTGCCCCACTCGTAGGGGATCTCGTTCATCTTACGGTAGACGTTTGCACGGGGGTTGTCCCAGCTGCGGAAGACAGCCTTGACGGCCTCGATCAGCTGATCCTTGGGGTCCTGCGGGAAGGGTCTGCCCTCGTTGTCCTCGTAGATCTTCTTGAAGGTGCCGACCAGCTCCTTCAGGTCCTCGGCAGTCAGGTCAACGTCGTTCTTGACGCCCTTGGCTTCCTTCATCTTATCGATCTCGACCTCGAACAGGCTCTTCGGGACCATCATGACGACGTCGGCGAACATCTGCACGAAGCGGCGGTAGCAGTCGTATGCGAAACGGGCGTTGTTGGTCTTCTTGGCCAGACCCTCGACTGCCTCGTCGTTCAGGCCGAGGTTCAGGATGGTGTCCATCATGCCGGGCATGGACTGACGTGCGCCGGAACGGACGGAAACCAGCAGGGGGTTCTCGATGGAGCCGAAGGTCTTACCGGTCTGCTCCTCGAGGATGCCCATGTATTTGAAGATGTCTGCCTTGATCTCATCGTTGATCTCGCGGTTGTCAGCATAGTACTGGGTGCAGGCCTCGGTGGTGATGGTGAAGCCCTGAGGAACCGGCATGCCGGCGTGGGTCATCTCGGCCAGGCCGGCACCCTTACCACCCAGAGTGTTCTTCATGGTGGTCTGGTCGCCGCCGAAGGCGTCATGGCCCTCTTTGAACAGATACAAGAATTTCTTGCTCATAGTTACCTCCCAAATTGGTGACGTGTTTGCATCACATAAATCATGTCTGCATAGTCCATTATAACAGACCGAAAGACAGATTTCCAGTAGATTGTTAAAAAAATGCTCAATAGTTTCGCTGAAAAGTAGCCAAACTTTTTTGGTTCAGGTATTGCAATTTGCACAAAAATCGTGTATTTTATAATGGGTGGGAAGTTCGAATTATTTTTTGAACTGTCACTTTTTTCTTTTTGAGTGCCGCGGTAAATTTTTACGGCGAACGGCGTTTTTCGGCTTGCTAAAATGCGCCGCATGTTATACAATATATAGATATAAGGCCCGTCGGCAGCCCCCGTGCGCCGCGGGCACGAAATGAGTGTATAAAGGAAGAACCGCTATATGTCTACCGCAAGAGAGAATTTCGAGCTGGCACAGCAGCGCTATGCCGCCACGTTTGAGCGCCATCTGGATAACGGCGTGAATTTTATCAGCGATAACGTCTGCATTGAGCCGGAGGTCGTCATCGCCCCCGGTGCAACCATCCTGCCGGGCTGCATCCTGCGCGGCCAGACGGTCATCGGCCCGGACTGCGTCATCGGCCCCAACACCCTGCTGGAGGATACCGTCGTTGACGCCGGGTCCACGATCAATGCCAGTCAGTGTTATGGGAGCCACATCGGCCCCAACAACAAGATTGGTCCCTTCACGCATGTGCGCGTCGGCACCAAAACCGCCGAGGGCTGCCATCTGGGCGCTTATGTCGAAACGAAGAACGCTGACTTTGCCGAGGGCAACACGGTCAGCCACCTGACCTACATCGGCGATGCCACGGTGGGCAAGTACTGCAACTTCGGCTGTGGTACCGTCACCTGCAACTACGACGGCGAGGGCAAGTTCCACACGACCATCGGCGACTATGCGTTCATCGGCTGCAACACGAACCTGGTCGCACCCGTCACCATCGGCGACCATGCGTTCACGGCTGCCGGCTCCACCATCGGCCATGACGTGCCCGCCGGTGCGCTGGGCATCGAGCGCGCCAAGCAGGCCGAGATCGACGGCTGGGGCGAGCGTAAGCTGGAGAAGTATATCGCCAAGAAGCAGAAGCTGGAAGCGGAGAAGAAAGGGAAGTAAAGCGTTGTAGGGGACGGCGTCCTCGACGCCCCGCGGCCTTCCCATAAGCAGCCGCTTATCTTACGCTGCCGGGCCGGGCATGCCCGGCCCCTACGGTACTTCACGATTTTTCAAAGGATATATCTATGTTCGAAATGACCTCCGGGGCGGACTGGCTGATTGCCGGACTGGGCAACCCCGAACCGAAATATGACGGCACCCGCCACAACGCCGGTTTTGAGGCGCTGGACTATCTGGCCGCGCAGTGGCAGTGCGACATTGCCAAAGCCAAATGGCAGGGCCTGTACGGCACGGCACAGGTGAACGGCCACAAGGTCGTGCTGCTCAAGCCGCTGACCTACATGAACCTAAGCGGCCAGAGCATTGCCCCCGCCGCCAACTTTTACAAGATCCCGGCAGACCACATCATTGTGCTGTGCGATGACATCACCCAGGAGCCGGGACATCTGCGCATCCGGCCCCACGGCTCTGCCGGCGGGCACAACGGGCTGAAAAGCATCATTGCCAGCCTGGGCACCGACCATTTCAGCCGCATCCGCATCGGCATCGGCGCCAAACCGAACCCGCAGTACGACCTGGCCGCCTGGGTGCTGGGCAAGCTGCCTGCCGCAGACCGCAAGGCCATGACGGACCGCTACCCGGACATTGAGGAAGCCTGCAAGCTGCTGATGGACGACAATCTGCAGTACGCCCAGAACAAGTTCAACCACTAAGGGGACGTGAATCATGAGTGAAATCCGTAAAAAAGCAATGACCCGTCTGGTGCTCTGCGCTGTAGCGCTCGTCGCCTCCATCATTTTCAGTGTCCTGCTGCTGAGCGGCACCTTTGACGGCAAAACCGGCGGCAGCAAGCCCGCCTCCGGCGATACCATCAGCAGCAGTGCCCCCGCGGAGGGCGTTGACGATCCCACCGCCGACAGCTTTACCGCAGAGAGCGCCCCTGCCGAGAAGGTGCCCGCCGAGCCCGAGGCCACCCCCGAGCCGACGCCGGAGCCCACGCCCGTGCCCGAGTACGAGGGCCTGAGCGTGCAGCCCACCACCTATTATAATGAGGGTGAGCAGCCGACCTACACCGTGACCGACGGCAACAACCTGAACATGCGCGGCGGCCCCGGCACCGACTATGACAAGATCGGTCAGGTGCCCGCCTCCACCGGCGTGACCGCGCTGGGCACCAATGAGGACGGCAGCTGGGTCGTTGTGAACTACAACGGCACCTACGGCTGGCTCAAGACGGAGTTCTTGAACGGGTAAAAGCTCTCTTGCCTCCCCTAGCAGGGGAGGTGGCCCCGCAGGGCCGGAAGGGTTGAACCTTGCGGCCATCCGAAATATTTAGGGCAATGTCAAGGTTCTCTCCCCCAGCCGCTGCGGCGGCAGCCACCTCGCAGAGGGGGCCAAGGAGAAATGTATGTTCAACGCACTTTTCACCAAAACAGACGAATACGCAAGACTGGCGCAGGCGCTCGGGGGTCCGGGGGCTTGCGCCTTATTTGGCATACCGGGGTCGGGCCGGGCGATGGTCTATGCCGCGCTGGCGAAGGCCCTCGACAAACCGCTCTGCATCGTAACGCCCGGCGAGGCCGAGGCGACCCGGTTTGCGGGCGACCTGAACGCGCTTGGCGTGGCGGCGGCAGTGTTCCCTGCCCGCGACTATGTGCTGCGCCCCATCGAGGGCACGGGCCGCGAGTACGAATACCGCCGTCTGGCCGTGCTGGGCGACCTCGTCGGCGGGCGGCTGCAGGCCGTCTGCGTGCCCGACGAGGGCCTGACCCAATACACGACGCCGCGGGCGGATTTCTGCGCGAACACCCGCAGCCTGCGCCCCGGCGACACACTGCCCCGCGCCGAGCTGACCGCGCTTTTGTACGGCGCAGGCTATACGCGGCGCGACCAGGTGGACGGCCCGGGTCAGTTTTCGATCCGCGGCGACATTGCGGACATCTACGCGCCCGACATGAAGCAGCCCGCCCGCATGGAGTTCTGGGGCGACGAGATCGACACGATGCACACCTTCGATCTGGCGACCCAGCGCCGCGACGAGCCGATTGAAAAAATCTACGTATCCCCCGCGCGGGAGATACTGTTCGGTCAGCCCGCCGACGCAGCGGAGAATATCCGCTCCTATATCAAAAAGGCCCGCGGCAGGCGGCGCACGGCGCTGGAGACCTGCACCGCTGCGGACCTGGCACAGCTGGACGGCGGCGCGATGCCCGTCAACATGGACAAATATCTCACGCTGCGCTATCCCGAGCCCGCGACGATTTTAGACTACTTTGACGATCCGCTGCTGATCCTGGAGGAGCCGGCCTCCCTGCGGGAGGCCGAGCGCGCCACCGCGTTCCGCCGGGGCGAGGAGCTTTCCGCCCTGCTGGAGGACGGCGTGCTGGCGGCAGGGCTGGATAAGCTCTACGCCGAGAGCGGCTGGCTCTGGGCGCAGTGCGCCGCACACCGCACGCTCTGCGCCGAGAACTTTGCCCGCAGCATGCCCGATGTGCCGCTGAAAACCATCGTCAACGCACCCGCCCACACGCTGCCCGCCTGGGGCGGCGAGGTCGCGGCGCTGCTGGAGGACATCCAACCGCTTTGCAGCGGCGGCACGGCGGTCACGGTCATGGCCGGCACGCCCCGTGCGGCGGCGGGTCTGGCCGCCGACCTGCGCACCAAAGGGCTGAACGTCACGACGGACGCGGCGGCGGAGCCGAGCGCCGGGTTGGTGCAGATCCTGCCGGGGCAGCTTTCCGCCGGGTGCAGCCTGCCGTTTGCGAAATACGCCGTGTTTACGGCCCGCGCTTTCGGCGTGAGCGGCACACAAAAGAAGAAAAAGCGCAATAAGGACGCGCTGAACAGCCTGAGCGAAATCTCGGTGGGTGATCTGGTCGTCCACCAGAACCACGGCATCGGGCGATACGCGGGCATCCAGCGGATGGCCGTGCAGGGCGTCACAAAGGACTATCTGCGCATCGAGTACGACAAAAAGGACGTGCTGTACGTGCCCGTCACCCAGCTGGACCTTTTGTCCCGCTACACTGCGCCGGGCGACAGCGACAACGTGAAGCTGAGCCGCCTGGGCGGCAGCGATTGGGCCAAGACCCGCAAGAAGGTCAAGGCTGCGACGGAGCAGATGGCGAAGGAGCTGATCGAGCTGTACGCCCGCCGCAAGCAGGCGCACGGCTACGCCTTCCCCGCCGACGACACCTGGCAGGGTGATTTTGAACAGCGCTTTGCCTATGAGGAAACGCCCGACCAGCTGACCTGCGCGGCGGACATCAAGCACGATATGGAGGAGCCGTGGCCGATGGACCGGCTGCTCTGCGGTGACGTCGGCGTCGGCAAGACCGAGGTCGCACTGCGCGCCGCGTTCAAATGCGTGATGGGCGGCAAGCAGTGCGCGATCCTGGCCCCCACGACAATTCTGGCGTGGCAGCACTTCAACACCGCGCTGACCCGCATGGAGTCCTTCCCCATCCGCATCGGGCTTTTGTCCCGCTACCGCACCGCCAAGGAGCAGAAGGAGACGCTGCGCGGGCTGAAGGACGGCACCGTGGACATTGTAGTCGGCACGCACCGGCTGCTGTCCGGCGATGTGAAATTCAAGGACCTGGGCCTTGTCATCATCGACGAGGAGCAGCGGTTCGGCGTCAAGCACAAGGAAAAGCTCAAAGAGAGCTTCATCGGCGTCGATATGCTGACGCTGTCGGCCACGCCGATCCCCCGCACGCTGAACATGGCGCTGTCGGGCATCCGCGATATGAGCACAATTGAGCAGCCGCCGTTTGAGCGCCAGCCGATTGAAACCTATGTGCTCGAGTACGACGAGGGCATCGTGTCCGAGGCCATCCGCAAGGAGCTGGCCCGCGGCGGGCAGGTATACTACCTGCACAACCGCGTGGACAACATTGAGGAATGCGCCGCGCGGGTGGGCAAGCTCGTGCCCGGGGCGCGTATCGGCATTGCCCACGGCAAGATGACCGAGGAGCAAATTTCGTCGGTGTGGCAGCAATTGCTGGACAACGAGATCGACATCCTTGTCTGCACCACCTTAATTGAGACCGGCGTGGACGTGCGCAACTGCAACACGCTGATCATTGAAAATGCGGACCGCATGGGATTGAGCCAGCTGTACCAGATCCGCGGGCGCGTGGGACGCAGCTCCCGCAAGGCGTATGCGTATTTCACCTTCACACGCGATAAGGTGCTGACCGAGATCGCGGCCAAGCGGCTTTCGGCCATCCGGGAGTTCACGTCGTTCGGGTCGGGCTTCCGCATTGCGATGCGCGACTTGCAGATCCGCGGTGCAGGCAGTCTTTTGGGCCACAGCCAGCACGGCCACATGGAGGCCGTCGGCTACGATTTGTACGTGAAGATGCTGGGTCAGGCCATTGCCGCGGCCCGCGGCGAGGCCCCCGCCCCCGACAAGAGCGACTGCCTGGTGGACATCACTGTGGACGCATTCCTGCCGGAGGAATATATCCCGGACGCTGCCGGGCGCATCGAGGCATACAAGCGCATTGCGGCCATCGAGACGACGAGCGACGCCGAGGACGTGCTCGACGAGCTGATCGACCGCTACGGCAGCCCGCCCAAGAGCGTGCAGGGGCTGGTAGACGTCTCCCTCGTGCGCGTGACCGCAGCCCGCGTCGGCATTGCGGAGATCGTCCAGCGCGGCGACCAGCTGATTTTGTATAGTGACATCGTCGGGCCAAAGCAGTTGGGCGAGGTCATGGAAAAGTTCCCGCATCGGGTGCTGTACAATGCACTGGGCCGACCCTATTTCAGCCTGCGCGTGCAGAAGGGCGAAAGCCCGCTGGTATTGCTGCGGGATGTGGTGACCCTGCTGCCGGGGGCACAGAATCAGTCACAGACAAAGCCATAAAAAATAAGCACCTGTTTGCTGCGGTAAAAAGCAGTAAACAGGTGCTTTGCTTTTGGGGTAAGACGCTGAAATTTCTTTGGTCCTTTCTTTATAAAGAAAGGACAGAGGGGGTCAAGTGCCGGGCAGCCGTAAACGGGCAGAGCTCCTCAGGCCGGCTTTGCCCGCGTCTAAAGCCTCCCCTCACAGGGGAGGTGGCCGAGCGCCAGCGATGGCCGGAGGGGCTTCGCCGGGCGTAAATCAAACCGCCCGTCCCCCTTTTACTCACTCAAACACGTTCTCCTCATCCTCCACCACTTCACCAACGTGGTTTCCCTCGCTGTCCAGCCCGCGCTTGTCCAGCATATAGTGCACAAATTCCCGCGCCAGGCCGTAGAAGGTCGCAAAGAGCGGCACGCCGACGACCATGCCCACAAGACCGAACAGGTCGCCGCCGACCACGATGGAAAACAGGATCCACAAGGCAGAGATGCCGATGGACGAGCCCAGGATCTTCGGGCCGATGAAGTTGCCGTCCACCTGCTGGATGACCAGAATCAGCACGCCGAAGATGACCGCCTGGATCGGGTCAACCAACAGCAGAATGAAGATGCTGGGGATCGCGCCGATGAAGGGGCCAAATACCGGGATAATATTCGTGATACCGATAAACACACTGATGAGCAGTGCAAAATCGAGCCGCAGGATCGCCATTGCCACAAACGTGATAACGCCGATGATGGCCGAGTCAATGATCTTGCCCACAAAGAAGCCCGTGAAATTCACGTTGGCATAATGGCAGATGCGCAGCGTGTTTTCCGCAGCCTTTTCCGGCAGGAAGGCATGCGCCAGCGTGCGCAGCTGATGGAGCAGATGCTCCTTGTCCGCCAGCATATAGATGCTGGCCGCAATCGAGGTGAAGATCGCCACGAAGTTCGATGCCACGCTGCCGATGCTGGCCACGATCTGCGGCATGGCGGCGCTGGCCATGCTGTAGATTTCCTTGACCATCGCCTCGGAATCGTCCAGCACTTTTGTGGCCGACGACAGGTCAACGCCGAAGCGCTCCTGAGCCATGCCCAGCATATCCTGTACGCTGTGTATGTAGCTTGGGAAGTTCGTAAACAGCATGGCGATGCTGTCCACGATCTGCGGGATGACCAGCCATGCCAGCAGCACAAGCAGCAGGATTGCCACCAGATACGCCAGAAGGATCGCGAATCCGCGCGTCTTTTTCTTCTCTTTAAACAGCTTTGTGTAGAAGAACTTGACCATCGGGTCAAGCACATAGGCAATGACTATGCCGCCCGCAAACGGCGACACGATGCCGATAAACACACCGATTTTCCCCAGAAAGTACCCCAGATTGTTCAAAGTCAGATACAGCGCAATACAGGCCCCGACCACGCAGAACCAGTCCAGCATCGTCTCCGGCTTTTTGGTCCAGATATGTTCCTCTTTCAAATGCTCCGCTCCTTTTACATCATTTTACAAGAGTATTGTACGCTATGCACGCCTGTATTGCAAGGAATAACTTGTTAATTTTCTTGCGGCCCTCCTGGTAAATTCCGGCGCGGCTCACCGTTTTCATCCAGGCCGCGGGCCGTCAGCCCTGCCCCGACAGCCTGTTTGAGCAGCGCCGCCAGCACGGCCAGCGTCGGCACGCCCAGCACCATGCCCGGGATGCCGAACCACGCCCCGCCCACCACGATGGCCAACAGCACGCCCAGCCCCGGCAGGCCGGTGGCCCCGCCCAGAATGCGCGGCGCAATAAAGTTGCCGTCCACCTGCTGGACCACAAAAATAATGATGGCAAATTCTGCCGCCTTCCAGGGCAATTCCAGCAGCAGGATGATGAGCCCCGGCACCGCACCGAGGAACGGCCCCAGCACCGGGACAATGTTTGTCACGCCGACCAGCACGGCCAGCAGCGGCGCGTATTCCAGCCCGAAGATCGACATCAGCGCAAATGTTTCCCCGCCCACGAGCAGGGCGTCCACCAGCTGCCCGCCGATGTAGCCGCTGAAAATTTTGTTGGCAAGACGGCAGATTTCCAGCACACTGCCCGCGGCACGCGGCGGCAGCGCCGCGTGCAGACACGCCCGGGCCGCGCGGAGCAGCGCCTCCTTGCCGGAGAGCAGGTAGATGCTGGCGGCCAGTGCCACCACGGCGTTGCCCACAGCCCCCGCCGCGCCGGAGACGAAATCCGCCGCCGCACGCGCCGCACTGCGGGACAAACCGCCGAACCAATTTTGCAGTGCCGTGCCCACCATCTGCACAAGCTGTTCCGCCGTGGCCGTATCGATGCCGAACGTATTTTGCACCCAGACCAGCAGGCCGCGGATAGTCTCCTCATACGCGCCGAGCCGCCCGGCAAAGGTCGTCACGCTCTGCACGAGCTGCGGGACGACGAGCGCCGCCAGCAGCGCCAGCGCACCGAAAAACAGCGCATAGCTTACAGCCATCGCCCCGCCGCGCCTGCCGCCAAAGAGCTTTTGCGCAAAAAAGCGCGTGGGTATGTCCAGTACATAGGCCAGCAGCAGCCCCCAGCCAAACGGTGCCAGCAGCCCGAGAAACGCCCCGGCCCCGCGCAGCACGCCCGGCAGCCAGTCTGCCGCGGCAAACACCGCCGCGGCGCCCGCCGCCAGCAGCAGCCAGTCCTTCATCGTGTGGGGTGTGCGGTCAAAACAGTTTTTCATTGTCGCTCCTCCTGTTTTGTGGTACACTGTTTACAGCGCATACTTTGTTCATCTTACTTGCTTCTGTTATACCACTTTTTTCCAAAAGGTAAAGAGCCGTATGATTGGAAATTACAATAATTTACGGAAAACCGATGTTTTTCGTGAAAATCCTCGTCAGCGCCCGTCTGCCGGGCGCGTCGGTGCTGTAGGGGGCGGCGTCCCCGACGCCCCGCGGAGGGGTCAAGACCCCTCCCTGCAAAGCCGCTCGAAGGAGGGCTGCAATCCTTTGCACTTTTCCTGCAGTTTTGTAAAATTTCTTCGGCAATCTTGACAGAATACCGTCATAATGTTAAAGTGGTCACAAAGCCGCTTTCTGTCCCTGAAAGGAGATTTCCATGTGGTTTGATACGATTTTATGGCTGGTTGCCGTCGTGGCGTTCATCATGGTCGAGGCCGCCACAACGGCGCTTGTCTCGGTCTGGTTTGCGGTGGGCGCTGCCGCGGCCATGCTGGTCAGCTTTTTTAATGTCGGCTTTGGCTGGCAGATGCTTGTTTTTGCCGTTGTATCGGCTATTACGCTCGGCCTGATGCTGCCCCGGCTCATCAGCCGACGCGGCGCGCACCGTGCCCCTGTCACGAACGGCTCGCCGCTGACCATCGGCAAGCAGGGCGTTGTGCTTGTGGACATTGAGCCCGGCCTTCCGGGCCGGGTCCGCGTGGACGGCCTGGACTGGCAGGCCCGCGCCGAGGTCACACTCCCGCAGGGCACCCGCTGCAAGGTCGTGGCCGTGGACGGTGCGATCCTTATTGTCGCTCCCGTGACCGCTGACGCGGCTGCGGTTTAAATCACAAAGGAAAAAGGAGGACCCCCAAATGCTGTTAGTCTTTGCCATCCTGCTCATCATTATTCTGGTGGTTTTGGTGCGCTGCATCGTTATTGTGCCGCAGTCCAACGCCTATGTCACCGAATGGCTCGGCGTCTACAAGGATACCTGGGGCGCGGGCCTGCACATCCGTACGCCGTTTGTCGAGCGCATCTCCCGCAAGGTTTCACTGAAGGAGGAGGCCGCCGACTTCCCGCCGCAGCCCGTCATCACCCGCGACAACGTCACGATGATGATCGACACCGTCGTTTTCTTTCAGGTGTTTGACGCCAAGATGTACGCCTACGGCGTGAACCGCCCGATCCAGGCCATCGAGAACCTGTCCGCCACGACGCTGCGTGACATCATCGGCTCGATGACGCTCGACGAGACCCTGACGAGCCGCGACCTCATCAACACGAAGATCACCGCCAGCCTTGACGAGGCCACGGACCGCTGGGGCATCAAGGTCAACCGCGTCGAGCTGAAAAACATCGAGCCGCCGGTGGAGATCCGCCAGGCCATGGAGAAACAGATGAAGGCGGACCGCGAGAAGCGCGCCTCCATCCTGCTGGCCGAGGGCGAAAAGCAGGCTGCCATCACCCGCGCCGAGGGTGAAAAGGAATCCGCCATCCTGCGCGCCGAGGCCGTGAAGCAGCAGCGCATCCGCGAGGCCGAGGGCGAAGCCGAAGCCCTGCTGACCGTCCAGAAGGCACAGGCCGATGCCATCCGCATGATCAACGAGGCGAACCCCAACCACAACTATCTGGCCCTGCGCAGCATGGAGGCCATGGAGAAGGTCGCTGACGGCAAGGCCACCAAGCTGATCGTGCCCAGCGACATGCAGAATCTCGCCGCAACCGTGTCCGCGATCAAGGAGATCTCCGGCGAAGTGACCGAATAAAATTTTACATTCTGTTTTCCCTGCCCGCGGTGTTCTGCCGCGGGCTGTTTTTGTGGGGACGAACGCCGGCGGAAAGGCGCGAAAGCCCCTCAGGCCGAGTTTGCGAGATCTGAGGGGCTTTCCCCCGCCCACACTGCTCCTTTCCCGCAATTTTTTCTTGCGTTTTCCACAAAATCAGGTTATACTATAAGCAGAATAGTATGTCTTTTTGCGCATACTACATAAAATATTGCGAGGTGTATCAGTATGAAGGAACCTATGGTCATCACTATGGCGCGTGAGTACGCATCCGGCGGCAGCGAGATTGCACAGGCCGTTGCCGACAAGCTGGGTATTCCCTTATATAATAAGGAGCTGATCACCCTTGCCGCCAAAAAGAGCGGTCTGACCGAGGAGGCCATTGCCGCCAGCGAGAACCAGCGCAGCGGCAGCCTAATCTACAGCCTGTACATGATGGGCAACACGATGCCCCTGGCCGACCAGGTCTACATTTTGCAGAGCAACGTCATCAAGGAGCTGGCCGCCGAGGGCCCCTGCGTCATTCTGGGCCGCTGCGGTGACTACGTCCTGCGTGAGCGCCCCAACGTGCTGCGCACCTTCGTCTACGCGCCGCTGGAGACCCGCATCCAGTTTGCCAAGAGCCGCCCCGACGCCAAGGACATGCCGGACCGCCTGTGGGAGACCCAGCTGGCCAAGCATGACCGCGCCCGTGCAAGCTACTACAACTATTACACCGAGAACCGCTGGGGCGAGGCCAAGAACTACGATCTGTGCCTGAATGCGACCCTGGGCCGCGAGGCCTGCGCCGACCTGATCGTGGCCGCCGCCAGGGCTATGCAGGAAGCCGACAAGTAAAAAGGAGCCTTTCACTATGCTGCGCTATGTCAAAAACGGAATGCTGCTGTTGAGCGTCGCGTATATCGTCATCGGTATGCTGCTGCTCATCATGCCCGAGACCAGTCTGCTCTGGATCTGCAACATTTTTGGTGTTGTGGTGCTTGTCACCGGCATTGTCTGCCTGATCCAGTATGCCCGCATCCGCGGCACCGGCTTTACCGCGCCGTTCATGCTGGTGGGCGGCGTCATCACGGCGGGGCTGGGCATCTTCACGCTGGCAAAGCCGCAGGTAGTGACCAGCTTTCTGCCCATTGTGTTCGGCATCTTCATCGTCGTTGACGGCCTGAGCCGCATCGGTACCGCCATTGACCTTGCCAAGCGCAAGGGGCAGAAATGGTGGTTGCTGCTGCTGTTCAGCATCGTATCCGTTGCCCTGGGCGTACTGCTGGTGCTGCACCCGTTTGATGCGGCGGTCAGCGTCGTCATGCTCTGCGGCATCCTGCTGATCGTCGAAGGTGCGCTGAATTTAGGCTGCATTCTCTACGCCGCCATGGAACTGCGCACACTGGACCGCATGGCCTCTGCCGCCGCCAATGCGGCCTTGGGTGCCATCGGCGACGCCCTGGACGAGGCCGAAGCCGCCGAGCGCGATGTCGGCAGCGACGGCCCTGTGGTGTACGACGCCGAGAGCAAGGATGTGTCGGAGGACGGTGAATAACCGTTCCGTGACACCGTAGGGGCGCATTCTATATGCGCCCGCAGCGCCGTGCCATCAGCAAACGGGCACGGGCGGATATAGAATCCGCCCCTACAAGCTCCGTTTGTCCTTATTTTGTTTCCCGCGCGAAGGATCGCGAGTTATTTTTAAAGGAGAGAGCCCCTATCCATGTATGACCTTATCATCGTAGGCGCCGGCCCTGCCGGCATTTTCACCGCGCTGGAGCTGCTGCGCAAGAGCAGCACCCCCCACAAAATTTTGCTCGTCGAAAAGGGCAAGCCTGTGGAAAAGCGCCACTGCCCCAAGGATAAAACCGGCGTCTGCGTAAACTGCAAGCCGACCTGTGCCATCACCACCGGCTTTTCCGGCGCGGGCGCATTCTCGGACGGCAAGCTGTCCCTGTCCTATCAGGTCGGCGGCGAGCTTCCCGACCTGATCGGCGAGGATTTCGCGCAGGAGCTTATTGACTACACCGACAAAATTTACCTCGAGTTTGGCGCCGACCCGAAGGTCGAGGGCATCTACGAGGGTCCCGACATCAAGGACATCCGCAAGCGCGCCATTCAGGCGGGTCTGCAGCTCGTTGACTGCCCCATCCGCCATCTGGGCACCGAGAAGGCCCAGCAGCTCTACCTGAACATCCAGAACTATCTGGCAGACGCCGGTGTTGAGATGCTGTTCAGTACCGAGTGCGAGAACATCATCCTCGAGGATTCCGTCTGTAAGGGCGTTCGCCTGCGCGAGAAGGACGGCGTCCGCGACGTCTACGCCAAGCAGGTCGTTATTGCCACGGGCCGCCGCGGTGCGGACTGGCTGGAAAAGATCTGCGCCGAGCACAACATTGCCCACAAGCCCGGCACCGTTGACATCGGCGTCCGTGTTGAGTGCCGCAACGAGATCATGGAGAAGATCAACAAGGTCCTGTATGAGGGCAAGCTGATCGGCTACCCGGCCCCGTGGCGCAACAAGGTGCGCACCTTCTGCCAGAACCCCGGCGGCTTCGTTGCGCAGGAGAACTACGACAACGATCTGGCCGTCGTCAACGGCCACAGCTTCAAGGAGAAAAAGAGCAACAACACGAACCTGGCCATTCTGGTCAGCCACAACTTCACTGAGCCGTTCAACCAGCCCATCGCCTACGCGCAGAAGGTCGGTGAGCTGACGAACATGCTGGGCGCGGGCCACATTCTGGTGCAGCGCTACGGCGATATTCTGGACGGCAAGCGCACCTGGGCCAACGAGCTGGCCCGCACGAACGTCCGCCCGACGCTGAAGGACGCCGTGGCCGGTGACATCACCGCCGCCATGCCCTACCGCGCCATGGTCAACATCATCGAGTTCATCAAGATGATGGACGAGGTCGTGCCCGGCTTTGCCAGCCCCGAAACGCTGCTGTACAGCCCTGAGCTGAAGTTCTACTCCAACAAGGTCAAGATGGACACCGATCTGGAGACGAACATCGCGGGTCTGCACTGCCTGGGCGATTCCTCCGGCTGGACCCGTGGCCTGATGATGGCCTCCGTCATGGGCGTCCTGATGGGCCGCAAGCTGATGGAGAAGCACGGCTTTTAAGGGTACGAGGAGTACGGGTGTTCTTTTCTTAGAAGAAAAGAACCAAAAGAATTTTAAACAAACGCATGGGGAGAGTGCCGGAGAGCAGAGTTCCCATAAAACAGTATTTGCAAAAGTTCCCTAAATGGGGAAGATTTGGCGTGACTTCGGTCACGCCTTTTCTTTTGCTTCCAGTTCATCCAGAGG
>OCPW01001134.1_pt1 | contig 15879 bp, 15 predicted proteins | sample 1538761 | NCBI WGS metagenome assembly OCPW01 (sample SAMN04571724, study PRJEB22368) | human gut metagenome | biome: human gut; material: stool | host: Homo sapiens | place: Luxembourg | collected 2012-09-20
CCCACTTCTGAAATCTGATACGTCCTTTCCCATCCTGGGAAATACGTATCGTAAGTCTGCTCAAAATAAATCTCGGCAATAATTACCGAACTGATTGCCAATCCGAGCGAGAGACACAAGATCTTCACGAAGTTGTGCTGGCCTCTTCGGGGCAGATTCTTGAATGCGTTAATAATATGATTCATATCAAATATCCTGTTTCAAGGGCGTTAGCCCAATTTATCACTAATCACTACTAACTAATCACTACTAATTAAAAACTAATACATCATTATCCTTATAGGCTTCGTAGCCACTAACGATAACCTGCTCGCCCGGCTCCAAGCCCTCAATCACCTCATAATACTGAGGATTCTGGCGACCGATGGTTATCTTTCGGCGATAAGCCTTCTTGCCACTCTTGTCTAATACGAAGATCCATTGACCGCCCGTTACACTATAAAACGTGCCTTTAGGGATAATTATTGCCTGCTTCGACTGACCGAGCTGCAAATCTACATAATAAGTCTGACCGGTTCGGATATTGCCAGGGCGAACGCCTTTGAAGACGAAGTCGATGCGGAACCTGCCATCTCTTACCTCGGGATAAACCTTGCGGACCTGCAGGAGATAATGCTTGCCGTTCTGGTCGAAAGTGGCTGTAAGTCCCGGTTTTACCCGGTCGATGTAATGCTCATCCACCTGCGCCTGCACCTTGAAATCGCTGAGGTCGTTGATGACGCCTATCTTCTGTCCAGCCTGGATGCTCTGTCCCAGCTCCACATCTAGCAAGCCGATTTCTCCCGAAATGGTGCTGCGGATGTTCAGCTTCTCCTTGCGCTGGCGAACCAGCTGCACATTCTTCTGCATGGCTTCCAGATTATCGCCCATCTGATCCATCTGTGAACGGCGGAGCTGCGCATCCTTCTTCAATCGCTTGCTGATGAGCGCATGCTTCTTGACGGCAAGGTCGTAATCTTCCTTAGCCTTCAGATACTCCTCGCGCGAATTGAGTTCTTCCTTGTGCAACGCCTCCTGATGCTGATAGGAGCGGCGCTTGGTAATGACATCCTGCGAAAGCGACAGTTCCTCGTTGCTATTGTTCAGGCGGTCCTGCTCCATCGAAATCTGGGTGTTGCGAAGCATGTCCTGCTTTTCGGCAAGTTCGCTTTCGGCATTCAGAATCTCCAGATCGAGATTCGAATTGCTCAGTTTCACGATTACATCACCCTTGTTTACGTGAGCACCTTCATCCACCACTTTCTCCAGAACAATACCGCCTTCCTCGGAACTGATCTGTACCACGGAGATAGGAACCACCTGTCCATCCACCGAAACATAATCGTTGAACTGCGCCTTCTCTACGGTTCCGATGCTCAATCCCTTTCTATCCACCTTCAGAGTGGAAGAGAAATTGCTCAATCCCAACCAAATGAGGACTGCGATCAAAACCGCTCCTCCGCCAATCCATGCCCAATACTTGCGAGGCACGAGATATTTTTTCTTTTCTATCTTTATATCCATAATTTTATCTTATTAAATTTTCTCCCTGATAATAAGCAACCAATCTCTGTTTGATAATGAGCAGCATCTGCATCTGGAGTTCCTTGATTCTGCTTTCCAGAAGCGTTTGGGCTGCGGTATGAAGATCGAAGGTGGAAAGCATTCCTTCCTCAAACTTGCGGCTCGACATGTGATAGGCGAGCGAATCAGAGGCAACCTTCTTCTGCATCTGATGCAACTCCTTGGCGTAACCCTCTGCATCCATTACCGCCTGGGCTATCTGGTCGTGAAGCTTGCGACGGGTTTCCTCCAGGTTCACCTGCGCCAGTTGCCAGTCGTTGCGTGCTTTCTTCACGCTGTGCCAGCGGTCGCTATTATAAATAGGTATGGAAAGGGTCAACGCGAGGTATTCGCCCTGGTTGTTGTGAAACTGCGAGGCAAACCCATCGTATTGCCCTTTCTGAGAGAGATTCTTATAATAGTTGGTAGAAATGCCGCCACCGAGAGAGAGTGATGGCAGCAATCTGCCTTTTGCTATCTTGTAATCATACCGTGCCCGCTTCACTTCATATTCTGCCGACTTCAAATCGGGAGAAATATGCTGGAAGCCCTGGTAAACGGTTTCGTAGTTTACTCCAGATTCAGGAGCCTCTTCATTATCAGACGTTAGCTTCAGATTCCGCTCTTCAGCTATCTGGATTTTCAGCTCTTCATCCACCGGAAAATTCATCGCCGATTTCAAGGCGAGCAGACTCAGTTTTGCCACATTCTCCTGATGCGTAAGATTGTATTCATCTTCTGCCACCTGCGATTCCATCTGCACCACATCCGGGCGCCCTTTTTCGCCCAGTTCATACAGGCGCTTCATCTTAGCCAGCATCCGCTTGCTTTCGTTCAGTTTCTCGCTTGCTATCCGAATGCTTGCCTCAGCATAGGCAGCATCCACATATTTCTGCATCACGTCGATGGCCCGGTCGTCCTGAATCTTCTGCATCGCCGTGGCTGAATAATCCCGACTCAACTTAGCCTGCTTCAAGGCGTTGATGGTGGCGAAACCATCGAAGACATTCAGTTCGGCATAAAGCTGATAATAGTTGTTGAATGTCGTTACATTATTATAAGTATTGGTTTCTGGGTCGATGTTTCGTCCCCAGGCATACTGTCCCTGCACGCCTCCCGTAACGGTAGGCAAGAATCCTGCCACAGCATGCTGGTAATCCTGCTTGCGTTGGCGGGCGTTTACCACCTCCCGCTTCACCTCCGTGGCGTGCTCCACGGCGTATTTCATGCAGTCGTCAAGGCTCCAGTTCTGTGCCGAGACTCCAGCCGCCCAGACCAACCATCCTATCAATATTCCTATTCTTTTCATAATCTTCTTCATTTTGGCATGATAAGGACAAGAGCCGTGCCAAAACAGCATTTCTCCTGATAATCAAGCCATAAAATAAAAACCCTCATTAAACAAACTGTCCAACAATTAGACACCACCGTCTAATTGTTGGACAGAAAACCGCAGATTAAAGCTGATCATTTACCGCATCCACCACTTGTCCATCAAACAGATTGATGATGCGACTGGCGTAGGTAGCATCGTGCTTGGAGTGCGTCACCATCACGATGGTGGTTCCCTCCTCGTTCAGCTCGCTGAGCAACTGCATCACCTCCATACCATTCTTGGAATCGAGGTTACCCGTAGGCTCATCGGCAAGGATGATGCTAGGCTTGCCCACCACGGCACGGGCGATGGCAACCCTCTGCTGCTGACCGCCCGAAAGCTGATGAGGATAATGCTTGGCACGATGGCTCAGCTTCACCTTTCTCAATATCTCGAGCACGCGCTCCTTGCGCTCCGCCTTCCCCACTCCGAGGTATTTCAGCTGTAAATCCACATTTTCCTCAACGGTAAGTTCGTCGATAAGATTGAAGTTCTGGAACACGAAGCCGATGCGACCCTTGCGATAGGCGGTACGCTCACGCTCCTTCAGATGGCCCACTTCCTCATTATTCAACCAATACTTGCCTTCCGTAGGACTATCCAGCAAGCCCAGGATGTTCAGCAAGGTTGACTTGCCGCATCCCGAAGGACCCATGATGGCGATAAACTCACCATCTTCTACTTCTATGTTTACGCCGTTCAGGGCGATGGTTTCCACCTCTTCCGTGCGGAATATTCTAGTTAAATTTTCTGTTCGTATCATCGTTAGAAATCTTTTTTATCGTTAGAAATCTTTTTAAAGTTTATGACTCATTATTCAGCCTTGATGCTGTCTATCGGATTCGACATCGCCGTACGCAGGGTGCAGCCGATAACCGAAACAAAGGCTATCAATAAGGTAAAGACGGCGCCAGCCAGCAACACCCACCAAGGGAAGGAGATGCGATGGACGAAATCCATGAGATAAGTCTGCATCAGCTTCACGCAGATAGGGATGGCGATGGCCACAGCCACCAGCGAACTGACAAGGAATCTCCTGGCCAGTTGCCAAGCCGCATCCCCAATCGAAGCGCCCATCACCTTGCGCAGGGCAATCTGGCGCTTCTGCTGGTTGCCGTAATAAACCGACATTCCGAAGAGCCCCAAGGCAGAAATCAGGATAGAGATGCTCATGAAGGTGATGATGAGCACCATCATATTGTGCTTGTCCTTGAGATTATTCTTCAAAGTATCATCCATATACTCCACCTGCATTTCCGCAGGAACGCCCATCAGTTCCTTAGCCACCTGCTTGCAGGTACTCCGGATAGCCTGCAGCGCCTGGGCATGATCGCCACGGGTTTTCACCAGAACTGTCCATCCACGCTGCTGCGGGGTAATGACTCCAATGGCATTATGCTCCGTTTTCTCATTCTCGCTCAGCGCATCTCCACTATGGTAATCGGCAATCACGCCACACACCTCGTATTCATGCTTTCCATCCTTCATTCTCATTCCGAACCAAGGCTTGTGGGCAGAAACGCCATAGGCACGCTTCGCATCTTCCGTTACCCAAATCTTTCCATAGGCTGGCTCGCAATACTGCTCAATCACCCTGACTCCCAGCATCTTCATCGCCGTGGAATCTACCATGAACATACGGAGCATTCCTATCTGTTTTTCATTGTCATCATGCACGCCATTTCCCCAGCTTCTGATAGGATTGGCGTTGCCGTAAGTTGCCTCTTCCACCTCTGGAAGCGCTTTCAGACGGTTTTTGAGAATAGACATCTTCTCTGGCGAACCATCCAAGGAAGAAATGATGGAAACAATATCCTTCGTCTGATAACCCAACGGCAAATCGGCAAGATGCTTCATCTGGAGCATCATCGTTATCGCCATGACTACCAGCGTGATACTGATGACGTTCTGGGCTACGATAAATATCTTGCTGAACCACATCTTGCTGCGCATGCGGATGGTTCCCTTCACCACATCTATCGGATTGAAACGGGAAACCACGATGGCAGGAAGGATTCCCGCAAAGATGGAGATGATGACGTAAGCCAACGGCAGGAACCACAGAAGGTCGAAGGAATGGAACAGGTCGATTTTCGTATCCAACATCGAATTGAACAGCGGGATGAATGCCCAGGAAATCAACAAGCCCAGCAGGAAGCAGACTGCCGTGAAGAGCGCCGACTCCTTGAGATAGCGCAGCATCACGCCCCCGACCGATTCGCCCAGCAGTCTTCGGGTAGCCATTTCCTTCGCACGGTTGCCAATCTGAGCCACCGTAAGATTGATGTAGTTGAACAAGGCAGAAAGCAGCAGAACCAGCGCCACGACCAGGAGGATATTCACGAGAGAACGATTTCCATGCTTGAAAATCTCGACATCATCATCCGCAAAATGAATCTGGTCCCATCTCACAAACTGGCAGCCCCACATGAAGTCGGCTCCACCTGATTCCTTTTTCCACTCCTTCCAGTAGTTTATGTATTTGCCGAGCAAGGTCTGTCTCACCTTTTCGGGGTCGGCTTCCTTTGCCAGTCGCGCCACCGTAGTGCAGGAGCCAAACTGATTCATCGGCGGAGCCTCAGCTTCTATCAGTTTCATCGACACGAAAATATCGTATGGGTTAAGAAGGTCCTCACGGTCGAAATCCTCCATGATTCCCACCACCTTGAGTTGCAGCTTACCGCATTGGATGGTACGGCCGATAGGATTGGCGTTGCCGAAAGCTTTCTTGGCAAAAGATTCCGAAACCATTGCCTGATGAGCATCCGAAAGGAGATGATCAGGCGCACAACCGCGGCATTTGTAACCCATAAACTGGGAGAAGTTCGGGTCGATAGCCAAATATTTTGCCTCATAATACTGTCCATCTATCATGGCTCCCTGCGGAGCATAATATTCACCAAATCTTGTCCATCCCTTGATTTCCGGGATGGAAGGAAAGAACTCCTTGGCTATGCCCCAGGTCATTCCGAGATAATCGCCGGAACCTGCAACATAGAGTTCCTTCGCCAGTTTCTGATTCGTTCCCACACGATACTCTGCAGTAGCATAGGAAACGAGAATCAGCACAAAAGCCAGTGCCACCGAGAGACCCAAGGCCTCTATGGTGGCATAAAGCTTGTTGCGTGATAAGAATTTCACATAACTTTTCATCATATACTCATTTATTTTTTGTTTCACTAAAATCAAACGATAAAGGAAGAATACCATCTCCCTGTTTTCGTTAGCTGCTGCAAAGTTACGGCTTCTCCCGTTTTCTGCCAAGATTTCCGGCAGCCCGGAAGGTGGATTGTATGAAATTCATACACTCTATTGTATGATTATCACACAACAATCCCGTTTTTGTTTGTCGTTTCGGGAAAAAAGCGTACTTTTGCAAACAAAAAGATAAAAGATATGAAATACGGAACCCTTCTTGTCATCGACGATAATCCGTCGATACTCACGGCGCTGAAAATCTGTCTGGGCAATACGTTCGAACGGATTCTCACCCTGCCTCGCCCCGATACAGCCCCCACGCTGCTGCAACAGGAGCAGGTAGATCTCATCCTGCTCGACATGAACTTCTCACTCGGCGTAAACAGCGGACAGGACGGCTTGCTCTGGCTCCGCACCTTCCGCCGGCTCCACGCCCACATCCCCGTGGTGCTCATCACCGCCTTTGCCGACGTGCAGCTAGCCATCAAGGGATTGAAAAGCGGAGCCGCCGATTTCGTCACCAAGCCCTGGGATAATGACGAACTGATAAGGGTACTCAAGGATGCCATCGACAACAATACGGAAGTGGCAACCTTAGAAAATTTTGAGAACGATTACATCCGGAAGGTCGTGGATAAATGCCACGGCAATATCTCTCGTGCCGCCGAAATGCTCGGCATCACCCGACAAACCCTTTACGCAAAACTGAAGAGATGACTTTTGGAAAGGGAAGTTTAAGAAGTTAAGAGAAGTTAGGAGGAAGTTAAGAAACAAATGTATTAGAGCAATTTTATGATTATTATCAAGATTATATATTTAATAGGTGGAATCTGCTTCATCCTGGGCAGCCTCATCTATCTGTTCTTTCGCCATCAGCGAAGGCTGAAGGCGCGTGCTTTTCTGATGCGTGAGGCTGTAAGAAATGGCGATTACGCCTTCCGCCTCCCGACTTCGGGCTTGCTGCCAGGCGAAAGAGCCTTGCAGCAGGCACTCAACGACATGCAGGGCGATATTGCCCGCCTCGTAGCCAGACACGAAGTGGAATCATGGCAAAAGCTGACCCGTGTGCTTACCCACGAAATCATGAACGCTACGGCTCCCATCTCCAGCATCTGCCAGGCTTATCTCAGCAACCCGCAGATCAAGGGAAGCGAATACGAGGAAGGCATTCAGGCGATTCACGACACCAGCAAGTCGCTCACCAACTTCGTGGATAGTTACCGCAAGCTCACCCAGCTTCAGACTCCCGTCGTAGAACCCCTCCCGCTCGTCTCTTTCCTGGAGAGCATCAAGGCGCTCTATCCCGACCTCAGCTGGCACCTTTCCCTCCCCCAGAATGCCACGCTGGAGGCCGACCATAATATGCTGCGCCAGGTATTCATCAACCTCACCAAGAACGCCATCGAAGCCCATGCCACCGACATCGACGTCCGCATGAGCAGGAACGACCACCCTATTCTGCTGTTCAGCAACAACGGCGAACCGATTCCTGCCGATGTGGCACGGGAAATCTTCATCCCGTTCTTCACCACCAAATCATCCGGCACAGGCATCGGACTATCTCTCTCCCGCCAGATGCTGATGATGCAGAACATCGAACTGGGACTATCCGACAACAGTCTCTCCGGTTACCATGTTACATTCTATCTGGAAAAGCAAGACACCATCAAAACGACAAAATGATCAGAAAAGAGGATTTTCTGTGATTATTTCATCTTTATTACACCATTTAATTTGCGTTTTAGCCACTTGCTTTCCTTTTTACGAACTCCTTTTTCACCTTCAATACAGAGTTCTCTTCCTTGTCACTCAACTTCGCCACATTTCAGATTGGCGCAGCCCTGATGTCTGTCTTAATGACTTGCATCGTCTGGAAGGCGAAAACAAAGACTGTTTAAGAAATAAACGAAGCTATCATCAAAATACTCTTCACTCTTCACCTTTCGGCCGGAAACCCCTGTGTTTATCGGCATTCCGAGGGGTGAAGAGTTGTTTTTATCTCTTCACCCACTCTTCACCACTCTTCACCTTCAGGAACGGAAACAGATGCGAAAGACAGATAGAAGGATTGCAAATCAGCCAGAACTGAAGGGTGAAGAGTGGTGAAGAGTAGGTGAAGAGTGCCCGAATACTCTTCACCCCTCAGAATGCCGATAAACACAGGGGATTCGGGGCTTTTGGTGAAGAGTGAAGAGTATTTGGCAGGATGTCTATACGAAAACAAAATAAAGGAGGTTTCGATAACTGTTCCAGTAAAACAGCCGACTAGCCACTCATGCGCTAGTCGGCTGTTTGCGTTTTGCCAGTTAGCTATTTATATTTTGCCAGTTGGCTATTTCCGGTTCTCGCATCGGCTGTTCCCGACATTTTCTAATAATCCTCCATATAACCCTTGGTAAACATATCGTAGGACAGGGCTTCCAGTTCTGAGAGCGTCATCTGCTCTACCGAATGCTCTATCTTACGTATCAGTTCGTCTCGCTTGAAATCGTCGTCATCACTCAGACGCGATGTAAATCTGTTACTCATTTTCTTGAATGTTAAGTGTTGAATGTTGAATTGGGCATACGCCACTAAATCTGTGTCATCTGTGAATTGAAAATCGCTGGCCGAAGGGAAAAGCAAATCCATAAGAAGATTACATCCGCTCATAGGTGTTGATAACATTTCCATCATACGCCTCGTGGCTGATTAACCGGACGTTATGAGGAAGCATAGGCGCTGGCGTTCCAGAAGTTACGGAGTTTTCCACAGATGTGGACAACAACGTTTCTACCCTGATTTCATCCCAAAGTCCAGCATCGAGGAATGCCTGATGGGTGATGGCGCCTCCCTCTACTATCAGCGACTGCACCTTATTATTATATAAGTACTGCATGATTTGCTGCAACACTTCCATCTTGCCCCGTGAGAAATCCAGACCTTCGAAACAAGGATGATGACGGTCGATGACCAGGCGCATCGGGTCCTTGCCGCTCCAATCTCTAACGTTGAGCTGACTGTGGTCGCGCTCATCGGTTACGCGGCCTATGAGGATGGCATCGTTCTCAGCACGCAACTTGTGGGAGAGCATCTTGGTGAAAGGCGAGGAAATAGCCATACCTCTACCCCCGTTGTCAAGAAAGCCATTCGCGGTCTGCGCCCATTTCAGGATGATGTAAGGACGCTGATGGGTGTTGAAGGTGATGAAGCGCTTGTTGAGTTCGAGACATTCCGCCTCCAGAACGCCTACTGTTACTTCGATGCCTGCCTCGCGAATCTTGCGGATACCGCGGCCCTGAACCTTGGCAAAGGGATCTACGCAGCCACAAACGCATCGCTTTACTCCTTTTCTTACTATCAAATCGGCGCAAGGCGGCGTCTTGCCATAATGAGAGCAGGGTTCGAGACTCACATAGATGGTAGCTTGGCTTAACAGATGCTCATCCTCGGGCTTAACAGATGCAAAGGCGTTGACTTCAGCATGCCCTTCTCCGCATCTTACATGATAGCCTTCGCCGATGATTCTACCATCCCCACTCACGATAACGGCTCCCACCATCGGATTGGGTTTGGCATTCTCTCTGCCGTTTTTCGCCAGCTGCAGACAGCGGCGCATAAACATTTCGTCTATTTCCTTTTGCGACAACGGTTCGCCCGTCTTCACATTCTGAAAAGAAACATTATTTTGTTCCATATCTAAAACTTTTCTTCGTTTTTTACTTACTTTTCGATAAAATGTCGTACCTTTGCTCTCAAATCAAATCATAATATACGATTTAGAGATGAAAACGTATCAACAACTTTGGCAATCCATTACCCCTCTATATGAGGCGGGCGAAGCACAGGCTATCGTCCGCACCGTGCTCGATGTGAAGTACGGAATGACGCTGACCGACATAATCTGCGGCAAAGTTAATGAATTATCTGCAGATGAAGAAAGAAAACTGGAAGAAATTATCAGAAGATTGCAAAAAGGCGAACCTGTACAGTATGTTCTGGGCGAAGCTGACTTTGCAGGAAGAACCTTCCATGTAGAGCCGGGCGTGCTGATTCCGAGACCCGAAACGGCGGAACTCTGCGAGTGGATAGAAAAAGATGCGACTGAAAACAAAGGGATTACGGAAGGAGAGAAGGAAGAAAACACCATCCGCATCCTGGACATCTGTACGGGTTCGGGCTGCATCGCCATTACGCTGGGACTGGACATCGGCGGCTCGGAGGTTACGGGTTGGGATATTTCGGAAGATGCCTTGAAGATAGCACAGGGAAATGTTGCGCTACTGGATGCCGGTAACGTAAAAATAGAATATCAGGATGCCCTGAAGTTGGCGGAAACATCGGATGCCGGAAGATGGAACATCATCGTGAGCAATCCCCCGTATATCTGCGAAAAGGAGAAAGCGGATATGGAGAAGAATGTGTTGGAACACGAACCTGGAATCGCCCTCTTCGTGCCCGATGAAGAGCCTCTGAAGTTCTACAGAGCCATCGCCGAATATGCCTCTTCTGCCCTCAAATCCGGAGGTACATTATACTTCGAAATCAATCCTATCTACGAAAAAGAAACAAGGGAAATGCTGGAAGAATTGGGTTTTAAAGCTATTGATACAAAGGAAGATGCCTTCGGAAAGCAGAGAATGATGCGAGCCGGCAAATCATAAAGTTCAATGTTCAAATCTCAAAGTTCAAAGTAAAATCATCATGTTCAAATCTCAAAGTTCAAAGTATAAAAAGCCGATGACCGAGCAGCAGGCGCTCCTGAAGCTCACCACCCTCTGCACCCAAGCCGAACATTGCTCGCAAGAGATGATCGACAAGATGAAGAAGTGGGAACTGCCCGAAGATGCCATCGCCAGAAACATGGAATTCCTGACCGAGAAGAAATTCATCGACGACGAACGTTTCGCACGCTTCTTTATCAACGACAAGATAAAATACAACAAGTGGGGACGCCGGAAAGTGGAACAGGCGCTGTGGATGAAACATATTCCGAAGGACATCTCCGACCCTATCTTCGAAGAGATTGAAGACGACCTGTATATGGAAACCCTCCTGCCCCTGATGAAAAACAAATATAAAACCATCAAGGCAAAGAACGACTATGAACGCTCGATGAAACTCATCCGCTTTGCCCTGGGAAGAGGATACAGCATGGAGGTTATCCACAAATGCATCGACCGGATGAAGGAAGAAGATCTGGGAGACATCGATTTCGAAGAGGAATTCTAAAACAAAGCATCAAGTTCAATATCCAAACCTCAAAATTAAGAGTAAAGCCATGCGTACCAGCCTGTTAAGAGACATATTAGATTTATTCTTCCCCCGAACCTGCGCCATCTGCGGAAATGTGCTCGCTGGCGGGGAGGAGATGATATGCATAAAATGTCTGTTACGCATGCCGGGAACCGATACCTGGAAACAGCCCTACGACAACGAGATGGCAAAACTCTTCTGGCATCTGATTCCCATCGAACGCTGCTGCGCTCTCTTCCATCACATCAGCCATGCCACATCGGCTAGAGCCGTCTACCAGCTGAAATACATGCATCATCCTGAAATGGGAATCTATCTGGGCAGAATGCTGGCAAAGAAGGGGTTAGGCATTCAGTTCTTCGACGGAATAGACGCCATCATCCCCATCCCGCTCACCCGAAAACGAGAAAAAGAACGCGGCTATAACCAGAGCCTTCTCATCGCCAAAGGCATCCAGCAACTCACCCATCTGACCATCATCAAGGATGCCGTAAGAAGGAAAAAGTTTAGCGAAAGCCAAACCCACAAGAACCGGCAGGAAAGACTGGAAAACGTGAGCCAGGTTTTTGAAGCCGCAGCAACCTATCATGACGGGCAGGGCGAGCACCCCATCACGCAACTTGAGGGCAAACATATCCTCATCATCGACGACGTATGCACCACCGGAGCCACCATCATCTCCTGTGCGGAAACCCTGATAAAAGCAGCCGGAAAGATGAAGATAAGCGTGCTGACAGTAGGTTTCGCACACGACTAAAGGCCCTTTTTGCCGAGAGTTAAAACATTTTAACCCTAAATATAGCCGCCGTGTGCAAAAATCATTGTACCTTTGCAAAATAATTAATAATAATTTAATCCTTTAAAGATTATGGACAAACTGAAGAAAGAATTCGCATCTAAGTTATTGAAAGTAAAGGCTATCAAGTTGCAGCCTAATGATCCATTTACATGGGCTTCTGGCTGGAAGTCACCATTCTATTGCGATAACCGCAAGACTCTCTCATTCCCAGAACTCCGCAATTATGTAAAGCTTGAGCTCGTTCACGCTATCCTGGAGCAGTTCCCAGAGGCTGATGCTGTAGCCGGAGTAGCTACTGGTGCCATCGCGCAGGGTGCTTTGGTTGCTGACGAACTGAACATGCCTTTCGTATACGTTCGTTCTAAACCAAAGGATCACGGTATGCAGAACCTCATCGAAGGTCAGCTCGACCCTAAGGCTAAGGTTGTGGTAGTAGAAGACTTGATTTCTACCGGCGGCAGCTCTCTCAAGGCAGTAGAGGCTCTCCGCAAGAACGGCAACGAGATTGTGGGCATGGTAGCTAGCTACACCTATGGTTTCCCTATCGCCGAGAAGGCTTTTGCTGATGCTAACGTAAAGCTGGTTACTTTGACCGACTATGAGCACGTAGTGGCAGAGGCTCTGGAGACTGGCTATATCAAGCAGGAAGACGTAGAGCTGCTCCACGAGTGGCGCAAGGATCCAGCTAACTGGAAGAAGTAATCAAGCTGACCCATCAATAATGAGTACAAGTACATTCGAAAGTAATATCAAACAGATTCCTCACAAGCAGGAATCTGTTTTCCGTACATTGAGCGATCTGAACAACCTGCAGATGCTCAAAGACCGCTTCGAGCAGGTGAAAGACCAGATTCCTGAGGACAAGAGAAAGGAAATGGAAAAGCTGAAGGACCTCAAGTTTGATAGCGACAGCATCTCTATCACAGCACCTATGGTGGGTGAAATCAAGATGCGCATCATCGACCGCGAGGAGCCTAAGACCATCAAGTTTGAAACAGAAAACAGCCCTGTTCCTTTCAACTTCTGGATCCAGCTGCTCCCTACAGGCGAGTTCTCATGCAAAATGAAACTCACCATCAAGGCAGAACTTAACATGTTTATCAAGGGTATGGTGAAGAAGCCATTGCAGGAAGGCATCGAAAAAATTGCTGATGCGCTTGCGATGATTCCTTACCAGGATTAATAAATAAAGAAATTATGGCACATAAACTTTGGGAAAAGAACTTCGAAGTAAACAAGGAAATTGAAAGATTCACCGTAGGAAGAGACCGCGAACTCGACCTCTATCTCGCCAAGTATGACGTGCTGGGCAGTATGGCACACATCACCATGCTCGAAAGCATCGGACTCCTGGAGAAAGATGAACTCACCCAGCTCCTTGCCGAACTGAAAAACATCTACGCCATCGCCGACAAGGGCGAATTCGTAATAGAAGACGGCGTGGAAGACGTTCATTCCCAGGTAGAACTGATGCTCACCCAGAAACTGGGCGACATGGGCAAGAAGATTCATTCGGGTAGATCACGCAACGACCAGGTTCTCGTAGACCTCAAACTCTTCACCCGTCATGAGTTGAAGGAGATTGTGGACGCCGTGAAGATTCTCTTCGACGAGCTGATTCAGAAGAGCAACCAGTATAAGGACGTGCTGATGCCGGGCTACACCCATCTGCAGGTGGCTATGCCTTCATCATTCGGTCTCTGGTTTGGCGCTTATGCTGAAGGACTTGCCGATGACATGCTCTTCCTTCAGGCTGCTTACCGCATGACCAACCGCAACCCATTGGGTAGCGCTGCCGGCTATGGAAGTTCATTCCCATTGAACCGCACTATGACCACCGAACTTCTCGGTTTCGACAGCATGGACTATAATGTGGTTTATGCACAAATGGGCAGAGGAAAGATGGAGCGCAACGTGGCTTTCGCCATGGCTACCGTGGCAGGAACTTTGGCAAAGATGGCTTTCGACGCCTGTATGTTCAACTGTCAGAACTTCGGCTTCGTGAAATTGCCTAAGGAGTGCACCACCGGTTCGAGCATCATGCCACACAAGAAGAATCCAGACGTATTCGAGTTGATTCGCGCCAAGAGCAACAAGCTCCAGAGCCTTCCACAGCAGGTAATGCTCATCATGAACAACCTGCCAGTAGGCTATTTCCGCGATCTCCAGATTATCAAGGAAGTGTTCCTCCCTGCCTTCGACGAGTTGAAGGACTGTCTGCAGATGGCTGCCTACATCATCAACAAGATGGAGGTGAACGAGCATATTCTTGACGATCCTCGCTACGACCCTATGTTCTCAGTAGAAGAAGTGAACCAGCTTGCGGCCAACGGAATGCCATTCCGCGATGCTTACAAGAAGGTAGGACTGGAAATCGAGGCTGGCGAATTCAAGCCAAACAAGGACATTCATCATACTCACGAAGGCAGCATCGGCAATCTCTGCAACGACAAGATTCAGGCGCTGATGGAGCAGACCCTCTCTGAGTTCCACTTCGAGCGCATGGAGAATGCCGAGAAGAATCTTCTGAAATAAAGACAGAAAGGTTTCTGCATGAAGAATAGCATATATAATAAGGTATATATATATAATAAGGTGAAGAGCATAGCTGGAATAGCTATGCTCTTACTTTGTTCGTGCGATGCAGAAAACAGCATCAGCACCAAATATCCCTGCCAGTTCTATTTCAAGTCGCAATACCATCCGGGCACAAGTCTGGAAACAGCCCTCAACGGAACGGGCATCTACACGATGGTTAGCGCCAAAAAGGTAAATGGAGCCTGGAATATCTATTCTACATTAAACGATGGAAAAAACAAGACGGAAACCATCATCCTCTCTACAGCCAAGGAGAATTATGCCAACTATACTTATCTGGGAGCGGGCAACGACCCTAAAGATGCCAAAAAGAACGGCTTCATCATGGGATTATCAAACTTCAGCGGACCTGTAGCCTGGGACCGCCAATGTCCAAACTGTCTGGAACAATATGGTGGCACCAACTATCCGCTGGAATGGACCGGCAACCGCCAATCGGTAATTTGCGACAAATGTAAACGCATCTACAGCCTGGAAAACGGAACCATCTCAAGCGGCGGAAAGAGCAAAAGCGACAAGCCGCTGATGAAATATATAGTAGATTACCATGGTACAGGAAGCGATATACATGTAGGAAACTAAGCTGAAACGGAGGGCAAACGAAAAAAATGGCGCTTTCTTGTCTTAAAAAATGTAAATCGTTTGGAGATTTAAAGAAATAGCATTACCTTTGCACCCACATAACGCGGAAATAGCTCAGTTGGTAGAGCACAACCTTGCCAAGGTTGGGGTCGCGGGTCCGAGTCCCGTTTTCCGCTCAACTCTTAACGTTTACCATGCCGCAATGGTGGAATTGGTAGACACGAGGGACTTAAAATCCCTTGGCCAGTAATGGCTGTGCGGGTTCGAGTCCCGCTCGCGGCACCTTAAAGTTTTTCCTTATGAAAAAATTTGCTTACATCCTCATTTTATTCATTACGCTGGTCTTAACATCATGTGGTGTTAGCAGTGGGCATTTCAAGTTTGAAGGCAAATTTCTCAACATGAATCAAGGCGAGTTTTATGTATACAGTCCTGACGGGGGCTTCGAAGGCGTTGACACCATCAAGGTAGAAGGCGGTCGTTTCACTTTCGAAACCGAATGTAAGGAAGATTTTACCATTATGCTTGTTTTCCCTAATTTCTCTGAGCA
>OCPW01001177.1_pt1 | contig 15356 bp, 16 predicted proteins | sample 1538761 | NCBI WGS metagenome assembly OCPW01 (sample SAMN04571724, study PRJEB22368) | human gut metagenome | biome: human gut; material: stool | host: Homo sapiens | place: Luxembourg | collected 2012-09-20
CAGCGGCGTGGGCAAGGTCTTCGCGGCCCTCTGCGCCCAGACCATGATCCTCAAGTTCGGCGTCACCGAAATCGTCAACTCGGGCGTTGCGGGCACGCTCACGCCCGAGCTCCACATCGGCGACGTGGCCATCTCCACGGCCTGCGTCCAGCACGACATGGACACCTCCGCCGTCGGCGACCCCGTGGGCCTCATCTCCGGCATCAACATGATCGAGCTCCCCGCCGACACGAAGATCGCCGACGAGCTCGACCGCGTCTGCGCCGCCGCCAACGTCAACCACCGCCTCGGCGTCATTGCCTCGGGCGACCAGTTCGTCCACACGACCGAGCGCCGCGTATGGATCGTCTCCACCTTCAACGCTTCCGCCGTCGAAATGGAGGCCGCCGCCATCGCCCAGGTCTGCTTCGTCAACAAGATCCCGTTTGCCGCCATCCGCGTCATCTCCGACGAGGCCAGCGGCGACGTCAAGATCGACTACATGACCTTCGTGAAGGCTGCCGCCGCAACGTCCTCCGACATCGCGCTCAGGTGGCTGCGCGCCCGCGCCTGATCAAGGCTGAAGCCCGACAATCAAAGGGATGCCGAAAAAATAACAGCATCCTTTTTTTTCACTTCGAATTCATGCCAACCCGAAATGCGTGCCCAAGCCGGCATGACGTGAACATTGCGATTGCTCAGTCGTGGCAACAATGTCCCTGGACAAAAGAAAAGGGAGATCCGTGTCACTTGCTTTCGATGCCGGCCTGCCCGCGAATCCTGAGTGCCAGGCCGATCAGACGGTCCGCCTGATCCGCCAAGAAGAGCGGTATGTTAAGAACATCGTCGTCGAGCTTCAGGTTGTTGAGCGAGAAGCGCACGCGTAGCTTCACTTGATTCGGGAAGAGTTCCTTGAACTTCTTCATGCTCCGACTCGCAGTGTTAGCCTCCGATTTAACTTCAATCGGAATAATATCGTTTTCTCTCTGAATCAAAAAATCGACCTCATAGGGAGGATTGGCTTGACTCCAATATCGAGGCGGAACTTCGAACTGCGTCATCAGGGTCTGCAGGACGAAGTTTTCAGTTAGAGCTCCCTTGAACTCTACAAACAGGCGGTCGCCTTCACCAAAAGCAGTGGGAGCCAGCCGGGCCAATCTACGAAGAAGTCCTACATCGACGAGATAGATTTTGAATGCCGATAAGTCATCATAGGCGGCAACCGGCAAACCTGGAGCAGTACTTTTATAAACCTTATGCACAAGTCGAGCATCAACAAGCCATTGCAAGGCATCTTCGTACTCTCTTGCACGTGCGCCTTCCTTTACCACCCTGTAGATGAACTTTTTATTTTCTCTAGCAAGCTGAGAGGGCAGTGATCTCCAAATCATGGAGATCTTGGGAAATTCCTTCGGATCAGGATGCTTCGCGAAATCACGCTCGTACGCAAGAATGATGTCAGAAAGGACTTCCTGCATCGCTTCAACATTACGATCCCGAGTCCACATCAGAACTGCTTCCGGCATTCCCCCCGTCACGTAATACATCTTCAATTTCTCACATAGAGGCTTGAAGAATGCATCAGGAATTGGCTCCAACTGATCAATCGTTTCCGTAAAACGCAAAAGGTTGCCATCACCATTAGCCAACAGGAATTCCGAAAAAGTCATTGGATCAATTTGCAAAAAATTGACTTTCCCTACTGGAAATGACGAAGGCTTGGCGAGAGCAATCCCTAGCAATGACCCAGCGCAGGCTATGTGGTACTCAGGAGCATTCTCACAGAAATATTTCAATGAATTGATAACTTTCGGTGCATCTTGTACTTCATCGAAAATTACCAATGTTTCGCCGGGAAGAATCTGCTGACCAGAAGCCAACATTAAGTTTTGGAGGATACGACTAACATCCTTGGTTGTTTCGAAAAACTGCTTGAATTCCTCATTTTCATCAAAGTTGAAGTAAGCAACATTTTTGTAATACCGCTTTCCGAATTCCTTGAGTATCCAGGTCTTGCCAACCTGGCGAACTCCTTTCAAGATTAGCGGCTTGCGTCGACTCGACTGTTTCCAGGCGAGCATTTTCTTTATAGCAAAGCGTTCCATAGATCCATGCCTCACACTTTTCTACATGATTTCGTGATTTTCATCACACTTTTATGTGATTTTAACATCGTGCGCGATCGATGTCCTCTTGCATCGCAGAAAGAGTTGCTCAGAACCCCATAGGACGCGGGACAAAGCAAAAACAGTTGCCCAAGCCTCATGAAGCAGCAGAAGAAACTCTTGAAAGACGCGATTAGAGAAGGGCGCCGCCAAAACAAGGCCGCCCGCCGCGAGCGTCATGAACATGCGCGAGCAGAGCTTGTGGAGCGCCGGATTGACGGACTGAATGAAGCAGCCAAGGAACTGCGCGAAGGCAAAAGCTGCGAGCAGACAACCGTTGTCGGCCATCGACAGGGGAGCTCGGGCGCGGAAACCGCATGAATGGCCGAGCCAGCCATCGTTCCGCCCGGCAGAACGCGTGAAACCGACAAGCGCTGCAGATTGTAGAGAAGGGAATTCGTTGCAGACTGAGCCTTCCGCCCGATGAAGGAGACAGGGAAGGGACTGGGCATGACCACGTGGACGCTGTAGAGAGCGTTGAGGCCGACGTAACGCGCGGATCGTCCTCAAAGAGGCTTCCGCCACGCGACAGACGGCCGTATTCTGCATGACGATCGCCATCATGGCCAAAAACGCACAAAAAGCGTCAGCATGAAACCTCATGGAAAGCGATACCGCCGAAACCGTCGCCTTGAGGAAACGGAAACTGCTGCATGCTTCTCACTACAGCAACTGTTTCGATCGGGACCGTTATTCGGTCACGTCATACTTGTTGAGTCCGGGCTGAGACTTCTGGCTCAGACAGACGTAAACGATCACCGTCACAATCAGCGAGGCAACGGGAACGACCTTATCAAGAGCGGAGGCAAACATGCCTGCAGCCAGGAGGGCGAAATACCAGTAGCCAGAATAGCCCATGTCATGCAGACGACGGATCGTAACGAAGATGTTGGCGATGCCGAAGGGAAGGATGAGCAGAGCAGCGATAATAAACCAGAAGCCGACCACAGCATTCGTCAGACCAATGATGGTGCCGCAAACCATGGCAACAGCAAGGCCCACGACAAACAGGCCGATCTGATAGATCCAGAAATTCCTGCGGCTCGTGCGGCCGTGAGCGGAGAAGCGGAATTCATTCTTGAAGTCGTTGATGATGGACATGTTGTTTCCTTTGATCCTGTTTTCGAAGAGCGACAGTATGTGTCGAACAGGAACATGATAGGCGGGAGGATCCGCCGATCGAAAAACCGCAAATTTGTCGTTTTTGGCAAACGCAGGGACCGAAGCAGACATCCGACGGTCATTTGTGCGCAGACGGGCGGGAAATGCGCCGAACCCGGTTGTAAAGTCAAACAGCGGAAAAAGCCGTTTTCCGCTCTTTAGATTACTCAACATAATAGTAGTTATGTTGAATATTCAAAAAAAGTGAAGAAGGACGGGTTTCCGTCCTTCATTTCACAGCTTTTCGAACTTCAGGTCTTCAGGCGCGGTCTGCGCCTTCGTCCGTCAGTTCCTCGTCGCGAACACAGGATGCTCGCGCTTCACCTGCGCCACGACGCGTCCGACGGCGGTACCGTCGGCAGCGCCCTTCATGAGCGCCTCGTACGTGAAGCCCAGACGCTTCGCGGTCTGCTCGAGTGTCCTTCGGACGTCCGTCTCCCTGCCGCCGCAGAACGCGATGCTTTCTTCGAGCATGGCAGCGAGGAACTCGTCGTCTCGGGCAAATGGGGCGGTCTCCCGACGCAAGCGACGAGGCTGCGGCTTCAGGTGTTTCGTCCGGCAGATCGATCCAGTCTTCACCCGTCTCGACCATGGTGCCCTCGGGGCTTTCGTCACAAGGCATTTCCCGCCTTTCCTTTGTGTCCTTTGTGTCTTCAGGCGCCTCAGCTTCAGCCCTTTTGAGGGCCTCGGGCGCAGCCAGCGCACTTTGAACAGCCTCCCCGAGTCTCGTGCCGTCGCCCGATCGCTCGAGAATGCCGATGCCGTCGGTGAGGAGCGCCTCTGCGAGGTTGTCAAGCACGTTAACGATCTGCGCCTGTCAGCTCATGTCACACCTCGGGAAAGGGAATGTTTTCTTCCGGCATTCAGCCCTCGGAGACCCTGACGGCCCATGATGGCAGCAGGGAAGACGACGCGTACCGCCCTCTGCCGGCGCCCTGCTCTTCTCGACTGCCCTGCCCTTCGGCAAGGATTCGTTCAGTCGGCACAGACCTCTTCGGCCGCCAGGCGGGTGCGCACGGCTTCGGCCTTCTCCTCCTCGGAAAGCGTCAGCGGACGCAGACGGGAGATGGCGAGCATGTGCTCGGCCTGCCAGACGTCGTGGCAGTACTGCAGGCGCAGCCACATGGCAGCGGACGGACCGGGAAGCACGTGGGCGATGCGTACGGCGAGCTCGGGCGTGACGGGGCCTTCACCCTTCATAACGCGCGTCACTGCGGCGGGCGTCACGTCGAGGTGCCTGGCAAACTGCCTGGCGTTGAGTCCCAGATGCTCCAGCGTCTCAGCAAGAATCGTGCCAGGATGCGGGGGATCATACATGCCGCTCATCAAAATCTCCTCAATGTTCTGCCCAACAGGCTTTTCACAACAACAAACGGCGCCCGTGAAGGCGCCGAAAAAGGACGTGAGTATATCGAAGGGGCAGTTGGCGCGCAAGCCGCTCCCCTCCCCTTTCTGACGTGAATATTCATGCAGGATGGCAGCTTCTGCATCAGGATCATTCGGGCCTGCAATGCGCAGGACGCCCGCCCGGATTGCTCCGGACGGGCGCCGTGTTCATTCAGAATTCAGAAGCTTGCGCTCGAATCATCAGAACTTGTGAACGAGACCGAAACCGGCTTCAGCAGTCTTGGTCTTGGTCATGACGGTCACGTGATCGTTCTTGCCGGTCGAGTCGATGGAACCTTCGTTATAACCGGCGAAGCCATAGACCTTCGTGCGCTTGCTGAGCGGATATTCGTAGGCAGCGGCGAGACCCCAGCGGTCGAATTCAGCCGTGCGCTCCTGAGTCGTCATGTTGATGACGCCTTCGGATTCGCCGTCAACGTAGTTGACCTGGGCAAAGGCAGTACCGCCGAAAACGGGAGCGGCAACGCCGAGCGCAACGGCATAACCCTTCATGCCTTCCTCGGCCGTAACCGTGCCTTCACCGGCCGAGATCCAGGCATCGGCACCAACGAAACCGCCGAGCTTGTTTTCGTTCTGACCATACTGGGCAAAGCCGAGGACCTTCGCGACGCCGAAGTCGTAGGAAGCACCCCAGGACACGCCGAGGGAATCTTCGGAGTTGGCATCGGTGCCCTTATTCATGACCGTGTCAACAACGAGGCCCGTGCTGAAGGCACCGAGGTCATACTTCAGACCGAGACCAGCGCAACGCTTGTTGAGGGAGGACTGGGCGTCTTCAGCGCCGTTAGCGTTGAAGGAGTACTGTGCGTAGGCGGTAAGACCGCCGAACTTCGGGGTGACGTACGTGACGGTGTTGTCCATGCGGTCACGATCGCCGAGGTTGAACAGGCTCTTGGCGCCGACCGTGTCGCCCCAACCCGTACCGAAGGCAGTGTAGCCGTACACGACGTTGTAGGAACCAACGCCGGCGGAGAGGGCGCCGACACGACCCATGGAAAGCGTACCGAAAGACCTCGTTTGGGGACGGCTGTGACATTTCCACCCGAAGGAAGATCTGTACAAACGAGTGCACAGTCACGGGAGATTCCGTTTCAGAAGACTTCCCGATCAGTCCACCTCCGTCGGTCGGCGTGGTACCGATACATACCTCGGGAGGTAGAATTTCGGCCTCTGCAGGCGCACAATTTCCTGTTCGGGCGCCTGAACGCCCGGGCGCCGGCCCCTCATCTACAAAAGACGGAAGACAATCATGGAAGACAGCTTCGCCAAGGTGATGTCCCTGGCAGCATTCATCGTGCTCGGGCATCTGCTCAGGCGCTTCAACATCCTGAAGGACCAGGCCTTTGCGGCCATCAGCGCCCTGGTGATGAACGTCACGCTCCCGTGCGTGATCCTCACGAACCTCAACGGCGTCAGGATCGAGGGCGACATGCTCCTCATTGCGGGCCTGGGGCTCCTCACGAACATCATCTTCCTCGTCTGGGGGCTTTTTCTCTCGCGCAACATCGAGGACACGCAGTGGCGCGACTTCGTGAGGCTCAACGTGGGCGGCTATTCGGTCGGTCCGTTTGCGGTTCCGTACGTGCAGTCCTTCTTCCCGACGACGGGCCTGATGGCGACCTGCATGTTCGACGTGGGCAACTGCGTCATGGCGGGCGGCGGCACCTTTGCGGTGATTGCGGGCACCCGCGTGAAGACGACGCTCTGGCGCACGGTCAAGCTGGTCGTCTCGAAGCTCGTGCGCTCGGGCCCGCTCGTCTCCTTCGCCTTCGTGGGCCTCATGTCCGTCCTCGACATGCGCCTTCCCGACGGTGTCATCACCAGCACCGCCATCGGCGCGCACGCCAACACCTTCCTCTGCATGATCATGATCGGTGAGTCGATCAGCTTCTCGATGGGCGGCGGCAAGATGGGCAAAGTGCTCAAGCTGCTTGCGAGCCGCTGGGTCGTCTGCATCCTCATCGCGCTCGGCGTCTGGCACTTCCTTCCCTTCGAGGAGGAGATCCGCATGGCCCTCACCCTCACCTGCCTCTCTCCGATTCCCGCCATGAGCCTCGTCTTCACCGCTCAGCTCGACGGCGACATCGCCATGGCCGCCAACATGAGCTCGTTGAGCGTCGGCTGCTCCATCATCGGCATGTCCGTCGCGCTCATGCTCTTCGGCGCGCTCTGACGCATCAGAAACTCCGCACCACGTTCGGGCGGTCCTCTCCGGAGGGCCGCCCGATTTCGTTCATATCTCCCCTTTTCCTCCCCGTTCTCCGTGCCCGCCCGGCCGCACGGCGCCACTCGCGGGCGCCTGCGCACGCGCCGTGCCCCAAAACGGTGCATACCGGCAACCCGAATCATTTAAAAGCGCCTCTGCCGCCTTTAAGCGAATTTCCTCACGCTTCAGGCCCCGTTGAGGTTCCATTTGCCGAATTTCATCTCCCATAGACGAATACGGGCCTTTGGCACGCCTTTTGCTTAAGAGTGGATCAAGGACGCGGGATTCCCCGCCCTCCGCACAAAGCATCTCACTCACAGAGGAAAAACCATGAAGTACATCATTGCGGTCATCAAGCCGTTCAAGCTCGACGACGTGCGCGAAGCGCTCGCGGACTGCGGCGTCAGCGGCCTCACCGCCACGGAAGTCAAGGGCTTCGGGCGCCAGAAGGGACATACGGAGCTCTATCGCGGCGCCGAATACGTCGTTGACTTTCTCCCGAAGATCAAGCTCGAGATCGCCGTTTCCGACGAACTCTGCGACAAGGTGGTTGAGTCGATCGCCTCGGCCGCGAACACCGGCAGGATCGGCGACGGGAAGATCTTCGTGATGGACCTCGAGCACGTCATGCGCATCAGGACGGGCGAAACGGACGACGCGGCCGTCTGAGGCAGTCGGCAGCACTCGATTTGACTTTAAAGTAGACCGAACACTCAGGAGAAAAGACAAATGTCCGCACTCACCCGAATCGCCGCATTCCTCGCTGCGGCGGCCCTTTCACCCGCGGCGCTTGCCGCCGAGGCCTCCATGGACAAGGCCGACGTCGTCTGGATGCTCGTCTCCACGACGCTCGTCCTCTTCATGACGATCCCCGGTATCGCGCTCTTTTACGGCGGCATGGCCAGAAAGAAGAACGTGCTCTCGATCCTTGCGCAAACGACCGTCATCTGCTGCGCGCTCACGCTCGTCTGGTTCGCTGCGGGCTATTCGCTCGCCTTCGGGCCGGGCAGCGCCTTCGTGGGCGGGCTCTCGCATGTGTTTCTCAATGGTCTCGACATCAACAGCATGTCGGGCTCCATTCCGACTTTGCTCTTCGTCTGCTTCCAGATGACGTTCGCGATTCTCACGGCTACGCTGATGATCGGCGCCTTTGCGGGCCGCATGAAGTTCTCGGCGATGCTGATCTTCATGATCCTCTGGTCGCTGTGCGTCTATTCACCCGTGTGCCACTGGGTTTGGGCCGAAGGCGGATTCTTCTTCGACATGGGCGCGCTTGACTATGCGGGCGGCACGGTCGTGCACATCAACGCGGGCGTCTCGGGCCTCGTCGCCTGTCTCGTGCTGGGCAAGCGCCTCGGCTACGGTCGCGAACCCATGAGTCCGCACAACCTCACCTTTGCGATGCTCGGCGCCGCCATCCTCTGGATCGGCTGGTTTGGCTTCAACGGCGGCTCCGGCCTTGCCGCCAACGAGCGCGCCGTCATGGCGATCCTCGTCACGCAGATCGCAGCCGCCGCTGCGGGCGTCTCCTGGATGCTCGTCGAATGGATGCTTCGCGGCCGTCCCTCGCTTCTGGGCCTGATTTCGGGCGCCGTCGGCGGCCTCGTGGTCATCACGCCCGCCTCGGGCTTCGTCGGTCCCGTCGCCGCACTCGTGATGGGCCTCATCGGCGGCGTCTGTTGCTTCTGGGGTGCGGTCTTCCTCAAGCGCATGGCGGGCTGGGACGACTCGCTCGATGCATTCGGCGTGCACGGCGTGGGCGGCATCGTCGGCGCCCTCCTCACCGGCGTCTTCGCCTCGAGCGCCGTCACGGGCTCCGAAATGAATCCCGTCATGACCCAGGTCGGCATCCAGGCCGCAAGCGTCGTCGCCACGATGGTCTACGCAAGCGCCGTGAGCTGGATCCTCCTCAAGATCATCGACGTCGTCATGGGCCTGCGCGTCACGTCCGACGAGGAACGCATGGGGCTTGACCTCTCGCTCCATGGTGAACGCATCGAATGATCCCGGCATTCATCTGAACCCGGAAGGGCCGCCCGCCGCCGCGTGAAGACGCAAAGGCCGGGCGGCCCCTTCATTTGTTCGCGCGGATAACGAAGGAATTCTCGTGACGATGCTTGATGCAGGCCGCTCAGGATAAGGTGGACGCCCTTGCCTGCGGCGACGACCGCACCACGATCGAGCTCACGCCCGACGAGACCGAGCAGGCCTCGGGCGCGCTGGGCTGGGTCGATGTGACGAAGCTCATCGAGCCGAAGGCCTGAAAGGCCGCCTGAATGAGGCACAGGAAAACGGGAGGCGTCCGCAGGGAGGCCTCCCGTTTTCTGTTTCATAATGATTCGGCGCGGAAACCTCTTCCTTTAGGAAGGGGAGGAAGCGCCGCACTCCTTTCTTAGTTGAGTCAAAAACGTGGTTCGCTTCTCAACTAGCATCAGTTTTTTGAAGCTGACGCCGGCGGAAAGCCGGACTCCATCCAGCGTTCGGACATCGAAGTATCCGAAGGAACGGCGACCGAAAATGAACCCAATTCTTCCCTTACACTTCACCTTGTCGAATAGGCGAAAGCCTTTGACAAGGAATGGCGTCTGGTGGATGAACATCCCACGGTGCCTGTACATTCCAAACCAACGTAGCTCGCCTCCCCGAGGAGGTTTGCTGAGACTAGTCAATAAAGGCTCTTTCAAGCCTCCGCCTTGAGGCGGGGGTTATTGACCCTCAGGCCGTCGCCGCAGCCGTAAGTCGCGGATCCCTGAAGCCGCCCCGTCTTTCAGCGGCATGCTCGTCGCCGCCTGCCTTCATGCTGCCGAAGAGGTGCGAGCCCTCTGCTTCGTCCTCGCCGAAAGCCTCGTCGGGAAGGTCTTCGGGGTTTCCGTTCCTCGTCTTCATCATGAAGGCCGAGGCGTCTCGCAGATAGGTGTGGAAGCCTGCCTCGACGACGTCGTCGAGCTCCTCGAAGGCGGCCGAAGCGCACTCGAGCACGGCCGAGAGGTCCCAGGCGATGAACTGCAGGTACTCGTAGCGCACGCCCGAGGCGTAACCCACGACGTCCAGATATCCGTCCCCGAGTCCGCGCAGTCGGGCCTCGAGCGTTTTGCGGGCCTTGATGCGACGGTCCTTCTTCGGCGCGAGTCCTTCGGCATCATCCTTCACGTCAAGGAAGAGGAAGCCCGCGCAGGCGCCCGCGGCGCCGAGAGCGTCCATGCCGATGCTCTTGCCCTGGCCGTAGAGGTAGCCGAGCGGCGGGCAGTGCGTGATGCCCTCGGTGACGTCGGCCAGAAGCGGCGCACCGGGCCTCGTGTCGGGCCGCATGCCGTACTCGTGCGGCAGCCAGGCGTAGTCCTTGAGCGTCATGCGCCTGCATTCGGGCGCCTTCTCGAAGAGGAATTCCCTGAATTCGGAGAGCGTGAGGCCTTCGCCCGAAGGGGCCTTCGGCACGAGCGTGATGGCGTCGGCGCGGCGCAGGCGGGCGGCCTCGCCGACCGTACGGTCGATGAGGGCGCGAACGGCCTGGAAGCACTCGATTCGAGCGCGCTCTTCGGTGCCCTTGAAGTCCTCGATGTAGACCAGAAGGCGCCACATGCCCTCGTGGGGCTCGGGCCAGATGAGCACGTCGTCCGCAGAGAGCACCTCGTTGCCCGCCATGAAGGTCTCGAAGGAGGTGTCGTCCCTTCTGGCCCTGCCCGCCGTAAAGGTCCAGCGATCGGCAAGGGATTCGGGGACGCGCCTGAGGAATTCAAGGATCGGGAAGCATTCGAGGCGCCAGCCGTTGGGCGAGATTTCGACCTTGATGCGGTCGTCCTCCGCGCTCACGTCAAGGCGCCACCAGGAGGCGGAGACGGGCTCGAGGATGGCCGCAAGGCGTTTTTCGACCTCGTCGGCGTCCGTGACGGAATCAAACGCGTCTTCGAGCTCGGTCGCCTGCGCTTCAAGCGCCGCCCAGACCTCGTCCGCGCGGACCCTGAAGGGCTTTTCAATCGTGGGCTGGGAGAGGCCGCGCATGCAGACCTCGACGAAGAAGTCGATCACCTTGTCGTCGGGCCTCATGCCCGCGCAGGCCTTGAAGCACTTGAGGGCTGCGCGCCTCCGGCCGAGCCTCAGGTTGAGGAAGGCTCGGCAAAAGAGCGTCTCCCAGCGGCCTTCGGTCCGGTCGTCCAGACCCTCGAGCAGCGCAAGCGCCCTTTTCAGGTCGTCCTTCCCGGATTCGCTTCGGTTGGCGATCGCGCGGGCGAGTTCGAAGGCATAGAGCGGCGTGAACTTCTCCTTCTGGACGGCCTCGAGGCGCCTGATGATTTCGTCGAAGTTGCCGCGCAGGTCAAGGGCGCGCAGGTGCTTGAGGACGGCGGCCTCCTCGGGTCCTGTGTCGAGACGGCCCTCGAGCCGCGGACAGCGCAAGGGGACTTCAAAGGAATAGTCGATCGCGGAGGGCCGCGTCGTGTCGGGCTCGGTGAGCACGAGGCGCACGCTCCTGTCGAGTCTTGCGCGGACTTCTACGAGGTGCTCGGGAGCGGCCTTCGCATGCTCAAGCACGTCGGAGACCGATTCGACAAGACGGGCGAGCCAGGCGGGATCCATCTTCGAGAGGCCCGCGTGGTTCATCTCGAAAACGAACGGCACGGCGTGGCCGGAGAGCTCGACCTCCATGCGCAGGAAGCTCTCGTCGTCGAGTTCGAGCCCCGTGGCGTTGAGCGCGATCAGGGCGTCTGCGTACCCGTCGGGATCGAGCTCGACGCAGGCCATGCGAAGGGCGCGCTCCGGAGTTCCCGGCGCCGTGTGGTCAAGGTCTCCGTCCTCCCAGAGCGGGCGGGTGAGAAGGATGCGCTCAAGCGACTCGCGTGCCGCCACGAGCTCGAGGGCGTGAAGGATGACGGGATCATCGGGACTCTCGACATCGGCGCGCAGAAGCCATTCGCGGGCCTCGTCAAAGCGTCCCTCGCCTGCGCGAAGAATGCCGAGCAGATAAAGAAGGCGGACGTCCCTTTCGTCTTCGCCGATCCCGGAGACGGCGCGGCCCGCTGCATCAAAGGGTCGGCCGCAGAGCAAGCGCGCGATCGTCGAGAGCGTGAACAGAAGCATGCCGTCGGACCGGTCCTCCACGTACGGCGTCACCGCCTCAAGAATTCTCATCGCGCGCGCGAAGGCGGGATACCTGTTGGTACCGAGCAGCGCCTCTGCGAGTCTGAGCGCGGCTTCCGGATCGGTCTCGACGTGGCACATGTCGAAGCGACCGGTATCAATGCCCTTGTTCACGATGCTCTCGATGAGCTCGAGGATCCGCTCGGGCTCCTCACCCGAGGCCCTGAGTGCGTCAATGGTCGCGAGCTCCGTTCTTGCGAGGATCATCATCCTGACTCCTGTTCTTGTTTTGAAACCGTGTTCGGATATCTTACAGAAGGTTTGAAAACTACGAATCCCCCGCGTCCTTCTCCTTCAGGAAGGAATGGCGGTCATGGCTTCATGAGCGGCATGCATGAACTGAAAAGCCGCCCGAATCGGTCGACTCGGACGGCTGGATGTTTCTGAAGGAACCTGAAGGAACCGGTTGCGGCTTACGGCACCTTGAAGCCGAACTGATGGCACTGGTCGCAGAAGTTCTCCGTTTCGCCGTGCATGTAGTGGCAGTTCGTGCAGTCAAGCTGGTCCTGATAATGCGGGGAGACGTGCGGATTCGTCGGCTTGACGTCCTTCGTCTTCTCGACGAGGTCCTTCGTGTTGTGGCACTGCGTGCACGTCTTGATGTCGGGCGTGGCGGGATTGGCCTTGTCGGGGCCGTGGCAGGCTTCGCACGTCAGACCCATGGCGGCGTGGCGGTCGGCGCCGAACTTGCCGTCGGCGGCAGCGGCCGTGCCGGCTGCGAGGAGCGCACTCATGAGCATGACGGCGAGCGGACGGAAGTGTTTCATGGGATTCTCCTATTTTTGATTTCTGTTTCGGCGACGCCCCGTCTGGTCCCGGAGCGCGTGTCAACACTATACGACACTCGGAAACTTAAGGCTAGGCTAAGAAAAGACGTCCTCGGGAAATTGCCGATGGGACCGGCGCGAACGGAAGACGGCAGAAGGAAGACGGAAGGAAGACAAAGAAGGCCGTCCGCACACGCAGGCTGATAAGGATGCGTGCACGAACGGCCGCAGGAGGCCGGGGCTTCGCGGAGAGCACGACCGACGTCGAGTTTCTGACGTCGCTTGTGCGCCCGCGAAGGTGAATTTTGCGTGGACTCAGAGCCAGGGCGCCTTTTCGTCGCAGGCGACGCCGTCGTCGTTCGTAAAACCCTCGAGGCTCCCCGCCTTCGTCTGGATGCAGACGAAGCGGATGCCCTGATCGGCGGCGGCGCGGATGGCGCGGCGGCCTTCGGGCGAGATGCGGAACCAGTCGCCCGCCTTGAGCTCGACCACTTCGCCGTCAATGTAGAGTTCGCCCCTGCCTTCGAGGATGCCGTAGACCTCCTCGTTTTTCACGTGCCTGTGCACGAACGGAACGGCCGCGCCCGCAGGCAGCGCGTTCACGGAGACCTCGCAGCCCGTGAGGCCGAGGGCGTCGTGGAGCTCCGTGCGCGGAGCGGATTCGAGCGAAATCCTGCGGAAGTTTTCGGTCATGATGATTGTCCTTTATTGAAATATTCGTTCGTCGTCGAACCATATGTTTCTGAAAAAAGACGGCTCGAATGGACCCGTCTCCAGTCTGAGGAGGAGGTTTCGGCAGCCATTGTGGATGGTCAGCCTGCCATTTCACCCCTCCATGGCGAGAATGATAGTTCGCCGACGAACGTTTGTCAATCCGAATACGGGAACCTGAATCGAGTTCGTCAGGCGCCCGTCGGATGCGGCTCGGGCCCGCATCCCGGTGGGAATTGCGGGCCCGTTTGTCACATGGATCGGATTTCTCGTTCATGCCCGGCGCGGAGCCGGTTGAGGCGCAGCGGCGTCAGCGGGGACCGCCTGGACCGCCCGGGCTCCTGCCGCCCGGCCCTCCGAAGTGAGGCGGACGCGGACCGCCTGCATGCGGCGGGCGCGGGCCCGGACCGTGCGGAGGCTGCGGAGGCCTCGGACCCGGTCCTCCCGGAGGCCTTCCGCCCGCAAAGTGCGGGGGCCTCGGAGGCGGAGGCGGACGACCGCCCGGTCCGTCGAAGTGCGGCGGAGGCGGAGGCCTGTGACCCGGAGGCGGCGGACGGTGCGCAGGCGGAGGCGACGGATAGTGCCTGTAGTAGTCGTCGATCCAGAAGCGGCGGTAGGTGGCGGGCGTGTAGCGGTTGCCTCTGTACCACCAGTACCTGCCGTCCCAGCGGCCTTCCTGATAGTGCCTGCGGATGTAGTCCCGCGTCAGGGCGTCGGAGACGCCCGCGAGGATGTCGGCGAGAAGCCTGCTGTCGGACGCCATGACGGGCATCGCGGGAAGGGCCGCGGCCATCAGGGCGGCGGCGAAAAGAACCTTTCTTCTGTTGAGCATCTGCGGCCTCCTGTCATCAACGGTTGCTGCTCAAATAAGGCCATTTTAGTGAACGCCCGTTCAGGGAAAGCCCCGCCGAATCAATTGGACATCACTCTTGATGAAGACTGACATTTCCTGCGACGCAGTCGTTTTAAAGAGACGAACCTGTTTGCAAAGTCCTCCTCTGCGCCGTCTCGTCAGGACTCGCGCGCCTCAAGCGGACGTCCCGGACGGGCGTGCAGCGGATGACCGCCCCAGCTCCAGTGGTGTCCGTCCCAGCAGCGGCCGCAGGCGTGCGTGAAGTCCTGCTGCAGGGGCGTCCGTCGCTCAGCCTGAAGCCTTGGGCACGAAGCCGCCGCGCGTGCGGCAAGGGAAGCTGCGGGGGATGCGGCCGTCAGGGCCGCCATGGCGATGATGATCCGTCGTCTCGAAAGCATGAAAACTCCTCTCAAGGGCTTTTCTCAAATTCTGCCGCAGATGCGGCTCAATGCCAGGCGCCGGCCCTGTCGCTGCGGTCGTCACCGCGATCGTCGGTCCTCTCGTCCTCGCGCGAGTCGAGCCCGTCGTTCACGTCGCGGTCCTCGTCGGCGTCGTCGTCATGGAGGGGCCCCTCCTCAGATTCCTCTTCGTCGTCCTGATCTTCGCGAGGCTCCTCGTCATCCTCTTCCTCATCGGGCGCTTCAGGCTCCGCCGCCCGGGCGGACAAGGCGGGGACGACTGGCGCGGCGCAGAGCACAGGAAGGATGAGCGCGGCGAGCACGAGGCGCCTGCGGGCCTCGTCGGCGGTTTCGGTCATGAATGTCTCCGAAAGAAAAGGCATTGTCGTCCGTCGATCTTATCAGGTGCGCGATCCGCATGCCCGAGCCCGACGGACCCCGTAACGAAGTTCACGCTTCACAGGCGGCCAAGAGAAAGGCAGCGCACTCCTCGTCGGAGTCGCTGCCTTCTTGAAGTCTCCGGAAGGCCCCGTCCGCCAGGATCGGGCCCCTCGGCTCCCGTCATCCCCAGTGAGG
>OCPW01001186.1_pt1 | contig 15291 bp, 10 predicted proteins | sample 1538761 | NCBI WGS metagenome assembly OCPW01 (sample SAMN04571724, study PRJEB22368) | human gut metagenome | biome: human gut; material: stool | host: Homo sapiens | place: Luxembourg | collected 2012-09-20
GGCAACTGGGGTTAACAGAGTTAACAGTTAACAGTTGTTTTTCCGCTCTTTCTTTGTTTAAATACCTTAAATATTCCGTGTAAATTACGATAAAACTTGGTGAAGTCGAGTAAAAAGTGTACTTTTGCTGCAAAAATACGTGTCTTGACACGAAAATTTTCAGTGAAATGATGTCCATAGAGGGTTCTATGCCTCGCAGAACTTAGCCAGCTCTTCCAGGTTATCCGCCACTTCTATCACATCTCGCCAATCGCCGCGAATCATGCTTTTCTCTGCCATGTCATCCAATAGGGCGATGGTGGAGTTCCAAAAGCCTTTCATGTTGTAGAGAATCACCATTTTGTGATGGTAGCCGATGGTGTGGGCAGCGGCGATGGTGAAGATTTCATCCAGGGTGCCGACGCCGCCAGGAAGGGCTACGAAGATGTCGCTCTGGGCAAGCATCAGGTCCTTGCGGTCGCTGAGATTATCACACGGAATCTCGATGTCGAGGTCTGGGAAGGTTCTGCCGCCTCGCTCTACAAGCGTAGGAACCACACCGATGGTTCTGCCGCCATTCGCCTTCACTGCCTTGCCGATGCAATCCATCAGGCCGGAGTTGCAGCCGCCGAAAACCAGGTCGTGGTCGTTCTCTGCCATCCACTTTCCCATCTCTTCAGTCAATGTGAAGAAGTCGGGGTCGATATTCTTATTTGCTGAACAAAAAACTGCTATTTTCATATTGCTTTATCTTCTATTTGATGATGTTTTATCTGTTGTTTATAGATTTTTTATCCGTTATTTATAAATGTTTTAGGCAAAGGTACGTAAAAAAATCGAGATTATTGGGCTCTTTTTGCGGATAATTTCTTAATTTTGCAAACAATAACTAATCTTATAAACAGGAAGAAAGATTTCTAACAAAACAAGACAAGAGAATGAAAAGGATTATCACATATAGTATCATCGCATTGTTGCAGGCGTCTGTGTCGCTTGCTCAGACCTCTGTGTCGCTTGCAAAAACCTCTTCGAAGCCGAAGCTTCAGAAGCGGGAGAAGTATGAATGGCAGGGAGAGATTCCTACCTATGTAGAAACGCTGAAGAAGGAACTGACCTATCCGATGGCTTGGGGCAACAGTCCTATCAGAAACTTCAAAAAGTGGAAGAAGGCGGCAAGGGCGAAGGTGTTTGAATGCATGATGACGCCTCCGAAGGCGGCTGCGGCTTGGAATATGGAAGTTTTGGGCGAGGAGCAGAGAGACGGATATAAGGCGCAGAAAATCGCCTTCAATATCAACGCCTATTCCCGTATTACGGCTTATCTCCTGATTCCGGATGGCAAGGGCCCGTTCCCAACAGTCAATGCGCTTCATGATCATGGCGCTCATCTCTTTATCGGAAAGGAGAAGATGATTCGTCCTTTCTTTACTCCGGAAGAAAAAGATTCCCCTACGAAGCAGGCACTCTGTCAGGAGATCTTGGATGATGCGGATGCGTGGGCAAGGCAGCTTTATGATAATCAGTACGTGGGCGATTATCTGGCGAAACATGGCTACGTGGTCTTTTCGGCAGATGCGCCGATGTGGGGAGAACGAGGCCGGAAGGAGGGCGTGGATAGAAACAAATACGACCTGATAGCCGGCAACATGATGATGCTGGGTAGAGATCTCTCTGCCTTCATGACTTACGATGATATTTCCAGCACCGAGTTTTTGGCTTCGCTGCCGATGGTAGATGCGAAGCGTATCGGATGCGTAGGCTGTTCGATGGGAGCCTATCGTTCGTGGATGCTCTCGGCTTTATCGGATAGAATCAAGGCGGGTGCTTCCATCTGTTGGATGATTACCACCGATGCTCAGCTTACCCGGAGATTCGGAAGAAAGGAGAATGGCGGTTTTGCGAATTGTATCCCCGGTCTTCGCCAGTATCTCGACTATCCCCACATTGCTTCCCTCGCCTGTCCGAAACCGATGCTCTTCATCAATGGCACAAAAGACAAGCTCTTTCCCGTGCCCGGTGTAAAAGATGCTTTCGCCGAAATGCACAAGGTTTGGAAGAGTCAGGGAGCAGATAATCTGCTGGATACGGAGCTTTGGGAAATCCCTCATTCCTGCGGTTTGAAGGCGCAGGAGAAAATGCTGGAGTTTCTGGATAAGAATTTGAAATAAGAAATAAATAAAGAGCGGAAGAACAGCTTGGGGTTAACAGAGTTAACAGCTGATTTTCCGCTCTTTCTTTTATAAATCTTTAAAAGTCTACTACGCTAACGGCTTTAAAAATGGAGTTAGCGTAGTGAACTTTTTGAGTATGCTGAATGCATCTTTACCACAACTCCTTAGGCGACAGGTCTTTATCCTTTCTACCCATCAGGTAGTAATCGGCAAGGAACTGGAGGTTTGCCTGCGTAATCTTCAAGCCTTCTTCCTTTACATACTGGCTTGTAAAGATGTTTGCGTCAGGAATCAGGTTGTTTTCTATCAGTTTGCAGACAATTTCGTAAGGGAATGGGAGACCATTGCCGCTGATAATGCCAAAGCTGTCGGTCTCTGCACGCTCCTGAACATAGTATGGGTTCTCAGGCGATGCGATGCAATGAGCCAGACCGAAACTGATGTTGATGCCTGTATATGGACTTCCGCTTAAGATGATGCCTTTCTCGTATTTCTGAGGGAATCGGATGTCCTTTGGCAACTCGAATTCAATCTCCTTGAGGAATTCCTTCAGCGTCTTCACATCTTCCAGGAAGATGAACTTGTCTTCATATCCCTTCGCCTTGAGCAGATTGTAGTCGTGAATCGCCTTCTCATGATCTGCCTTTTCATGTAGCTCTATAGCCTTCTTTCTGAACTCCTCATCCTCCCAGAGCTTATGAGTAGGCATGTTCCTGCAAATCTTGCGGAGCCATTCGTAAGAAGTGAGCGCCAGGAGATTGTTTCTGCCGGCGATGGTCATTTCCATCTGCACAGAATAAGCGAGCGGTTCGGTGAGACCCTGAGGCGAGTTTGCCATCTGCTGGAGGGTAAACTGCAGGCGCTTCTGGTTGCCTACGTTGAAATAGCAACCATAATGGAACCACGCCAGAGTGTCGCGACGATGAATCTCATCCAACTCCTTGTTCTTCTCGATTTCCTCTTCGGTCGTTTCAGCGTTGCCCTCTATCTCAGGCATTTCGCTGAGATAAGTCAGAAGACGCTCGTTTTCCGGAGCCGTTTCATACTCTCTGTCGAGAATGTTGTAGGCAAGTTTGGCAGCCAGTTCCAGGGTTCCGAAGAGGAAAGGAACAGCTTCCTGTACGAAACTGCTCTGCTGGTAATGGTGCCAGAGCAGGAACTTGACATCAGCGATGTTGATTTCCTCAGGGTCGTAAGCCGGGTCATCTTCGTTGAGCGTACTCTTGATGAATTCGCTTTCTTTCTCATAGAAAGGAATGTAGGTGCCGTAGCGCTGCTTGCATTCTTCCGTGAAAGTTTTCCAGATGCCTGTGCCCGAAATCACATCTTCGAAATAACCGGCAATGCTGAGTGCCAGCTGCTTGGCGTCATCCATATTCTTGAAGTTATGGGTGTAGCACGCCTCGTCAAGAGCGTGGTATATTTCGTTGGCGAGTTCTGTATAATACAGATCTGTTTCGTCTGCTTTTTCGTATGGATGCAAAGCAATCCATTCTTGGGTGAAAATAACTTTTTTCATATATTTCAAGTTTTCTTGGTTATCTGTTTGTTGTAACTTTCATGCAAAGGTAATAAAATATTGCAGAAATCTGCAAGAAACTCGCATTTTTTTCGTATCTTTGCACCCGAATTTAGGCAATCTTAATAAATGCGTGGGATTGCCGCAAGCGTTTCGGAAGGATTTTGCACCCTAATTCATGGCTGGGAGGGTGAATTCGGCCTTCCATTTAGATTATAATGAATTAAGGTTAAAAAGATTTGAAGACATTTGAAGAATTAGGCGTGAGCGAGGAGATTCGCCGTGCCATCGAAGAGCTTGGATTTGAGAATCCAATGCCAGTTCAGGAAGAAGTAATCCCATATTTGCTTGGTAATAAGAACGACGTGATTGCGTTGGCGCAGACCGGTACGGGTAAGACTGCATCTTACGGTATTCCGGTTATCCAGAAAACTGATGCCAAAAGCAAGCAGACACAGGCTATCATCCTCAGTCCTACACGTGAACTCTGTCTCCAGATAGCAGACGATTTGAACAGCTTTGCCAAGTACATCGACGGCTTGCATATTGCCGCAGTTTATGGCGGTACCGACATCGGAAGCCAGATTCGCACCCTGAAGCATGGTGTGCAGATTATCGTGGCTACCCCTGGTCGTCTGCTCGATTTGATTAATCGTGGCGTGGCTCAGTTGGAGAACGTAAACAACGTGGTGCTTGATGAGGCTGATGAGATGCTGAACATGGGCTTCTCTGAGAGCATCAATGCCATCTTTGAGAACGTTCCGGAAGATAGAAACACTCTGCTCTTCTCGGCTACCATGAGCAAGGACATCGAGAAGATTGCCCTCAACTACCTGCACGACCACAAGGAAATCGTAGTGGGTTCGCGCAACGAGGGTGCTGAGCATGTAAACCACATCTACTATCTGGTAAATGCCAAGGACAAGTATCTCGCCCTGAAGCGCGTGGTGGATTTCTATCCACGCATCTTTGCGATTATCTTCTGCCGCACCAAGCTGGAGACTCAGGATATTGCAGATAAGCTGATTAAGGATGGTTATAATGCTGAGGCGCTGCACGGCGACTTGAGTCAGCAGCAGCGTGACCTCACCATGCAGAAGTTCCGCAACCATACCGTTCAGTTCCTGGTGGCTACCGATGTGGCTGCCCGTGGTCTGGACGTAGATGATCTGACTCACGTTATCAACTATGGTTTGCCTGATGATGTGGCAAGTTACACCCACCGAAGCGGTCGTACGGGTCGTGCCGGAAAGAAGGGAACATCCATCTCTATCATCCATACTAGAGAGAAGTTCAAGGTTCGCCAGATTGAGAAGCAGATTGGCAAGGAGTTCGTGGACGGCGTTTTGCCAACCCCAGAGGAAATCTGCAAGAAGCAGCTCTTCAAGACGATGGACGACATTATGAAGACCGATGTGGACGAGGATCAGATTGAACCATACATGGCAGAAATCAACCGCCAGTTTGAGTACATCGACAAGGAGGACATCATCAAGAAGATGGTAACCATCACCTTCGGTAAGTTCCTCGATTACTATAAGAATGCTCCTGAGATTATCAAGCCTGAGACCGGCAAGGGTTCCCGTGGCGGAGAAGGCCGTGGAAGCCGTGGCGAGGGCCGTGGCAAGGTTTCCAATGGTCGCAGAAAGCATGAGACTGAGGCTGGTTTCAAGCGCCTGTTCATCAACCTGGGTAAGGCGGATGGTTTCTATCCGGGCGAAATCATGCAGTATCTGAACAAGCACGTGAAGGGTCGCCAGGAGGTGGGTCACATCGACCTGCTGAGTAAGTTTGCCTACATCGAGGTGCCTGAGGAGGATGCGAAGCGCGTGATGAAGGCTTTGAACGGTACTGAGTACAAGGGCAGAACCGTGAGATGTAACGATGCTGATGAGGAAGGTCATGGCAGAGCAGCCCGTGGCGGACGCAGTTCTGAGGGCAGAGGCGGTCGTGGTTCAGAAAGAGGCGGACGCAGCCGCAGAGGTTCTTCTGATGATGCAAGAGACTCTCGTGATTCTCGTGGAAAGGGAGGACGTGGAAACCGTGGTGAATCTCGTGGTGGCAGAAAGTCTCGCCCTCAGGAGGATACAGGCGATTGGCGCCAGTTCTTCCAGAACAACGACAACGTGAAGTTCAAGGGTGAGGAGCCAAACTTCGAGGAAGAAGGTTGGGCTCGTCGCAGACCTAAGAAGAAGTAATTTAGGCAGCGATTTATAATAAGATGAAAGCCTGCATCAAAGGGATGTTTTGATGCAATATCCATATTTTGCGGTAAAAATACAGCAATTCCTTTGGTAAATTGCGGTGTTTTTACCGCAATTTTTGTATATTTGCAGCCGTAAACATCAAATTTATTATATCTTTATACGCAATTTTAACCCTAAAAGATATTCTGTAATAAGTTAATGAAGAAATCTATTCTTATCGCTTGTCTGGGACTGGTAAGTCTGGGCTTGCAAGCACAGAGCATTTCGCTCGCTGGTGAATGGAATGTGGAGTTGGGAAAGAGCGGTAGTGCTTTTGCCAAGAGTAAGCGTGTCTCGCAGGGTGAGGTGAAGCGTGCCATCCTCCCAGGCACCATCGATACGAACCATCTGGGATTCGCTCCGAAAGATACGATGGAAACTACGCATCTTACGAGACTCTATGCCTATAAAGGAGCTGCAAGATATTCTAGAACCATCAATATCCCGAAGGACTGGAAGAAGAAGCCGGTAGAACTCTTCCTGGAGCGTACCCGACCGACATGGGTGTATGTGGATGGAGACCTGGTGGATTCCTGCAACTTCATTTCTACTCCCCAGCGCTATCTTCTGCCAAAGAAGGTGAAGCCGGGCAAGCATCTCCTGGAAATCGTCGTGGATAATGGAAGAGGTGTGCCTGAGCAGGTTTACGGTTCCAGCCATGCTTATACAGAAGATACGCAGACCAACTGGAATGGAATTATCGGAAGGATTGAACTCCTGCTTGTCGGTTCTGCTGATAGCAAATCGGCAGAAGTACTAGCAGGAGCAATCCCTAGCCGTTCTGTAGCTTCTCCTTCCACCCTTCAGATGCCTGATTTCGCCAAGGATTTCCATATCGAAGGCGCTCACTTCTACGCCAATGGTCATAGGATATTCCTCCGTGGCAAGCACGATGCGGCTGTCTGGCCGCTGACGGGATATGTGGAGATGAGCGTGGAAGGCTGGATGAAGTATTTCGGAACCTGCAAGGAATATGGAATCAACCATGTGCGCTTTCATTCCTGGTGCCCACCGGAGGCGGCTTTCGTGGCAGCGGACAACCTGGGAATCTATCTCCAGCCGGAACTTCCTTTCTGGGGTTCTTTTGACAAGAAGGATGAAAGGCTGATGGCGTTCCTGCATCAGGAAGGCGAGAACATCCTCAGAGAATACGGTCATCATCCATCTTTCAGAATGATGGCGCTGGGGAATGAACTCTGGGGCGACATCGACAAGATGAAGGAGTTTGTGGATGATTTCCGCAAGATTGCGCCCGATAAATACTATACCTTCGGAAGCAATTACTATCTCGGTTATCAGGGAATAAAAGAAGGAATGGATTACTTCACCACTTGCCGCATCGGAGGCGAGGGATGGGGTAAATACAATACTCATACCCGTGGTTCCTTCTCGTTTGCCGACGCCTACGATGGAGGAATGATCAATCATTTCCATCCTAATTCTACGATGAACTTTGATGAGGCTTGCGATAAGGCAGGAATCCCTATCATCTCTCACGAAACAGGCCAGTTTCAGACCTATCCTGACTATCGGGAAATGAAGAAATACACCGGAGTGCTTCATCCTTATAACTTTGAAGTGTTCCGCCGCAGGCTGGCTGCTGCCGGAATGCTCTCGCAGGCAGATGATTTCCACAAGGCTTCGGGCTTATGGAGCGTGAAACTCTATAAAGCCGATATAGAGATGGATTTGAGAACCCGGAATATGGCGGGCTTCCAATTGCTCGATATTCAGGATTATCCCGGTCAGGGAAGTGCTTTCGTAGGCATCCTGGATGCGTTTATGGAGAGTAAGGGAATCACAACGCCTGAGGAATGGCGCCAGTGGTGCTCGCCTGTGGTTCCTCTGCTGGAAATGAAGAAGTTCTGCTTCGTGGATGGCGAGAAGATTCAGGCTAAGGTAAAGGTAGCCAATTATGGCGGTTCTTCGCTGAAGGGCAAGAAACTGAAATGGCATCTGGCTGCCGAGAACGGATTGTTCTGTATGGATGATGGAACTTTCAGCACCAAGGATGGTGAAGTGAGAAAGAATGTGGGCGACTTGATGGCTGAGGATGAGGGAGTATTGAACATCTTTTCATACGATGAAGGTTTGGTGGATGTGGGTGAACTGAATGGTGTTTTCCACGTGCAGAAACCTACCAAGCTGCTTCTTACATTAAACATTGAAGGAACAGAGGCGAGAAACTCCTACGAACTTTGGATTTATCCGAAGAAGGCTTTGGAAAAGAAAGGCGTTATCATAGCCAAGGATTTGAATGATGAAGTGGTGAAAGTCTTGGAAAAGGGCGGAAAGGTGCTTTGGATGCCTACGGCTTCCAGCCATTTCGTGGCTGCCGATGATACGCTTTCGCAGGCAGGTAATGCTACTCCTTATACTGTTGGCGGACTCTTCCAGACCGATTACTGGAACTATCGCATGTTCAAGACCATCTGCGAGAACAACAAGAAGAAAGTTTCTCCAGGAACCCTGGGCATTCTGACGAATCCGGAACATCCGATATTCAAGGGATTCCCTACGGAAATGCACACCAACTGGCAATGGTTCCCGGTTATCAAGGAATCGCATCCGCTGGTGCTTGACAACTTCGCCAAGGATTATCGCCCGGTAGTTCAGGTGATAGATAATATCGAGCGGAATCATAAGTTGGGTTTGGTGATGGAATGGAAGGTGGGAGCCGGAAAGCTTCTCGTCTGCATGAGCGATTTGGAGAAGGCTGCCAAATACCCGGAAGGCAAGGCTTTCTATCAGAGTGTACTGAACTATATGCGCTCTGCCGATTTCAATCCATCTGCAGAAATAACGGTGGATGAATTGAAGAAGAAACTCGCAGAAAAGCCTCGTCAGGTTTCATTGAAGGAGCTGAATAATATCTCGCAATATTAATCGGGAACCTGTAAGTTGCGAATCTTTAAGATAAAACAAGTTGAAAATCAGCAAGATAACAAGAATAGAAAAACAAAATAAAACAAGAGCGGAAAGCCAGGAGTTAACAGGTTAACAGTTAACAGCTGATTTTCCGCTCTTTTTATATCATCCTGAGACTAATCTTTAGCCCAGGATAAACCATTCTATCATCTCTGTTGATTCAGAGATAGGATTTACTTTGCATTGATCTCCTTCAAGAGGCGGTCTGCGTGTCCCCACTTATCCATCAGGTAGAGCACATAGCGGATGTCCACACCAATGCAGCGAGCCAGGCGCTTGTCGAAGTTGATGTCAGAGCTGAGGCTGTCCCAGTTGCCATCGAAGGCAAGACCAATCAACTCTCCCTTGCCGTTGAACATAGGGCTACCAGAGTTACCACCGGTAATATCGTTGTTGGTGAGGAAGCAGAGCTGCATCTTGCCAGTCGTCTTATCCTGATACTTGCCGAAATCCTTCTCAGAGAGAAGCTCGTGCATGATAGGCTCAGCGTAGTAATCGATGAACTTATCGCCCTGCTTCATCTTCTCAACGAGGCTCTCGGCTGTGGTGTAGTAGCCTGATGGCTTGCCACCGAGGTCGAAACCGCCTACCTGACCGTAGCTCAATCGCATGGTGAAGTTGGCGTCGCTGTAGTGAGGCATGTCCTCCTCCATACGGAGCTTGGCAGCGCAGAGATACTTCTCCTGCTCGGCGATGCTATCGTTGATGCTGCCCATCTGAGCAGCGAAATCTGCAAATACATCGTTCAGATCCATACCGAAGCTTACGCCTGGATCCTTCTCATATCCCTTCTTGTTGAAATAGAGCTTGGCACCCTTCTTCATGATGAGCGACTTCTCCCAAAGATAATCCACATACTTGGCGTAGTTGCCGCCAAACTCAGCGTCGATGGTCTTGTAGAACTTAGGCAACCACTTGCTGTCTACGTGCTCCTTGTAGTTCTTCAAGAGGGTAGCGAGCACCTCCTTATCGAGTGCCATATCCCATTCTGCAGAGTTATCTTCAAACTCATGATACTGCTTCTTCTTGTTCTTCTCAGGACCCTTCACCTCCATGTTGGTCTGGAGCTTGATGGCACGGGTAGAGAACTCGATATTGCTTCTTCTTGTAAAAGATTCAGCGAAGTTGGTCCAGGCATATTTCACGTCTGCGCTCTCCTTGTAGAGCTTGGCGAGCTTGTCGAAATCTACCTTGTGGGCGAGGTCGTTGGCAGCCTTGGCTGTATCCTGCCAAGCACGGAGACGGGTTTCGTACTCACGCTTCAGATTCACGATGCCGATAGAGTCGATACACTTGTTCATACCGATGGAGTTCTTCCAGTAGTTGGAGCTCTGGGCGTACTTGCTGTCATACTTGATGCGCACAGCCTCGTCGGCACGCATGTGCTTCTGCATCACCTCCTGCTTTACGCCACGAACCTGGGCACGAGGCGCATTCTCAGCATCGCGCATAGTCTGGATTCCGTAGCTTGAAAGATAACGCTCTGTGCTGCCTGGGTACCCCATGGTCATTGCGTAGTCGCCATCCTTGTAACCCTGGAGAGAAACCTGAGCCCAACGCTTTGGATGATAAGGCACATTGTCCTTACTGTAGGCAGCAGGACCGTTGGTCTTAGGGTCGGCATAGATGCGGAATACAGAGAAGTCGCAGGTCTGGCGAGGCCACATCCAGTTGTCTGTATCGCCACCAAATTTACCCATAGACTTTGGTACGGTGAAAACCAGACGCAGGTCGGTGAAGTCGCGATAAGTAGTAGCGTACCATTTGTTGCCCTCGTAGAAAGGCTGAACGGTGATATGGAGGGTAGAATCGTTCTTCTTCGCCTCTTTAGTCATCTCGTTCTCCAGAGAATCGATGAGTTCATCGCGCTTCTTGTTGTCGAGTTTCTCGTATCCGAGGCTCATCACCTTATCGGTTACATCCTTCTGCTCAACCATAAAGCTGACGAACATATTCTCGTTAGGCAATTCCTCTGCGTAAGATTTAGCAAAGAAACCATTGAGCATATAGTCGTGCTCCACGGTAGAGTGGCTTCTGATAGCCTCGAAACCGCAATGGTGGTTGGTAAATACCAAACCGTCTGGAGAAACGACTACGCCTGAGCAATAGCCAGAGAAGTTAACCACAGCATTCTTCAAGGCGTTCTCGCCGTTGTAGAGCTGGTCGTAAGTCATACTGAAGCCTTCGCGTTGCATCATCTCATACACAGCGTTAGGCAAGTTGTAAATCGTCCACATTCCCTCGTCAGCGTGAGCGGTATTGATTCCGCAGAACGCCATGATAGAGGCGATAAGGACCGTTGCTTTTTTCTTCATTACTTGTTTTTGTTTTCTATTTTTATTATGATGTTATTTATTCTTTTTCTCATACCATTCTTTCCAAGTCTTTGCCTGTTCTGTCATTCGATATTGCTGGCGTGGATGTCTTGGGGTGTTTGGATATTTCCTTTCAATAGCTTTTTCTGAGAGGGCAGCGTTTAAATATAGTTCACTAAAACTTTTTCTGTCCTTTAGTCCGATTGAACCCATAATTTCCGCAGATGTCATATATTCATCGTTAAAGGATAGAATAAGAGTCTCCACATGTTGACTGAACTTGTGGGGTACTTGTGGGGTACTTGAGGATAGCTTGCGGGGTACTTGTGGGGTACCTATTCTTGGCTGCTCTTTCCATTCATCAGTCGGCCGGATATGCAAATATCTGTTCTTGAGAACCCAACCATCTTTTAGGAGTAAGTTCCTGAAGAAACGAACCAGGTAGATAGGAGAATAATCTATGCCTTTCTGAATGTTTCGATAGTTGGCACGAACCAGGGCATTGCGGAAATACCAAGAATGCTTGGCAAACATTTCGTTGTTCACTTCATATCCTAACGAACGGAGATATTGGATGGTGAAAATTGCCGTGGTTCGGGTGTTTCCCTCTCTGAAAGCATGGATTTGCCAGATGCCTGAAATGAATTTGGTAATATGCTCAATCTTCTCATCATCCGTCAGACCTTTATATGAGAAGTTCTTCTCCTGTTCAATATCCCAATCCAAGGCTCTTCGCAAGTCTTCCCAATTCAGGTAGTTTACGGAATCTCCTTCGAGCACCCATTCTTTCTTGGAAATATCGTATTGGCGGATTTCTCCTGCGTGCTTGAATACTCCCTCGAAAATTCTTCGGTGCAGGGAAACATATCCGTTGGTATTGAAGGCAAAGGTCTTGCTGGCGAGAATCTTCGCGATGTTGACCGAAACCTTATCTGCCTCTTCCTCGTCTTCATCCTTAGGTGTACGGACCGTCTTGCTCTGATAGTAAGAGTCAATCAGTTTCCTGGTTTCATCCAGAGAGATTTCCCCTTCGATGTTTCGTTTAGCCACATCTATGAGATACGCCGATGGTTGCAGCCCATCTACAGCCTGCAATCCGATAGCCGTCTTCCAGTTCTCTGCGCTTTCCTTCTGCGAAGGCTCTCCTTGTCGAAGATACTCATCGAAGGATGCGAACTCGTTGATATTATCTTTATTCATAGATGTAATGCTTGATATTTAACTTTGCAAAGTTACGACTATTTCCCGAGATTACCAATGATTTAGGGTAAAATATTAAAGAATTGCCCATTTATAGCTTACTTGTGTGCCTAAACATTATTTTTCTTAGAAAAAACTTATTTAAAATGATACGATTTTCAGAAATAATAACTACCTTTGCATTCGAGTTGGAGCGGCATGAAAAGACTTGCTGTGATGAAGACTCAATTTAATATAGAGCGTTTTGATATTATCCAAGGACTGAAATGTGGAAGTTTCAATACTTGTTTGGATAATGGCAATTCAGCTCACGCATAAGGATTATTGTACCCTTTTCTTTGGGGCATAATATATCTCATAGCGTGGGCTATTGTTTCATTGTCAACAAGTAGGTCCTTCCACAACCTCAGTCCTGGCATATAAGCAATAGTTCCCACGCTTTTCCTATTTATTAACCGCTATACTTCTGGGAAACAGTTGGCAAAATAGTTGGTAATAATGTATTTATCTTATAACGAATTTGTCTGCACATTATCTAAGGTTACTAGTGCGACAAGTGTGACTGGTCAGAAATATTATGATATTCATGTCATTGATAATTTGATATGCGGCAAAAGAGGAATCGGAACCTCTTTTCAAATTAAATTGGCAAAACTATATAATGCCTATATAGATTTACCTATTATCAATACAACGACTCTCAAGCCTTATGTTGGTGGTGTGCAATCTCCAGCACTAGCTATATTGGTGGAAGCAAATCTGGTTAAGACTCCTGCGTCGGATGATTTTGTGTTAAATGATAGAGAAAAAGGAGAATTAATAAAGCCTATAGTTGATAACGAAAACTCAACAAAAGGTAAAAGCAAAAGTAACAATAAAAAGTTTTATGTGATAGTTTTACTATGTATTGTCTTGGGACTGTTGATAAAGTTTTCAAGTAAACCGAGTCTTGATGCAATAGGTTGTATGGATGAATTAATTCCCAACAAAGAATATGTCATACAACAGAACACAATAGCTACTTATGATAAGGAAAACAATGCGCTTTTAACACAATATTCTGTGGATCAGAATGATATGGGCGTTACCCAGATGTTACTTGATGGTAGGGCAAAAATGATTCCTGCTGGACGTCGGGCAAGATTTATTAAAATTATACGGGGAAATGCTGTTGTTCATATAGAGGGTGAAGCTTTTAATATGATAATTCCAACATCTGCATTAGTTCCCGAATAACTTGCTCTGCAATTAGTTGAGCAAAGTTTTGATAACTTACGTAGAAGAGACAATGAGTGAGGCATGAGCTTCACTCTTTTTTTGAATAGTTCGGAGAGTATTTCTTGTAGGTATCTAATCCATCCGTATCTGATTTGAAGATGATGGTGTCGATGAAGTAGAAGTTGCAATCATCACCAACCAAAACATTGTTTGGTACGGCATCGAAGATGTCGTGAATGCCATTGGTGAAATATTCTCCATTGTCTTCTGCGTGAAAACCGATGCGCTCAAACTCAGCCTTGATTTCTTCGGGAGTAGCTTCCCTCGCATTAACAACAAGCTGTTGGCGAAGGACAGCACAAACTTTTCCATCTCGATTCTGTGAGAAACCGATGAAATCGTAGGCGCAATCTGGAAAGTATTGGTTATGGGCAGGAATTCGTTCAAAGAATGGAGTAAGGTTGTCGTCAGAATAACGGAAGTCGTTAAGTTTATAAACGTGTATTCCATCATAGGCCATATAAACCTCGTTCTCTGAACCTCGGTCAGAGAACACACCTAATGACTCCGGATTTTCAATCCAGCAATCATTCTCCTTAGCCCAGTCTTTTAACCTTGCAATTTGGACTCCCTTGCAAGCCGTTGTTCCCGCAAGCGCTTGAATTGAGCTAAGCACTCCTCCAGCGAAAGCGGATGCTCTCGCCAATAAGCCATGGAAGCCATCTTTTGGGCATTGACTTTCTTGTGATAATCGTTCAGTTGTATCTCCATCCATTTATGTATTATATTGTTAGAATATTACGTTTGCAAAGTTACGACTATTTCCCGAATTTTCCAAGGCTTCGCTTGATTTTCTTCATAATTTGCCTTTTTGCCGATAACATTCCTGGTGATAGAACCTCCTGTTCCAGCATATCCAGAGCCATTCTTAACTCTTCGAGGAGTTCGGGATAGTATTTCATCTGCTCGTAGGCGAGCTTCATGCAGTAGCAGCGGATGGCGTAGGGCTGGGAACAGGCGGTAATCTTGGCGATGCAGAAATCGATGAAATCAGAACGGAGTGATTCTTCCTCGAAAGGCTGACGGAGAAGAAGATTGAGCATCAGGCGGCGCTTGGTCTCATTCTTCTCTACGAGAACCCTATCTATCAGTTCGTCATATTTCTGAAAGAGCCAAGGGTTGTTGGCTTCATCGAAATGGCTTAAAGCCCAAAGCGCATTGAACGATACGCGGTCGTTTTCATCGAAGGTGAGTTGGTAAAGCTCTTCCTTCCGGTGGTCGTTCTCCTTACCTTGTGTCATGATGCATATCTTGTTGATATCGTTCATATTGATCTTGTCTTGTAGTATCTTTCTCATGCTCTTTATTTTTTATGAGGGAATAATCGTTGCAAAGATATACTTTTATGAGGGAATAACGAAAAGGAAGATTACTTTTTTTGAGAATTCTCGGACTATTTCTTGTTTTTGAGGTATAGAATGGGAGAAAAAGTCAAGTTGAACAATCGATGGATTCATTGTTGTACGTCTAAAGGTTTATAGTTGTACAACTGAAGGGTGTGTAGTTGTACAACTAAAAGGTGTACAGTCGTACAACTAAAGGGGGTATTGTTGTACGATTAAAAGGTGTTGTCACTAGGCTCGGCAGACCTGCTGACTGCAGTGAGCAGACCTGCTGACTAGGCTCAGCAGAGCTGCTGAGCCTAGTGGCAACTT
>OCPW01001201.1_pt1 | contig 15157 bp, 9 predicted proteins | sample 1538761 | NCBI WGS metagenome assembly OCPW01 (sample SAMN04571724, study PRJEB22368) | human gut metagenome | biome: human gut; material: stool | host: Homo sapiens | place: Luxembourg | collected 2012-09-20
CCGCGGAGAAGGGAGCTTGCCCGGACTCGCGTCACTGACCAAAAAGCTCGGCTCAACGCTTAGAGGCGGAAAGTCATGTCGAGCATCGTGCACAGAGTGCTGCGGTGCTTGGGGCTGCCCGTGAACGGATGTTTCCTGCAGCAGTTGACTGAGTCATTTGACCTCTCGACGGAGAGTGTTGATGAAAATTGCAATGGCTGTGCGAAAGCGGCGTAAATTCAGCAGGTCAGCGGGGACGTGCAAACGAGGAAGATGAGGCTATGAGGTAGAAAGATAGAGGTGTTGAGCCAGTGGCCCGATAAGGAATCGGCTCTCAACCAGCGGCATGTCGCCGCTGGTATGCGGGATTTTTTACGGCAACAGACGGGGCTGCCTGAGATCAGGCAGCGTGCTCCCGCCAGTGGTGTCCCCGATGGGCTCCGGAGCCGCACTACCCGCGAGGCCGCAAGTCGGGCTGCCCAGACGTCCTTGGAGATGACGACCGTTCCGACGTCGACAGCCGCGGAGAAGGGAGCTTGCCCGGACTCGCGTCACTGACCAAAAAGCTCGGCTCAGCGCTTAGAGGCGGAAAGTCATGTCGAGCATCGTGCACAGAGTGATTGCGGTGCTTGGGGCTGCCCGTGAACGGGTGTTTCCAGCAGCTTTTAGCTGCTGCGGTCCTTTTCCTTCTCGACGGAGAAGCAGGAAAAGGTACGGTTTTTGAATGCAAAACGGCCCGCTTCCAACGCGGGCCGTTTCGCATTTTTCTAGCGGTACTTTTCCGGGAACTTCATGTCGCTGTAGCGCACGAAGCGGCAGCCCGTGATGAGCTTGTAGCCGAGCCAGATGGCGAGGAAGAGCGGGATGCCGATGTAGGTGGCGACCACGCCCGCCCAGTCGATCGTGCCCGCGAGGAAGGCCTGGTAGTTCTGGCCGAGCATGATGATCATGCAGAGCGCGAAGGCGAACATCGGTCCGAACGGGAAGAAGGACGACTTGTAGGGCAGCTTGTTGACGTCGTAGCCGTTCATCACGTAGCCGCGGCGGAAGCGGTAGTGGCTGATGGCGATGCCGAGCCAGGCGATGAAGCCGCTCATGCCCGAGGTGTTGAGCAGCCAGAGGTAGACGGACTGGTTGTCAAAGAGGGACGTCAGGAAGCACAGGCCCGCGACCGCAGTCGTGGCGAAGAGCGCGTTGCGCGGGACGCCGGAGGCGGAGAGCTTGCCGAAGATCTTCGGGGCCGAACCCTGGTGCGCGAGCACGAAGAGCATGCGCGTGGAGGCGTAGAGGCCGGAGTTGCCAGCGGAGAGCACCGAGGTGAGGATCACGGCGTTCATGAGCGCGGCGGCCGAGAGCAGGCCCGCGTGCTCGAAGACGAGCGTGAAGGGGCTTACGGCGATGTCGGCCACGTCGTTCCTGAGAAGGCGCGGGTCGGTGTACGGAATGATCAGGCTGATGACGAAGATCGAGAGGATGTAGAAGAGCAGGATTCGCCAGAAGACCTGTCGGACGGCCTTGGGAATGTTCTTCTCGGGATGCTCGGTTTCGCCAGCGGCGATGCCGATGAGCTCGGTTCCCTGGAAGGAGAAGCCCACCACCATGGCGACGCCGATCAGGGCGGGAAGGCCGCCCACGAAGGGCGCGTCGCCGATCGCCCAGTTCTCGAAGCCCGCAGGCGTGTCGCCCGAGAGGATTCCGAAGATCATCGCGAAGCCCGTGCAGATGAAGAGGATCACGGTTACGACCTTGAGGAGCGCGAACCAGTATTCCGTCTCGCCGAAGCCTTTTACGGATATGTAGTTGAGCGTGAATATGAACGCGAGGAAAAGTGCGCTCCAGAGTGTTCCGGGCACGTCGGGGAACCACCAGCCCATGACGAGCTGGGCGGCCACAAGGTCGACTGCGACCGTAATGGCCCAGTTGTAGCAGTAGTTCCAGCCGAGGGCGAAGCCGAAGCCTTCGTCGACGTAGCGGCGGCCGTAGGTGGAGAACGAGCCGGCCACGGGTTCGTAGGCGGCGAGTTCGCCGAGGCTCGTCATCAGGAAGTAGACCATGAGGCCGATGATCGAGTAGGCGAGCAGGGCGCTGCCGGGACCGGCCTGGGCGATCGTCGCGCCGGACGCCACGAAAAGTCCCGTGCCGATGGAGCCGCCGACGGCGATCATCGTGATGTGACGCGCCTTGAGGTCTCGGCGCAGTCCGGTGTTGGAGCCGGTGGTAGTGTCGGACATGTGGGTAGGAATCTCCGGAAAGAAATGCGTTCGCAGGAGGGAGGACACGGAGCGAACCTGCAGCGGCCGGCGGGGCCTTGCGGGCTTGCAGCAGATGTCCGGGCGAACTTTTCCGGGTGCGGGCCTGCCGGCCGCACTGTCGAAAAGCGACCGAACGGTCAGCGACAGCTCCTCCGCCGCGGATCGGCGGGAGTGAGGCGGATGTTCTCCGCGTCACCAATGGCCGCCGCGTGTCCGCGGCGTCATTTCGGCAGGCTGCCCTTTCGAGCGGCGTCCTCGGATACCTCCTCGGCCGTCTACTGATGCAGTCCCTGCGCCTCTATCTTGCCTGGCGCCCCTCAAGGCGGAAGCCTTGAAAAGCGTGAAAGGCGTTATTTTGACACAGATTGCAGGCCGGGTGAAGCGGGCGGCCGTTTTTTTCCATGCCAGAATCCCGATTCGCCGCGCCCGCCTCCCGTGCGAAGCATGCACCATCTCGTACCACTCTATAAAATACTTTCAGGATTGCGCGAGCTTCGCAATTTTTTTGATATAGAGGTAAGAATATGGGCATGTTTGGACCGGGCAAGGAAGGATGGCTGGCAGAAGCTGAGATGCTGAGTTGGGCTTTCAGACATTTGAAGGCTGAGGAGAGGGACTACCTCACCAAGAGGCTCAAGCATGTTCTGGGAAAACGCACGCTGAAAGGCTCCTGGTTTGAGAAGGACAAGAGTCTTGTCGAGATGCTTGTGGCGGGGCCGGCCCATCGTGCAGGGTTGGGCTCCCTGCCGCTGATGACAGCCGCCAACACGGAGAAGATGCATGCGCTTGACTATCCGGGGCTGTCTGAGGACAAGACGCCCGAGGCCTTTTTCAGACGCGTGGAGGCTGCTGCGACACACGAGAAGTCGAAGGAGGCGATGAGGGCCTTTCATGAGGAGATCGACGGCACTCCTTATGACCGCAGGGCATTTGCCATGCTCATCATCTACATCTGCGGATTCGGACTGTCGTGGTACGCAAAGGCCTTCCTTGAACGCTACTGCAGGGAGTTTGGCGCGAACTCGCAGACCACTCTCTCCATCAGCTTTGATCCGAGCCTGTACGAGGGGAAGGACGGCGATCCTGAAGGCGAAGAGGCGTCCGCAGGCGAGAAGTCCGAAAAGCCCTCGCAGGAGCAGGCCCCGGCTGAGGCCGTCCCTGCCGGTGCGTCCGAGACTGAGGGGGCTCGGGAGGCTCCTGCGCAGACGGGGGACGAAGTCCCCGGCGTCGAGGCCGCGAAGGTTGCCGAGTCTGCCGCCGAGCCTGCCCCCGTCGTACCTGCACCCGTCGTGCCTGTGCCCGCTGAAGGGGCGAAGGCGAGCACCGTCTTTCCGCGAGACTTCTCCGTTACCGTGCCGCCCTTGCCGCGAGGCGTGACCCGTTATCTGGGCTACATCCGCACGAGTGGCGGAAACTTCTTCAACTTCTATGTTCTCGCCGAGTGGTACAAGGACCGCTTCGGCGCGCTCGAGTCGGAGGCCAAGCAGCTTTTCCCCTCCTACGGTGCCTTCAACCTGAAGTCGGCGGGCCGCAACCAGATCAAGGAAGGCGCCTTTTACGTCATTGACCTGTACCCGTCGGATCTGATGCAGAACTTCGACGAAAACGGCCGCGTGCGCTCCGATTTCTGCAAGTTCGTCGACTTCTCGAGGATCACGAGCAGCAAGCGCTTCTTCAGCGCGTCTGATTTCGGCATTCATCTTGTCGTGAAGCCCGCCGAGGACCTGGACCGCATCGACTTCACCTCGACGATGATTCCCGTCAGCGTGACGGATTCTGAGGATCTGGAAGGCGAGATGAAGGTTGCCAACGAGTTCGTGCTGCTCGAGCACAAGGACTGTTTCTACGGTCCTCTGCGCCTGAAGAGAGACAACCGCGGTAAGAACTACGTCACGTTCTCCGGCACCGTCAACAAGGGGCTCGTGTCCGCCTTCAGGATCAAGGCCGACAAGGTCGAGGAGGTTCGCGAGTACGTCAGGTGGGAGGGCGCCGGCCAGCCCGTGCACGTGGGCGTGCGCTGCGCGAAGACGGCCTTCATGGATGCGGTTTCGGTCGACGTCTGGAGTGACGCGGATCTGCTCAGGCGCCTTCTTGAGAAGTCTGCTGTGCGTGCCGCCTACATCAGGGACCGGCTCCAGTCTCCCGAGGCCTTCGAGGACGTGGAGCCGGACGTGACGGCCGGTCGCCTTGCCCGCGCCAGAAACGTGATGCGCCGCCTGCAGTACAAGGAGGAGGTGAAGGAGCATGTCGCGAACTTCGTGCTCGACGAGATCAGGGCCGGCAACGACGCCATGATTGACGCCGTGATCTCGCGCGTGGCGGTCGGTGACAAGCTGATCGACAAGATCTCCGCAAAGACTCTCGTGGGCGTGAGGGTCGAGCGCCTGAAGGCCGAGGAGAAGACGCTCAGCGAAAACATCCGAGTGCAGGAAGGCAAGAGGGACGAGCTCACTCGCAAGTACGCCAGTCTCGAGATAAGCAAGAAGGAGCTCGACGCGGAGCTCCGGAGGAAGGCCCTCGCGTCCTGTCTTCTGGATGCAAAGAAGGACGTGATCGAGCAGCTTCTCAAGCTGGACGGGATGCTTGAGAAGCGTCGCGAGAATTACCGCAGGCTCGAAAACCTGCACACGAAGCTTCTCGAGGAGTCGAAAAGAATCTGTGAGCGCACGCACGGAGCCGACGGCGAGCTGATGCCCGAGTCCCTCGTGAGGGCGCTCGACGCCTGGACTGAGGACGATGACAGGAGCCGTCGCGAAAGGCTCGCGCAGGCCGTCTGCGGCGTCAGGCCCGCGAAGCTCAGGGGACGCGAGCTGGCCGATGCGCTCGTCAGGTCCGTGCAGGAGGTTCGACGCTACGATGAGAACACGGTGCTCAACCTCTACATCTGTTGGGCGCAGAACTTCCTCACGGTGCTCTCGGGCGAGCCCGGCTCGGGCAAGACCTCGATCTGCCACATTCTGGCGAGGACGCTGGGTCTGGACGCCTTCGACAACCTGCTGTCGTCCGACGAGCGTGCGGGTCTTTCCGCCGGACGCTTCGTGCACGTGCCGGTCGAGTACGGCTGGACGTCGAAGCGCGACTTCGTGGGCTACTGGAATCCGATCACGAACAGGTTCGAGTCTTCGGATCCCGCCAGATGGGACCTGCTCCGCACGCTTGATGCGGAGGAGAGGAGCGCATCGGGGTCGGTCTATCCCGCGATGATGCTGCTTGACGAGGCGAACCTCTCGCCGATGGAGTACTACTGGTCCGACTGGATGCGTCTGTGCGACGAGCAGACGTCGTCCGGCATCGTGACGCTCTGGGACAAGGCGCCGACGAAGGTGCCCGAGACGCTGCGCTTCATGGCGACCATCAACAACGACAGTACGACCGAGACGCTCTCGCCGCGCCTCATCGACCGTGCAGCCGTCGTGACGCTGCCCGTCGTCGACTGCATTGAAAACACGAGCCCCGCGAAGGTCGTGGGACCCGTGTCCTGGAAGGAGCTTCAGGCCTACTTCGGGGTGAAGGCCGTTTCGAAGAACGCGCGCGAGCTCTCGGACCTGCACGACAGGCTGATGCCCATGCTCGAAGGCTTCGGCATCAGGCTCTCGCCCCGCTCGATCCGCCAGATGAACGGATACGTGGGCGCGGCGTCCTCGATCTTTGCGGACGGGGACAAGCCCGCCTGGCTTGATGCGGCCGACTTTGCGGTGATGCAGAAGTGCCTGCCGCGCATCACGGGCACGGGCGCCGCCTACCGCGAGAAGCTCGTGGAGTTCAGGAGCGGTCTTGAGTCGCTCGGACTGTCGAGGTCCGTCGAGGTCGTCGACCGCATTCTGCGTCAGGGCGACGAGGCCATGGACTGCTACCGCTTCTTCTGACGGAGGTGGCCATGACTGCTGAAGATGCAGGTGCGGGCGTGCAGGCGGGAACGCTCGTGCTCACGGTCCGCCCCGAGGGCGCGGCCCCCGTGCCGTTGCCGCTTCATGAGGCTGAGCCCCTGATCGGAGACTGGTCGGGGCAGCCCGCCGTGGAGGCGGGTGTGCCCGTGTCGCTTGAGGTTTCGGGCCTTCCGCCGAGGGCCGCCATCACCGTCAGGATGGGCGGCGAGGTGCTCGCGGGCGACCAGTATCGCGAGGAGGACTGCGTACACCTCGAGCTGCAGGATCCGCTTCCCTTCGACAACATGATCGGCGTGGCGAAGCTCGAGGTGCTCGTGAGCATGGGACCTCAGGCGTGCAGTTTCTTCTATGCCGAGCCGCTTCGCATCATTCTCAAGCCGGGGCTTGCCTCGGACAATCTGCTCAGGATGAGCGAGAGCGTGGCGGAGCACGTGGAGAGGCTCTTCGGGGGCGATGCCGTCAGGACGGGCGACGATTCGCTTGGCGATCTTCTGGGCGTGCTCGAGCGTCTGTCGTCTCTCTACGAGAGGCAGTATCCGTATTTCCGCGAGGATCCCAAGTGCAGGCTCGCCTCCACTGCCAGACGCATGAGCATCGAGCGCATGCGCGACATGACGCCCGAGGCCGCGCGCTGGATGGCCTCGCATCCGCACGAGTGGCAGAGAGTGGCGCCGGGACACGGCATCCGCATGCGGGGCGCGAACTGGATGCCCGCTCATGCGCTCGTGCGCACGTCCGAGCTGAGCAGGGACCTTTATGAAAACCGCGTGGTGGCAGGCTTTCCGCTGCATCTTGCGTCGGAGACGAGGCGTCTGGCGCAGGCGTTCGAGGACGCGGTGCGCGTCGGCGCGGGACCTCTTGACGCGGGGACCATCGGCCGCATGGCCGCCGTGCGCATCGTGAGTTCGGAGGCTGACGTCCTGAGGGGCTACGGCATCGTGTTCTCGCGCATTGCGGAGCTCTACCGGGACGCGCTCGGCGTGACGCCCGAGCCCGTGAACAGGCTGCCCGCGCCCGCGAGGCATTTCATCGAGACGTCCCAGTACAGGCTCGTCTACGAGCTGATGCGCGAGTGGTTCGAGCTCAGGCCCGTCGAGGCTGAGAAGCTCGTGAGCAGGCTTGCGAGCGTGACGAGTCCGAGGCTCTACGAGTACTTTTCGCTCGTTTCACTTCTCGGCGGCCTTGAGCGCAGGGGCTGGACGAGCGTGGAGGCGAAGAGGCACGAGTATGCGGGAGCGGGTCCGCTTTATGCGGACAATGCGGCCGCGGCCCTTCTCAACACCTTCATCTTCAGGAGGAAGGAAGACGACGGAGGGAACGAGGAGATCGTGAGGCTCTGGTACCAGCCCGTGCTGGCGGCGGGAAATGTTGAGCCCGAGAACGGCATCGGACTTGCGAGGACGACACGCTGGTCCGTGAGGCCCCTCAATGCGGAGGCTGCCGACACGCTGAGGGAGACGGACAGGGCCTGGTATTCGCCCGACTTCCTGATTTCGCTCGAGAGCGGAGGCAGGACGGCCTGGGCGGTCATGGACAGCAAGTACTCGACCGTGGGAACGGTGCTGCGGCACCATGCGATGCAGCAGGCCTTCAAGTACCTGACCTCGCTCGGGACGGTGAGAAAGGACGACGTGTATGCGGGCCTCTGGCTCTACTGCGGCAGCGTTGCGAACGACCGCACGCAGGAGGGGTCGTTCTTCAATGCGTCGGCCCCGGACGTCCTGCCCGTGCCCGACATGGTGCTTGAGCGTGTCAATGCGCTCTCGGAGGCCGATCCCGTTGCAGGCGTGCTTGAGCGCCTGAGGACGGTGCTCGCGAGGTAGGTGGCGGGGCGTCGTGCGTCAGTCGACGGGGCGGTGGGCCGGGAAGAGGCGGCCGAGGACCTTGAGAAAGACCTTGGCGAACTGCCCGCCGCAGACGGCGGCGACGAGCGTGCCCTCGCGCACGCCCTCGATCGAGCCGAGGAGAAGGCAGGAGAGCGAGGTGGCCGCGATGACGAGGAAGACGTCGATGCCGGTGCGCAGGTTGCCGAAGGAGCCGCCCCAGCGCCTGATGATGCTGATGACGAGACCTTCGGGTGGCAGGATCGCCAGACGCGCGAAGACCATGCCCGCAATGCCCATGCCGTTGAAGACCGTGCCGATGAAGACCGTCGCAAGCTGCTCGAGGTAGGCGGCGGGCGCGACGAAGGACGTGAGCGCATAGGCCGCGTCGAAGAAGAGGCCGAAGACGAAGCAGATCGGAATCTGCTTGACGAGCTTCACGAGAAACCGTGACGGATCGACCGCCGTCTGGAGCACGAAGAAGAAGACGTTCGTGAGGAAGACGAAGAAGCCCATCGAGAGCGGAAGGGCCTTGGAGAGGATCTGGGCCACGGAGCTGATGGTGCCCGTGCCGAGACCGGCGTGCGTGATGACCGAGATGCCCGTCGAGAGCATCAGAAGCCCGAAGAAAAAGATGAGTGCGCGAATAAACATGGTGCCTGTTGTTCTGAACTTGCGCCCGGCTGCGCGGGACGGCCGGAAGCGCCGGAGAGGCGCGGCGGTCGCTCGGAGGCTTTTGCGAAGGTCGTCAGGCGTGGTCGGGTTAACCCGAAAGTCGAACTTTATCAGAAAAGATCGGGCGGGACGTTTTTCAGGCAACGCTTTCGATCGGGCGGAGTCGCTAGCCCGATCGTCGTAGTACCGCCGGCCAGGAGCGGTGTGGCGGAGTTTGGGAGTATCATACGAAATCCAAACTCTTCATACGCCTGATGCCACCCGACGATGCACGGGGAGGCTTGAGCGTGAAGGCGATACGCACGACAACAGAACGAAGAAAGGAGATGCGCCGTGACACTCTCGGACGACGTGCGCGACTACTGGAACACACGCGCGGAAGGCTATTCGCTTCACAACTGCGATGAGCTTGACGGAGGGACGGGGCTTGTGCTTGAGCACCTGTTCAGGACGGAGCTCGGGGCGAAGCCCGGGATGCGGGCGCTTGATGCGGGCTGCGGTCCGGGGATCTTCAGCATCGTGCTGGCGAGACTCGGCTGCAGGGTGACGGGCATGGACCTGTCGCCCGAGATGCTCGAGTACGCGGGGGCGAACGCGAAGAGCCGCGGGCTTGAGGCGGACTTCAGGCTGGGCGACGTGACGGATCCCGGGATGGAGCCGTCGTCGCTGGACCTGATCGTCTCGCGGTGCGTGCTCTGGAACCTGCCTGCGCCCGCCGAGGCGTACAGGCGCTGGATGAGTCTTCTGAAGCCGGGCGGCAGGCTTCTTGTGATCGACGGCAATCATTATCTGCATCTCTTTGACGAGCGCTATGCGCTCTGGGCGCTGAGGTCCGCGCCCGCGCCGGGGCATGCGGCGAGGTACATGAGGGGCGTGAGCAGCGAGCGCATCGACAGGATTGCGCGCGATCTGCCGCTGTCGTGCATTGAACGTCCCGCGTGGGACGTCGAGGTGCTCGAGTCGCTCGGCGCCGAGGTGCGCGTTGCGAGCGAGGACCGCAGGACGGTGGCGACGGGCGGCGGAGAGGCGCAGGTGACGACGAACTTCTGCATCGTGGCCCGGAAGCCCTAAGCGCAGGAGCGCAGGGGCCGCCCGTGTGGCGGCTCGGGGGCGCCCTGAACTACAATGACGGATTGCAATTGGTTGCGGATTCAAACTTCCGGAAATTTCTGTCATGGGCTGGCTTCAAGCTCTTCTTACCGACTCGGGCTCCTTCACGCACGCGCTTCTCGCGTATTCGCTCATCATTGCGGCGGGTCTCTGGATCGGGCGCTTCAGGTTCTTCGGCGTCTCGGTCGGCGTCACCTGCGTGCTTTTTCTCGGCCTTTTTGCGCGCTATCTGGGCGTTGACGTCGACCCCTCGATCATTTCGTTCTTCCGCAACTTCGGCCTGGTCCTCTTCGTCTTCTTCATCGGCCTGCAGGTGGGCCCGTCGTTCTTCTCGACCCTGAGAAACAGCGGCTGGGGGCTCAACGGGCTGATGTGCCTGTCGGTGGGCGTGAGCCTGCTTCTGACGGTCGGGATCTGGGCGGCTTCGGACGGCGCGCTGGCTCTGCCGCAGCTCCTCGGCGTGCACTTCGGCGCCGTGACGAGCACGCCCGGTCTGGGCGCGACGCAGGAGGCGCTCGCAGCCATGGGGTACAAGGGCGACATCACCGTGGGTTATGCCTGCGCCTATCCCGTGTCGATCATCGGCGTCATCCTGACGCTTCTCTTCGTGAGGAAGGTCTTCGGGATCGACGTCAAGCACGAGGAGATGCTCTGGGAGGAGGCGCAGAAGAAGCGCGCCCAGACGCCGATCTACTTTCACGTGACGCTCTCGAACCATGCGCTCGACAATCATACGCTGCGTGAGATCCGCTCTCTCGTCGGCCGCAACTTCATCTGCTCGCGCATTCTGCACGACGGCGTGATCACGAGTCCGACGGCCGACACGGTCGTGCACGAGGGCGACAAGCTGCGCATCGTGGCGGGCCCGCGCGACAAGGAGGCGATCGTCGCCTTCTGCGGCGAGGAGGACACGAAGATCGACCTTGCGACCGCGCACTCGCCGCTCGTCTCCCGCCTCATCAGCGTCACGCGCGAGGAGGTCAACGGCGCGCTCATCGAGGACCTGCACCTCTCGCGAATGGACGGCGTGAACATCACGCGCGTCAACCGCTCGGGCGTCGTGCTCTTTCCCTACAACACGCTGCGCCTGCAGATCGGCGACACGCTCAACTGCGTGGGTCCGGCCAACGCAGTGGCGCGTCTGGCGGCCATGATGGGCAATCAGGAGAAGCGGCTTGAGAGGCCCAACGTCTTCGCGATCTTCATCGGCATCGCGCTCGGCCTCGTTCTGGGCAGCGTTCCGATCGCCTTTCCGGGCATGCCCACCGAGATCAAGCTCGGTCTTGCGGGCGGCCCGCTCATCGCGGCCATCCTGCTGAGCTACTACGGCCCGCGCTTTCATCTCGTCACGTACACGACCGTCTCCGCCAACCTGATGCTCAGGGAGTGGGGCCTCACGTTCTTCCTCGCAAGCACGGGCCTGGCCGCAGGCGACATGTTCATCGAGGCCTTCGTGAGCGGCATCGGCTGGGTCTACATGGCGCTCGGCCTCGTGATCAGCGTCGTGCCCATGGCCGTCATGGCCGTCGTCGCGCGCCGCTTCATGCGGCTCAACTTCCATACGATCGCGGGCCTCATCGCAGGCGCCTCGACGAGCAGCTCGGCGCTCAGCTTCGTCAACAGCCTCTCCGAACGCGGCCTTGCCGTGCTCGCCTACTCGACCGTCTACCCGCTCGCGATGTTCCTGCGCATCATCTCGGGCCAGATCATCCTGATGCTCTTCTTCTCCATGCAGTGAACGATGAGCTGACGGAGGTCCGAAGGGCCTCCCTGGAGGCGTGGGCGAACGAAGTGTTCGGTAAAGTCGAACGTAATGAATTGAAACGTTCGACAGGATTGGGTGAACTATAATGTCTGCGACTTATAGACAACGAGCGTCCTGCGGCCGGACGCCGTGACGCCTCCGCACGCCCCCCGGCGGTGTGCGCTGACACTCAGACCAGACGGGCCGCACAGGGAGAAATCGAAATGAACTTCACCACAAGGCTTGCCGGCGTCGCCGCCGCTCTGTGCCTTTCCTTCGGCGCCGTTGCCGCCGACAACGGCACGCAGCCGATCACCGATCAGGACCAGTGCCACAGCTGCGACATGTGGATCACGAAGTATCCCGGCCCGAAGGCCGAGATCGTGACGAAGAGCGGTCACGTCTACAAGTTCTGCAGCACGAAGTGCATGACCTGCACGCTGCTTCGCCTCGGCGAGTCCGACAAGATCGCGGGCATCTGGGTCAACGACATGGTCGGCAACGACTGGGAGCATCCTGACGCCACCTTCATCGACGCCAAGACCGCCTGGTACGTCCAGGGCTCGAGCCGCAAGGCCACGATGGGCAAGTCGCTCGCCTCCTTCAGCACCGAAGAGGCCGCCGTTGCCTTCCGGAAGGAATTCGGCGGCACGCTCTACCGCTGGAACGACCTGACGAAGGAAATCCTCGGCTGCAAGGTTCCGAAGAAGCCGACTGTGCCGATGGAATGATGATCATCTGAAGAGGTATGCGCGCTTTGGCGCGCATCTGCATCCATGCAGAGCCCAACGGGCCCGAAATCCATGCGATTCCGGGCCCGTCGTCATTTTCTGACGGTATGCAGGCGGATGACGCCTCAAGGGTAGGCTGTTCGGACAAGCCTTCATGTCGGGCAGTTTTGACATGATTGTGCTGCAGCCGTTTCGAGGGTGACGGGATAATGGGGACGGTTGTTCCTAGGGGTTTGCACGGAGAATGGGGCGACGGGGAGGAGAGGGTTCCGCGGGCAGACTTTTCGGACGCGATGCACGGGCGCCGTGCCTTTGCACGCAAGCACGAAAAGGACATCATAGATGAAAAGCCTCGAAGACCTTCGACTTGACGACTTTCGCCTTGAGCTCAAGGGGAGAAGTTTGGTTCCGATCATGCAGGGAGGGATGGGCGTGAACATTTCGACCGCCGAAATGGCGCAGGCCGTGGCCGCGCGCGGTGGCATCGGGCACGTCTCGGACGCGATGGTGCCGGACCTTGCGGACCGTCTTTTCGGGACGGGCTTCACGCGCATGAAGGCGCTTGCCTGCAAGGCGCTCGAGCGCACGACGGGCGAGGCCGGGTTTCACTTTCCCGTGGAGAAGATCCGCGAGGCCGCGAAGCTCTATCTCGGGCGCGTGATGGAGGGCAGGACGGGCGAGGGGCGAATTCACGTCAACATCATGGAGAAGCTCACGATGAACGCCTCGCTCGAAACCCTGAGGGCCCGCCTTCTCGGGGCGCTTGATGCGGGCGTCGACGGGATCAGCCTTTCGGCGGGCCTGCATGCGGGATCCTTTGCGCTCATGAGCGGGCATCCGAGGTTTCGCGATGCGTGTCTCGGGGTGGTGGTTTCGAGCCGCCGGGCACTCAATCTCTTCATGAGGAAGTCCGCGAAGACGGGGCGCCTGCCTGACTACGTCGTGGTCGAGGGCCCGCTCGCGGGCGGGCATCTGGGCTTCGGAGCGGACTGGCAGCGCTTTTCGCTTGCCGACATCGTGCGGGACGTGAAGGGTTGGCTGCATGAGAATGCGCTTCGGATTCCCGTGATCGCGGCGGGCGGCGTCTTCACGGGGACGGACGGTGTGCGGATGATCACGGAGGCGGGCGCGGACGGCATTCAGGCCGCGACGCGCTTTGCGGTGACGAGGGAGTCGGGGCTGCCCGACGCCGTCAAGCAGCGCTACTTCGACGCGCGGGCGGAGGACATCGAGGTCAACGGCATTTCGCCGACGGGTTATCCGATGAGGATGCTCAAGTCGAGTCCCGCGATCAACGCCGCGCTCAAGCCGCAGTGCGCGGCCTACGGGTACATGCTTGATCACGGCGGCTGCGCGCCTGGCGCGAGGCCGAGGCTGCGGGAACGGCGCAGGACGGCATCCGGGAGAAGACCTGCCTTTGCGCGCAGATGCGCAACTCACGCGTCTGGACGCTCGGTGCGAACGGGGCAAGGCTCGCGGAGGCGGGGAAGCGGGATGCCTCGGGCAGGTGGGTGCTTCCGTCGACGGCGGAGGTGTTCGACGACTACCGTTTCGGCGTGGCGGACGAGGTGCATGCCAGACGGGATGGATGCGGTTCATAGGGGCGCGCGGAGCGTGCGGACAAAAGGCGAGCAGATGTATCCCTGCGGGCGTGAATCGTACAAAACGCACGCAAAATCGATATGATGTAGGGACTTTTTTCCCGCACGCCGTCCGACGCGTGCGGATGAGGCCGGCGATGGGGCTCTGGACGAGCACGAAGGCCGCCGGCCGACTTCTCGCTACGGAACCTGATCGTGAAAATTCTGCTGATTCCCGACTCCTTCAAGGGGAGCCTTTCCTCCGCCCGTCTCTGCGCCATCATGAAGAAGGCGGCGCTCGACGTCATGCCGGACGCGCAGGTGACGTCCATCCCGGCCGCCGACGGCGGCGAGGGCACGCTCGACGTCATCCGCAACTCCATCGGCGGCTCCTTCGTGGTGCACAGCGTGACCGGCCCCTGCGGCCAGCCCGTGAGCGCGCGCTATCTGAGCGCGGGCGACACGGCCTATGTGGAGCTCGCGGAGGCTGCGGGCCTGCAGCACAGGCTGCCCGGCTTCTCCGCCGCCAACACGACGACCTTCGGCGCGGGCCAGCTCATCGGCGAGGCGCTCAATGCGGGCCACCGCCGCATCGTGATCACCCTCGGCGGCAGCTGCACGACGGACGCGGGCTGCGGCATGGCCGCTGCGCTCGGCGTGCGCTTCACGGCGCCCAACGGCCGCAATTTCATCCCAACGGGCGCCACGCTCGGTGCCATCCGCCACATCGCCCTCAATCCGTTCTTCTTTGAGAGCGGCGTGAGGATCGAGGCGCTGTGCGACGTGACGAATCCCCTGTGCGGCCCGAACGGCTCCGCGAGGGTCTTCGGCCCCCAGAAGGGCGCCACGCCCGAGATGGTCGAGACGATGGAGGCCGGCATGGCGCATCTGGCCACGATCTTCGAGCGCAACAAGGGCCCGAAGCTCGCCGACATGCCCTGCGCGGGCGCGGCCGGCGGCTGCGGCGCGGGCGTCGTCGCCTTCCTCAACGGCAGGCTTCTGTCGGGCAGCGATGCGCTTCTTGACCTGATGAACTTCTCCGCCCTTGCGGCCGATGCGGACCTCATCGTGACGGGCGAGGGCATGGTCGACGACCAGACGGCGGGCGGCAAGCTCGTCAGTGCGGTGGCGGCCCGTGCGAACGGCACGCCCGTCGTCGTGCTCGCAGGCGGCATCGCAGAAGGCACGAACCTCGAGGCCCTGTACGAGAAGGGCGTCACGGCTGTGATGCCCGTGATGAGCCGTCCGATGACGCTCGGCGAAGCCATGTCGAGCGGCGCCGAGGGCGTGCGCCTCACGGCCACGCAGCTCTTCAGGCTCGCCGGGGCGCTCAAGGCCTGACGGAGAAGACGTCCGAACCATGATTCGAAAGGGGC
>OCPW01001202.1_pt1 | contig 15150 bp, 5 predicted proteins | sample 1538761 | NCBI WGS metagenome assembly OCPW01 (sample SAMN04571724, study PRJEB22368) | human gut metagenome | biome: human gut; material: stool | host: Homo sapiens | place: Luxembourg | collected 2012-09-20
ATGCTTTTTTGATCGTTCTGATCTTTTTGTACTTGCCGTTTTTCTTTGTGGCACGATAGATTTCGTATCCGGTTGCTTTGCTGTTTTTCTTCCATTTCAGAGTTACTTTTTTCTTCTTGGAAGTTACGGTCAGTTTTGTTACTTTTGCCGGTTTGCTGACAGTCTGTGTTCCTGGACTCTGATTTCCGTTTGTGCCATTGTCTGTGTTGCTGTTATTATTATTGCTGTTATTATTTCCGTTATTATTGCTATTATTGTTGTTTCCGTCCTTTGCAGACAGATCGATCACGTTGGAGTATGCAGTAAAGCGATACTGTTTGGAACCGTTCAGGGTTGTATTCACCATTTTCATGATACGGTATACGCCTTTATCCGTTACTTTGAAGCTTCCGGTCAGTGCTTCCGCCTCTCTTGTTACGGTGTTGTCGGATACGGTTGTCCAGCTTCCGTCTGCATTTTTCTTCTGCACTTCTGTGATAACATCCCAGTCATAAGAATCGTTCTTTGCAAGAAGGATTTCTGTGATGGTTTTGCCTTTCCAACCGTTCTGCTCCAGCATTGCCCGGTAATCTTCCGGTGTCTCCAGTTCTCTCTGCTCATCGCTTACGGTCTGATCAAACCAGAATACCAGATCCAGCATGCTCAGATCCTGACTCCAGCTGATCTGGGTGTCACTGTCTTTTTTCAATGTCAGGGAGAGTGCTGTCTTCTGCGGATAAAATTTGTTGATGGAGGTATCACATTTTTTCATTAAAGCCGGATCTACGACGCGGATGTTGTTGAGGGTGATATCCAGTTTCTGCAGTTTGCCATCTCCTCTGCTGTTCTCAAAGGTATCTGCAAATACACTTCCTGAGAGGTTTGTCAGCTGATTGTCATGCAGATCGACTGACAGCAGGTGGCTGTTCTTTGCAAAGGTTCCGTCTTTGATCTCTGCAATATAGTTTTTCATGAAGTTGATTTCCGTAAGATCTGCCATTTTGCCAAAATCCACATCGGCAATGCTGGTCAGTACGTTATTGTATGCGATCAGTTTCTTTAATTTTACTGCATCGCTGATGGCAGATGGCAGTGTCTCAAACATATTTCCGGAAATATTCAAAAAGGTCATGGATGCTCCGGCATCTTTAAACAGACCTTCCGGAAGGCTTTCCAGGAAGTTGCCGGATAATCCAAACTGATCCAGTGCCGCATCGCCGTCAAAAGCTCCCTTTGCGATCGTTTCGATCTGATTGTTGTCCAGCTCCAGATATTTCAGCTCTGTAAGTCCCGCAAAATCGCTTTTGTTGATCTTCTTTAATTTATTTGCACGCATGGATACCCACTGCAGGTTTTTATTGTTTGCAAAGAAGTTTTCCGGAAGTTCTTCGATATAGTTGGAATCTGCATAAAAGCTGCTAAGTGCGGTCATATGATCCAGCAGTCCGTCTGGCAGGCTGGTGATCTGGTTTTCGGAAAGATCCAGGCTGGTTACTTTATCTGTCAGCCCTTTTAATAAGGAAACGTCTGTCAGTCCGCAGTTGGAAAGATCCACACTCTCAGAGATTGCTGCCAGCTCATTTGCACTGATCTCACCGTCATCATTCAGGTCATATCCCTGCTCGATCAGCTTGTTGATCAGTTTCTGCTCACCGCTCACTTCATCGGTATAACCTTTCCATCCTTTTGCAAGGGATGCGAAACTGATGTTTGCCTTCATATATTTATCATAATTACCTTTGTCCGCTTCGCTTCCGCCCATCATGGTAACGAGTGCTGCCGCAGAATGTAATTCTGACAGATCTGAAATTTCCATGCTGTACTCGTATGCGGTGTAAGCTCCCTGAGCATCGGCTTCTCCGTAGCCTTTCTTCTCGGCAGCCGGATAAGTACCGTCTTTTCCAATAGTAAAATCAAGCATCATTCTGGAGCTTCCGGTATTTAACATGGTCAGTGTCATTTTTCCGTCTTTTACCTGCAGTTTTGCTTTTGCCGCAAAGAAGTTGCTCAGCATGGAGTCTTCTTCGCTGTCGGCTTTTGTTGTCTTAAAAGTTAAAGTATATACACCGTCTTCGGTCGGATCTTTGATGGTTGGCTGCGGCGGTGTGACAGGTTCGCTGTCCCCGTCTGTCTGACTGATCAGTACGCAGGTATCACCGGATTTTGCAAATACAACCGTTTTATCTTTGTAACCTTTTGCTTTGATCACGATCGCGTTTCTTCCTTCTGTAAATTTGCCGGAACCGATTGTCAGTCCGTGCAGTACAGAAAGGCTGTAAACGCTTTCCGGATCATCATCATTGGTGTATTCTTTGTATTCGGTTCCGTTTACGGTCACTCCGGAAATGGACTGTCCGTAAGCTTTCCAGTTGGCATCATCGGAATAATGATTGATCTCTTCGATGGTCAGTTCGTTGCCATCGTAAGCAACTGCGGTAACAGTCGGTGCAGTCAGCCCTGTGGTAAATTTCTCCATTGCTTTTGTCAGATCTTCCAGTGCAGTATTTAAGGAAGCCTGCGTGGTTGCCACTCTTAATGTATGTTCTGCTGCTGTGATCGCACTCTGGAGATCTTCCCATTCCTCGTCGCTCTTATCGCCTTGTATCAGTGCTTTTGCTTCTTCCAGTTTTTCCGTCAGAGCTGTTTTATCCAGTACTTCCGGTTCCTGACCACCGTTTCCGTCGGACTGGCTTACAAACGTGCACTCATTTTCTGCTTTTGTAAAGAGGATGGTTTTGTCTAGGTAACCGTCAGCTTTGATCACGATCGTATTTTCGCCTTCTTTGAATGCTCCGCTGTAGATCGTCATACCAAGCCAGCCGGCACTGTATACCAGTGTATCATCTTCTTCATTCCAGTCTGCCACATAATCTACACCGTTGACGCTGATGCCCGTAATCGCCTTGCAGTAAGCAGAATCGGAAGTAATCTCAGAAAGCACGATTTTTTCCAGGGTCCCTGTCATCCAGCTGGTTGATCCTTCAAGCTGTGTGATCTCTGTTCCGACTTTTGCTTCTTCTTTGAGCTGTGCCTGCTGTGTATTTGCTGCAGATGCGGCAAATACCGGCAGTCCTGCCTGTGGAACTGCCATGACAGCAGTCATGGAAAGGGCAAGCAGCTGGCATACAAATTTTTTCTTCATATTCTGTTTCCTCCTCGTTTTGGTACATTTTCCTTTGAATCTGTTGCGTCGTGATATCTTACTTTAATGTTTACTTTATTTTTACTTTTTTTGCAGCCGAATCGTTTCCATACACTTTCGCAACAGCTGTTTTTCTGTAAGCTCTGACTTTATAGTAATAAGCGAACCCTTTTTTCAGCTTTTTGTCTGTAAAACGAACCGTTCCTGCTTTTTTGATCGTCTTGATCTTTTTGTATTTTCCGTTTTTCTTTGTAGAACGGTAAACTTCATAACCGGATGCACCTTTTACCTTTTTCCAGCTGATCACTGCAGTGCGTTTTTTTGCCTTTGCCGTTACTTTTTTCACCTTTGCCGGTTTTTTCACCGCTGTATTTCCCGGATTTGCACTGTTTCCGTTGTTACCGCCGTTTGTATTGCTGTTACTTCCATTATTCGGCTTGTCTGTACCCGGTGTCACATTGTTCTGCTGTGCTGTATTGACCTCGTTTGAAAATACGCTGAAACGATAGAACAGCAGTCCGCTGTTTCCGGAATACAGATCTTTTACGACGCGGTATGTGCCTTTTTCTGCTGTTGCAAAGGCTCCTCCTGCCAGGTCTGCCTTATCATCATCCGTACTCTTCCATACGGTTTCGTAGGTTCCGTCTGCGTTTTTCTTTTCGATGCTGGTAATAATCTCCCAGTCATAGTACTGGTCATTTAAAATATCCATGATATCGCGGCCTTCATAGCCTTTGTCTTTCAGAAATTCTCTGTATTCATCAACAGACTGTGCTTCTTCGACTTTTGCATCGTTCGTTGCATCGAACCAGTACAGCAAATCCAGAATACTCAGTTCCTGTGACCATTTCACGCCGTTTTCGCCGTCTTTTTCAATCTTCAGACTCATCGCACTTTTCTGCGGATAGAATTTGTTAAAGCTCTGGCTTTTCATGATCAGTTTGCGGTCTACGACCTGAATGTTGTTCAGGCGGATATCCAGTTTTCTCAGAACTGCTGTTGCCGGAAGGGTATCCGGTGACATCGTAGTCAGCAGATTGTCATACAGATCCAGCCCTGCCAGCTTTTCATTCTTCGCAAACGTTCCGGACGGGATTTCACGAATCTCATTGTGCATGAAGTTGACTTCCTGAAGCTGTGGAAGTTTTGAAAAATCCACTTTTGTGATATCTTTCATACCGTTATCGTATGCATTGAGTTCTTCAAGGGAAGAAAGGTCTTCCACGGTCTTTGGCAGGCTCTCGATGTTATTTTCCTGTAAAAACAGCCACCGCAAAGATCCGGCAAGCGGTTTTAACACATCATCCTTCAGATCTTCCAGTCCATTTCCCACAAAGGAGAGTTGCTGAAGTTTCGGCATGCCGGTCAGGGCATTTTTGGAAACCTCCCGGATCTGGTTTCCTTCCAGATCAAGGATCGTCAGAGCATCCAGCCCTTCAAAGGTGTTATCTTTCAGAGAGGAAATCTGATTGCCGGTAAAGGAAATCCAGTCCAGGCTGTGGTTGTTTTTAAACAGTCCTGCCGGAATTTCTGTGATCTTGTTGTGCTCGATATAAAAATTTTCCAGACTGGTCAGGTTATCCAGCAGTCCTTCCGGAATCGCTGTGATCTCATTGTTTGAGAGATTTAACGTTACAATCTGAGATGGCAGATAACGCAGAAGTCCGATCTCGCTTAAGTTGCACTCACTTAAATCCAGTGTGGTTCCGCCATACTGAGCTACTTCTTCTGCTGTAACGATTCCGTCATTGTCTTTGTCCATGCCATAATCGCGAAGTGCTTCGTTGAGTGCTGCTGCTCCGGTCGGTTTGTCCTCGGTTTTGGATGCATCGTATCCGTTCCAGCCTTTTTCCAGTGTCAGGAAAGTGAAGTCCGTCTTGAGGTATTTGTCAAAATTTCCAATGTCGCTGTTCTGCCCGCCCATGGCTGAAACAAGTGCCGCTCCTTTGTTTACTTCGGAAGGCTTTGTGATCTCCATTTTATACTCGTACATGGCGTAATTTCCGCTTTCGTCCTGTTCACCAAAGCCTGTCTTTTCGGTCTGTGCATACGTTCCGTCTGATGCCACTGTAAAATCAAGAAGAAAGCTGGAAAGCTTGGTATTTAAAAAGGTTACATACATTTTTCCGTTTTCAACGGTCAGTTTTGCTTTCGGGTCAAAATAGCCTGCCAGCATGGATTTTTCATCGCTGCCTTCCTGTTTTGCCTCAAAAGTCAGAGTGTATTCTCCGTCTTCCGTCGGATCTGCAGATGCGGCTTCTGCCTTCCGTTTTGCAGACTCCTGTGTTTCGGCCGCTGTTTTCTGCTGCGGTGTCCGGATCTGCTCTTCGGCTGCTTTTGCCGTTGTCTGATACATTCCGGCTCCGGATACGATCATTGCCACTGCAAAGATCGCTGCCATTGCCTGATAACCAAATTTCTTTCTCATGCTTTTCTTCCTTTCTCTGCAAAGATTTCTTCCTGTACTTTTCTATTTCGCACGGACGCTCTTTTTCGTGCTCCATGCTCCCTTTGTCACTGCGGTGCCGCTCTCTTTCACAGCCCGTACCTGTATATAATATTTTTTACCTGATTTCAGTTTTTTGATGGTAACACTGCTCTTTTTGCCGTTTGCCTTCACCGTCTTTGCATTTTTCATGTTTTTCTTAAGTGCATAACGGATCTCGTAGCTGCCTGCTGCCGCCTGTTTTTTCCAGGTTACTTTGACCTGAGCTTTTTTCGGCTGCACTTTGCGGATCACTGCCTTTTTCAGTGACACGGTAGTTCCCGGATTCTGCTGATTATGATCTGTATTTCCGCTCTGATTCTGACTGTTGTCCGGCTTTGGCTGCGGTTTCGGATCTTCCTCTATGGTGACGGTGATTGCATCGCTGACCTGTCTTACAAAATTATCGCTTGCTTTTGCCACTGCATAAATCTGTGTTGTACCGGTTCCTGAAATGGTGACATAGCCATCTTCGGTCACTTTCAGCACATCGTTTTCGTTTGCCAGAAATACCAGTTTGCCGTCGCCCGGTTTTTCGATGCTTGCCGTTACCTTGAAGTTTTTATCGGAGAGGTATTTGTGGTATTCGGTCACCGGAACGTTGATGGTCTGCTGTCCTTTTTCCACACGGATCTTTACCCTCTCTTCGGTCTGATAATACTGGTCGGTTTCGGATGCGGTGATCACGATCTCACAGCTGCCGACTCCCGTTACCTGAACCTGACTGCCGTTTACTTTTGCTACTTTTTCATCGGTACTTGCAAAGCTTAAGGTTCCGTTTCCTCTGGAAAACTCTATATCGATCGTAAAGGGCTTATCCAGATCATTCATCGTTTTATTAATCTGAGCCGGTGCTGTGATCGCCTGATATTTTTTTGCTGTGTTCTGATCTTCTGCCGCATAATTTGTGAAATCTACGTATCCATATCCAAACTCGGTATCTTTGCCCGGCTCGCCAAGATCTACGGCATAATCACGGAAAACGGAGTAAACTTCTCTCTGGTTGTAATCCGGATGTTTCAGTTTGACATAGGCTGCTGCCGCTGCCAGATGCGGCGTTGCCATTGAGGTTCCGCTTGCGATCTCGGTTGTCTCGCCCTCGCCGATCCATGCACTGAAGATGTTTCTTCCCGGTGCTGCAAAATCAAGCAGGGTTCCGTTGTTGGAAAAATCAGAGCGAATGTAAGAATTTCCGTCTTTATCCGGCTCCAGAGATCCGACTGCGATCGTCCAGCGGCTGCTTGCCGGATAACTTCTTGCCGTATCGGTATACTCGTTTCCGGATGCCACGCAAACCGTTGTGCCGGCTTTTAAGGCTCTTGCAAAGGCTTCATCCATCAAATCGGTGTCATCGCTTTCAAATCCCGGCAGAATCTCAAATCCAAGACTCATGTTGATAACATCGGCATTATGCTGTACCGCATAGTCAACGCCAAGTGTGATCGTTGTGTAAGAAGCAGAACCAGTCAGGTCAAATACTCGCACGGCCATGATCTTGACCTGCACCGGTGTTGCCTGGGTTACGATGCCGGCAACGTGTGTGCCGTGTCCCTGGTTCGGATCATTGTATGCATCTTTGCCTAAACCGTCTGCTGCCAGATTGACACTGTTTTTGCGATCCAGTCTTGTTGTAAACCACGGATGATCCTCATCGATTCCGCTGTCGATGACTGCGACGGTTGCATCGCCGCTCCAGTCTTTTGCATCCTCTTTCAACTTGTCCATACCCATCATATGGATGCCGTCAAATGCCTGGATTTCCGTCTCTGTTTCGCTCTCGTCTTCTTTTTCGGCTGCATCCTGTATTTCTACCTGCACATCTGCATCGCCGTCTCTTGCTGCCTCTTCCAGTGTGACCGGGATATCCTGAAAAATGTGTACTCCCGGGTAATCTTTTTTCAGGTTTGTCACTGCAAGCTCTGCCTGATCTGCACTGTCATACAGTAAGATCTGGTAGCCACCCACCGTATAGTAATACGTCTTTACTGCTCCGTATGTATTTCCCAGAGTCTGTGCACTCTCTACGATCACACGTTTGCGAATCTCATTTTGTTGATCCTGTGCCGTGACCCCCTTACTCTTTCTAAGAGATGCATTCTGCCTGTAAAACACTTCTGCCACTTCTTCCGGTGTTTCCAGCAGATTTACGTTCGTTGTTCTCCCATTTGCCTTTGCACTGCACGGCAGCAGAGATACCAGCATACTGAAACAGCACACAAACGCCAGAAATCTTCGTTTCATTTTGTCCTCCTTCATGTCAGCCTCACATCGCACAGCTCTTCCGTTATATTTATTTGTATACTTGTAACTTTTGTACGTTTTAGCTTTCTTTTGTTAGTCTAAACTATTCTATGTTTTATATTGGTAACATATTTAAAAACGTCTGTCAAGCACAGAAAAAGGCTCCATGCCTGTGTAGCATGAAGCCCTTTTCGCCTGAAAAATCCGTTTTTTCAGTCTTTTATTTTTTTGTGTAAAGAAGGAAATTTTTTCAGGTTTTATTTCCAAAACCTGCTTTTAAAAGGAAGTGATCTCTTCTGCTGCGTACTGAAGAAGGCTTGCACTGTCTATAGCAAATGACAAGCGAATACAGCAGCCGCATCCAGCTTCAGGTGATCAACCTTAAATGTGCCACGGCTCATAAGTATCAGATCCCGATGGATATTCAGATCGTACTGCCGCCACATCTGTCGATCCCCGATCATCATCTCTGTTCTCTTGTTGCGAATCTTCTGGACAATGCGATCGAAGCATCCAGAAAAATCGAAGATCCGAAAATTGTGATTGAAATGAAAATGGTCAAGGATTATCTCTCCCTGACCATTCGAAACAAAATGGATCCTTCCATGCAAGACAAGGCACTTACCATCCGCACGACCAAGTCGGATAAAAAGCAGCATGGGCTTGGCCGTCAGATCATCGATGATATCGTCCGCCGTTACAACGGAATCTCCACCAGAGAGATTAAAGACGGATGGTATATCGCCAGTGTGATGCTGGAACTTGGGGCAGAATGATCTGCCCCGTTTTTTTGCGTTCCTTTTCTTTAAACGAGGTTGGTATATCCCATCAGGGATTCATCTACCGCCTTGGCCGCTTCCCTTCCTTCGTGGATCGCCCAGACAACCAGAGACTGTCCCCGGTGCATATCACCTGCCGTAAAGACATTCTTTACGGAAGTCTGATATTTCTCTGCTTCCGTTGCCACGTTCGTACGCGGTGTCAGATCTACTTTAAAGGCATCGGTCACATATTTCTGTGAGCCAAGAAAACCGGCTGCGATCAGTACGACATCCACTTCAACCGTCCATTCGCTCCCTTCCACCGGAACCATCATCATGCGACCTGTTTTCTCATCTTTTTTGCTCTGTAATTTGACCAGCACTGCTTTTTTCAGTCTGCCTTTGTCATCGGCAATGAATTCTTTGACCGTGGTCTGATAGATACGTGGATCGTGTCCGAATACAGCAATCGCTTCCTGCTGGCCATAATCAGTCTTGCAGACTCTCGGCCACTCCGGCCATGGATTGTTTGCCGCTCTCTGATCCGGGGCTTTCGGCATCATCTCCAGCTGTACCACAGAAGATGCACCCAGGCGGATGGCTGTTCCGACACAGTCGTTTCCGGTATCACCGCCTCCGATGACCATCACTTTCTTATTCTTGCAGGCAACAAATTTCTGATCCGCCAGATCAGAATCCAGCAGGCTCTTTGTCACACCTTTCAGGAAATCAACGGCAAAATAAATGCCTTCTGCCTCTCGTCCCGGCACTTTGATATCTCTTGGGTTTGATGCTCCGCAGCAGAGTACCACACGGTCGAAATCTTTCAGAAGTTTGGCTGCTTTGACATCCACACCGACATTGACATTGGTTTTAAAGATCACACCTTCTTCTTCCATCAGACGGACACGGCGGTCGATCACAGATTTCTCCAGTTTCATGTTCGGGATTCCGTAGCGGAGCAGGCCGCCGATGCGGTCATTTCGCTCAAATACAGTCACCTCATGACCACGGCGGTTCAGCTGCATGGCAACGGCAAGTCCGGACGGACCGCTTCCGATCACGGCTACTTTTTTTCCGGTACGCACTTTCGGCGGCTGTGCCTTGACAAGTCCTGTCTCGTAGGCACGCTCAATAATCGCACGCTCGTTCTCTTTTGTGGAGACCGGGTCTCCGTTTAAGTTGCAGGTGCAGGCTGCTTCACAGAGTGCCGGGCACACTCTGGAAGTAAATTCTGGAAAACAATGTGTTTTCATCAGACGGTTGTAAGCCTGTTCCCAGTTTCCGGTATAGACAAGATCATTCCATTCCGGGCAGAGGTTGTTCAGCGGACAGCCGGATGCCATGCCGTTTATCATTTTTCCGTACTGGCAGAACGGCACTCCGCATGCCATACAGCGTGCTCCCTGAAGCTGCTGTTTTTCCAGCGGCAGAGGGATATGAAATTCGTTAAAATTTTTAATACGTTCAAGCGGTGCGATCTCTTCACTCACTCTTCTTTCGTACTCTAAAAATCCGGTTGGTTTTCCCATTTCTTTTCCCTCCTATCTCGCTTTATTTGCATAAAATGCTTCAATCTGTGCCTGCTCACTGCTCAGGCCTTTTTCTTCCATCTGCACGATCGCCATCATCATACGGTTATAATCATGCGGGATGATCTTCTTGAATTTCGGCAAGTATTCTTCAAAATGATTCAGGATTTCTTTTCCTTTTGCAGAATTGGTGTATGCCGTATGCTCTGCGATCATATCTTTTAATTCCTGCACATCATATTTATTGCCGAGTTTTTCAACGGAAACCATCTGCTTGTTGACTTTTGTATACAGATCGTTGTTTTCATCCAGAACATAGGCAACACCGCCGCTCATACCGGCTGCAAAGTTCTTGCCGACTTTTCCGATGACAACAACACGACCGCCCGTCATATATTCACATCCGTGATCTCCGACGCCTTCTACTACAGCTTTTGCACCGGAATTTCGCACGCAGAAACGTTCTCCGGCAACACCGTTGATGTAGGCTTCTCCGCTTGTTGCACCGTACAGTGCCACGTTTCCGATAATGATGTTTTCATCTTCTTTGAATTTTACACCGGTTGGCGGATATACGATCAGCTTTCCGCCGGATAAACCTTTTCCGAAATAGTCATTGCTGTCGCCGACCAGCTCCAGTGTCAGTCCTTTCGGGATAAAAGCTCCAAAACTCTGTCCGCCTGCACCTTTACATTTTACAATGTAGGTATCAGCATCCAGTGTATCACCGTAACGTTTTGTAATCTCAGCACCAAACTGTGTGCCGAAAGCACGGTTGATGTTGGTGACATCGACTTCGATACTCCGTTTCTGTTTTTTCTCCAGAGAAGCTTTCAGTTTCTTCATTAAAATGGTCTGATCCACCGTCTCTTCCAGTTTGAAATCATATACCTGAGAAGGATCGAATGTCACTTTCATCTCTTTGCCTGCATACGGGTTATCCAGAATGCGGCTTAAATCCACTTTCGCTGCATTTACATTTGCAGCATGTTCTTTCTTCTTCAGCAGTTCGCTGTGTCCAACCATCTCGTCTACGGTGCAGAATCCAAGTTTTGCCATGTATTCACGCAGTTCCTGTGCGATGAACCGCATGAAGTTTTCCACGTATTCCGGTTTGCCGCGGAAACGTTTTCTCAGCTCCGGATTCTGTGTTGCCACGCCGACCGGACAGGTGTCCAGGTTGCAGACACGCATCATCACACATCCCATTGTAATCAGCGGTGCAGTTGCGAAACCGAATTCTTCTGCTCCAAGCAGTGCGGCGATCGCTACGTCACGTCCGCTCATCAGTTTTCCGTCTGTCTCAATGCGGACTTTGTTTCGAAGTCCGTTCATGATCAGCGTCTGATGGGTTTCTGCAAGTCCGAGCTCCCACGGAAGTCCGGCATTGTGGATGGAACTTCTTGGTGCAGCTCCGGTACCTCCGTCATAACCGGAGATCAGCACGACCTGTGCTCCTGCTTTTGCAACACCGGCTGCAACCGTTCCGACACCGGCTTCAGATACCAGTTTCACAGAAATTCTTGCATCCTTGTTTGCATTTTTACAGTCATAGATCAGCTGTGCCAGATCCTCGATGGAATAAATATCGTGATGAGGCGGTGGTGAGATCAGGCTCACACCCGGTGTGGAATGTCTGGTCTTTGCGATCCACGGATAAACTTTTCCGCCCGGCAGATGACCGCCTTCACCCGGTTTTGCTCCCTGTGCCATCTTGATCTGGATCTCCTGTGCACTGACCAGATATTTGGAGGTAACTCCAAAACGTCCGGATGCTACCTGTTTGATTGCAGAACAACGATTCCTGTTCGGATCGGTAACGATCATACGCTCCAGATCTTCGCCTCCTTCACCGCTGTTTGACTTACCATGCAGACGGTTCATGGCGATTGCCAGTGTTTCATGTGCTTCCTGAGAAATGGAACCGTAGGACATTGCTCCGGTCTTAAATCGTTTTACAATGGATTCGACACTCTCTACTTTCTCGATCGGCACACCTTTTTCCGGATAATCAAAATCCATCAGGCTTCGCAGATAACCGGTCTCTTCTTTGTCTACCAGATTCGTGTACTGTTTGAACAGGTTGTAATCGCCTCTCCAGGTCGACTGCTGCAGCAGATGAATGGTCTGCGGATTGTAACGGTGATGTTCTCCGGCACTTCTCATTTTGTGCCGTCCGATGCTGTACAGTGTTTCATCTACATCCAGTCCCAGCGGATCAAATGCTCCGGAATGCAGTTTGTCCGTTTCTTCTGCAATATCTTTCATCGTGATACCACCGACACGGCTGACCGTATTTGTGAAATATTTATCGATCACTTCTTTATCAATGCCGATTGCCTCAAAAATCTGAGATCCCTGATAAGACTGGATTGTGGAAATCCCCATTTTGGAAGCAATCTTTACGATTCCGCTAAGGACAGCCTGATTGTAATCTTCCACAGCTGCATAATAATCCTTATCCAGCATCTTGCTGTCGATCAGCTGATGGATCGTATCCAGTGCCAGATATGGGTTGATCGCACTTGCACCATAACCAAGCAGTGTAGCAAAATGATGCACTTCTCTTGGTTCGCCGGATTCCAGAACGATTGCAAGTGAAGTTCTCTTTTTCGTCTTTACAAGGTGCTGATGCACAGCGGATACTGCCAGCAGTGAAGGGATCGGCACACGGTTTTCATCAACGCCTCTGTCTGTCAGGATCAGGATGTTTGCTCCGTCTCTGTGTGCTCTGTCTACTTCGACAAACAGATAGTCAATGGCTTTTTCCAGGCTTGTGTTCTTATAATACGTGATCGGAATTTCCGCTACTTTAAAGCCTTCGACATCCAGATTTTTAATCTTCAGCATGTCGGTATTTGTCAGGATCGGATTGTTGATCTTCAGTACCTGACAGTTCTTTGCCTCTTCCTGAAGCAGATTTCCGTCCTCACCGATGTAAATGGTCGTGGATGTTACCACTTCTTCACGGATTGCATCGATCGGCGGGTTCGTCACCTGTGCAAACAGCTGTTTGAAATAATTAAACAGCGGCACATGACATTCCGATAAAACGGCCAGCGGTGTGTCAATACCCATGGAAGCGATACCTTCTGCACCGTTCTTTGCCATATTTAAAATAGAAGTACGGTACTCTTCGTAAGTATAGCCAAAGGCTTTCTGGAGTTTTGCACGCTCCTCATCGCTGTACTCTTCCACGCGTTTATTCGGAATCTTCAGATCAGAAAGATTTACCAGGTAACGATCCAGCCACTCACCATACGGCTGCTTTTTTGCATAACTTTCTTTCAGTTCATCGTCATCGATCACTCTTCCTTTTACCGTATCCACCAGAAGCATTTTGCCCGGATGCAGTCTTTCTTTGAGCACGATCCTGGTCGGATCGATATCCAGCACACCGACCTCAGAAGAGAGGATCAGATAACCGTCATCGGTGATATAGTATCTGGAAGGACGCAGACCGTTACGGTCAAGCACGGCTCCTACCACATCTCCGTCGCTGAACAGGATCGATGCCGGTCCGTCCCACGGCTCCATCATCGTTGCATGATACTGATAAAAATCTTTTTTGCTCTGGCTCATGGTCTTGTTGTTTGCCCATGGTTCCGGGATCGTGATCATCACGGCCAGCGGCAGATCCATACCACTCATCACCATAAATTCCAGTGTGTTGTCGAGCATTGCCGAGTCAGAACCGGAAGTATTGACAACCGGCAGAACTTTGTGCAGCTCTCCTTTGAAATGCTCGGAGAACATCGTCTCTTCGCGTGCAAGCATCTTGTCGGCATTTCCACGGATCGTGTTGATCTCACCGTTGTGTACGATAAAGCGGTTCGGATGTGCTCTCTCCCAGCTCGGATTTGTGTTGGTACTGAAACGAGAGTGTACGATCGCGATCGCAGATTCATAATCTGCATCCTGCAGATCACGGAAGAAGGTACGGAGCTGTCCTACCAGGAACATACCTTTGTATACGATCGTTCTGCTTGAAAGAGAAACCACATAGGAATTGTCATTGCTCTGTTCAAACACACGTCTTACCACATAAAGTCTGCGGTCAAAATCTATACCTTTTGCCAGGTGTTTTGGTTTTGCTACAAATCCCTGCATGATACACGGCATACATTCCAGTGCTTTGTGTCCGAGAACTTCCGGAACAACCGGAACTTCCCTCCATCCCAAAAATTTAAGACCTTCTTTTTCCACAATGATCTCAAACATTTTCTTTGCCTGGTTCTTTTTCAGTTCATCCTGAGGGAAGAAGAACATACCGATTCCGTATTCCCTCTCAGAACCTAAAAAGATGCCGAGGGACTCACAGGTTTTGGAGAAGAACTTGTGTGAAATCTGAAGCATGATTCCTACACCATCACCTGTTTTTCCTTCGGCATCTTTGCCAGCTCTATGTTCTAGATTTTCTACTATCTTTAATGCATTTTCGACGGTTCCGTGGGATTTGACACCCTTAATGTTTACGACTGCTCCTATACCGCAGTTATCGTGTTCAAATTCCGGCTGATACAGCCCAGGAGTCTGAACGGCTTCGTTCAATTTTGCTGTACTCATACGTCTTTCCTTTCTTAAGTTGTAATATTCTGTTCAGATAAGCGGACTGACCAGATTGCCATGTCCTGCTGCATGCTGCCAACTTCTGTGTTCGCTAATGCAACTTTTTCTCAAATCTTGTCATTGACTATACACCCATTTTTTTCATTTGTAAAGACGTATTTTTTGTTAAATTGTCAGACTATTTGTGAATTCACTTTTAAAACTGTATTTTTTTGATTTTTTATTTATTATTTTTCTTTTGTTTCTATATTTTACCAGTTGTGTCTATTTTGTTTCTCATGCAAATTTTAAAAATATATGCAACATTCTTCTGTGCACCTCTGTAATCTGCCAAAGACTCCTGTCAGATAGAGATTGCATCCCGCCACTGATGCAAATTTGCTGTTCTCCGTCTGTAAAGTTAAGGATCACCCACTGCTTATTGCTTTTCGCAATTGAAGC
>OCPW01001223.1_pt1 | contig 14856 bp, 8 predicted proteins | sample 1538761 | NCBI WGS metagenome assembly OCPW01 (sample SAMN04571724, study PRJEB22368) | human gut metagenome | biome: human gut; material: stool | host: Homo sapiens | place: Luxembourg | collected 2012-09-20
AAATCAGATTAAGAAGAATGGGACAGAAGAAAGCACCTTTTTATAGAATCGTAGTTGCAGATTCCCGTTGCAAACGTGATGGAAGATGTATCGAAGAAATCGGAACATACGATCCAAACCTTGAGCCAAGCGCTGTAACAGTTGATGAAGAAGCAGCTAAAAAATGGCTTGCAGCAGGAGCTCAGCCTACAGATGTTGTAGCAAAAATCCTCAAAGATGCCGGAATTGAAAAATAATTCAGATATACCAGGATAAGGTATTTCTGCAGCGTCCGTAGGGGACGGGTCAGGGAGGTATGTAATGAAAGAATTAGTGGAAGTAATTGCAAAATCTCTTGTTGAAAATCCGGATGAAGTAGTTGTTACTGAGACAGAAAAGGAAGACGCGATCATCGTTGAACTGAAAGTCGGACCTGCTGACATGGGCAAGGTTATCGGACGGCAGGGAAGAATTGCGAAAGCGATCCGAACTGTGGTAAAAGCAGCTTCTTCAAAAAGCAGCAAAAAAGTGATTGTAGATATTCTGCAATGAAAATAAGGGTCAGGAGCTGTGGAACATCCCATGGCTCCTGATTTGGGTTTAAGCGGATTTGGAATATGGATCAGCATTCGCTGTGAGCAGGCATAAAAGCAGAATGCAAATGACGTATGATATGAAAATTATAGGAGTCAGCAGATGGAAGATTTATTAAAAGTTGGTGTGATCACTACGACACACGGAATACGCGGGGAAGTAAAAGTATATCCTACCACAGATGCAGACAGATTTCTGGATCTGGAATATGTTCTGCTTGACACAGGCAGAGAGAAAAGAAAGCTTGAAATAGAGAATGTTAAGTATTTCAAGAACCTTGTAATCCTGAAATTCAGGGGAATTGATAATATTAATGATATAGAGATGTATAAAAAAAGAGAACTCTGGATCCCGAGAGAAGAAGCGCAGGAGCTGGAAGAAGATGAATATTACATTGCAGACCTGATCGGTATGGATGTAGTTCTCGAAGACGGAAGCAAATTTGGAACTCTGAAAGATGTAATGGAAACAGGCGCTAATGATGTCTATGTAGTAGAGGATGCCAAAGGCGAAGAAATTCTGCTCCCTGCTATCAGGGAATGTATCCTTGATGTGGATGTGGAGAAGAATGTAATGACCATTCATCTGATGAAAGGATTAATATAAATGAATTTTCATGTTTTAACCCTGTTTCCGGAGATGATTGAAAATGGCATGAATACCAGCATTACCGGACGTGCGATCACAAAAGGTCTCCTCACACTGGAGGCAGTGAACATTCGTGATTATGCATTCAATAAGCACCAGAAAGTGGATGATTATACCTATGGTGGCGGTGCCGGAATGCTGATGCAGGCAGAACCGGTTTACCTTGCTTATGAGGCGATTGCAAACCGTACGGCAAAAAAGCCAAGAGTTGTATATCTGACTCCTCAGGGGCAGGTATTTAACCAGGCTATGGCCAGAGAAATGGCGCAGGAAGAGGATCTGGTATTCCTTTGTGGACACTATGAGGGAATTGATGAGCGTGTTCTGGAGGAAATCGTCACAGATTACGTATCTATCGGAGATTACGTGCTTACAGGCGGCGAACTTCCTGCAATGGTCATGATGGATTCCATTTCAAGAATGGTTCCGGGTGTACTGAACAATCAGGAGTCCGGTGAGACAGAATCCTTTGCAGGAAACCTTCTGGAGTATCCGCAGTACAGCCGTCCGGAAGAGTGGCATGGCAAAAAGGTACCGGAGGTTCTTATGTCCGGTCATCATGCAAACATAGAAAAGTGGCGCAGAGAGCAGTCAATTTACCGCACGGCAAAAAGACGCCCGGATCTTCTTAAGAAAGCTGATCTGACCAACAAAGAATGGAATTATGTGCGCCAGTTAAGGAAACAGTGGAAGGAAGAAGAGGAGCAGATAAAATGAAAACATCAGATTTTTATTATGACCTTCCTCAGGAACTGATCGCTCAGGATCCTCTGGAGGACAGAAGTTCATCCAGACTGATGCATCTGTCTTTAAAAGATGGCAGCATTGAGCATCGCCATTTCACAGATGTTCTGGATTATATGGAAGAGGGAGACTGCCTGGTCATCAACGATACGAAGGTAATCCCTGCCCGGTTATACGGACATAAAGAAGAGACAGGAGCACTGATTGAAATCCTGCTTCTGAAGCGAAGAGAGAATGATATCTGGGAGTGTCTGGTAAAACCCGGAAAGAAGGCACGCCCGGGTGCTAAGATCACATTTGGAAATGGTATTTTAAAAGGTGAGATCATTGATGTGGTGGACGAGGGAAACCGTCTGATCCAGTTCCATTATGAAGGAATCTTTGAAGAAATCCTGGATCAGCTTGGCGAAATGCCTCTGCCGCCTTATATTACACATAAACTGAAAGATAAGAACCGTTATCAGACAGTTTATGCAAAGAACGAAGGCTCCGCAGCAGCACCGACAGCAGGATTGCACTTTACTAAAGAGCTTCTTGAAAAAGTAAAGGAAAAAGGTGTCAATATCGCTCATGTGACTCTTCATGTAGGTCTCGGAACTTTCCGCCCTGTCAAAGTAGATGACGTGGAAAGCCACCATATGCATTCCGAATTCTACATAGTAGAGGAGGATCAGGCAAAGCTGATCAATGACACAAAGAAGGCAGGTAAACGTGTAATAGCAGTAGGAACCACAAGCTGCAGAACACTGGAATCTGCAACAGGAGAAGATGGAATTCTGAAATCCGGAAGCGGATGGACAGAAATCTTTATCTATCCGGGCTATCATTTCAAAATGATCGATGCCCTGATCACAAACTTCCACTTGCCGGAATCCACACTTGTGATGTTGGTGTCTGCGCTGGCAGGCAAGGAGAATATCATGCATGCCTATGAGACTGCAGTGCAGGAGAAATATCGTTTCTTCTCCTTTGGAGACGCCATGATTATCATATAATGTCATCCATATAACTATATCAATCAGTTATCTGGTTATGAGCAAGTAGCGAAGAGGATATTTTTATCTGCCTGATAAAAGCATAGTAAAAACATAAAAAGAGAGCTGAGAAGTCCTTAACAGGATTTTTCAGCTCTTTTGAAGTATTGATGTTTGGATGAATGAAGGAGTGAACCATTTATTCGGCGCCCGAATTATCAGTATCATAGGATTCGTCGTATGTCTCTGCGTCTGTGTCATCTGAAGCTGAACTGTTCATATCAACGATATCGCTATCTGAAGCAGCTGTATCTGCAGAACTGCTCTGGGAGTCGTTATTATTGTTATATTTTGCAGTAAAAGTACTGCCTTCTGCAGTAGAAATCCAGGAACTCCGCTCATTGATTTTTCCAAGGATTCTTGTTGCCTCATCACCTTCTGCCGGAGTTGGCTGATAATTATTATATCCATCATAGGCAGCAGAAGAAATGGAGCAGGGAATGATATTGGTCACGTTGTCTTTTTTTACCCCATCGGCATCAATAGTAAAGGTCTGCTGGTAGATCATGGTATCCATATCACTTGGAGAACTGTTGCCGCCGAAGCAGAAGTTTCCGAGGCTGTATACAATATTCCTGCCTTTATAAGTTTCAATACCCTGAAGTACATGCGGATGATGTCCGCATACAAGATCAGCGCCTTCATCGATCGCGATGCGTCCAAGTGTTGTCTGGTTGCTGTCCGGAACGGTTTCCGTTTCATTACCCCAGTGGAAGATTACTACGATCAGTTGTGCCCCGTCTGCCTTTACTTTTGCAATATTGTCTTTTAACTGCTGCTCGCGTTCAAGATGGTCGTACAGTTCATAGATACCGACTAATCCTACTTTGATTCCCTTTACATCCATAACAGCAGTTTCATCATATCCGAAATGAACGATTCCTGCATCATCCAGTGCTGCCAGAGTATCATCGAAACTCTGCTCGCCATAATCATGACTGTGATTATTAGCGGTGTTTACAGCTTCTACAGACCCGCCTGTCAGAATAGAAGCATAGGATGCAGGTGCTTTAAACGCAAATGTTTTGTCCTCCCGTTCATCAGAATCGGTGAGTGTTCCCTCAAAATTCGCAATAGTCAGATCATCTGCGGAAAAAATATCTTTTACATTCTGCAGGAAATAATCTGCACCGTAATTTTCATAATAAGCATTTAAGCTGGTATCATAATCAAAAGTTTCATCTGTGCCAAGAGTGCAGTCACCGACAACGCTGAGTGTCAGAGAAACAGGAGAAGATACTATAGCATTGGAGGAATCCGTGTTCTGGGAATCTGAGGATGCTTTTTGGCTGTTGTCCTCAGAAGCGTTCATGGAAACAGTTTTTTTGGCTGCTGCCTGTCTGGAACTCATATAGTTGCTGCATCCGCGGATACCTGCCAGAATAAGTATAAAAACCAGAACAAAGATACCGATACCTGTTGCAATCAGCAATTTTTGCCTTTTTTCCTGATAGTATTTTGATTTTTTGTAGATGTCTTTCCTGCGTGCAGAAGAAGATTTCGTCTGGCTTCGCTTGTTGGATTGTAGGCTCATATGTATAGTTCTCGCTTTCGTTTATAATAGATTAGAGATATAGTATTAAAAAAATATTAAAGAGACCGGGCAGTTAAAATATCTGAACAGATGATCAGAATTGACAAAAAATAAATCGTAATTGCTATAGGACATATTCAAAGTATATAGAGGATTCACAGAATCGTCAAGAAATAAGTCTTTTCATAAAACCGTATTTTTGTTATAATACCATGACAAAAGGTTACATAAATATTACAGACAAAGAATGAGATGTGTTATCCTAGAGCGTGTCTGAAAAATCATTCCCGCAATCTGCACGCCCCACTTTGCGGGATATTTCACCCGAATTCAGTTGCCGTAGCCCGCTACGGCGCCCTCATTCGGGCAAAATATCCCACAAATTGTGACGTACATCTTGCAGAAAGCCTTTTTCAGACACGCTCTAAAGCGTATGAAACATGCTCTGAAAGCGCTCAAAGATAATGAGAGATGGGTACGTGAGATAGCACTTCTCAGGAAAGAATATGAGGAAAAATAAAGATGAAAACATTGATATTCAACGGTTCACCGCGAAAGAACGGTGAAACTGCATATATGATCCGGACTCTGCAGGAAAATCTTGGAGGGGATTTTAAGGTGGTTAATGCCTACAGGGCAGATATCCGACCGTGTATAGACTGCAGATGGTGTTTTGACCATGCAGGATGCGCAGTCAAAGATGAATGGCAGGAGGTTCTTTCGTACATTGAAGAATGTGACCATATTATTATGGCATCTCCTGTATATTTTGAGGAGGTTACGGGAATGCTTCTTGCTGTGATGAGCAGACTGCAGACCTATTTCAGTGCAAGATATATCCGTAAAGAAGAACCTGTTCCTAAGAAGAAAACAGGAGCAGTTCTGCTGACAGCAGGAAGTATCGGACCCAGAGAAAAAGCGGAAAGTACGGCAGAGATGCTGCTTCGTCAGATGAGCTGTGACAGTCTGGGGACTGTATATGTAAACCGTACAGACAAAGTGCCGGTCAGAGACAGAGAAGATATCATACAGGAAATAAAAGATCTGGCAGGCAGATTGAGAACAGCAGAATAAATATTATCTGAAAATGAAACACCATTTGTGTTATGTGGAACAGACGAAAGGATGATTAAAATGAAAAAAATAAAATACTTTATGATTACAGGAATGCTTCTGGCATCCATCGGTCTTGCCGGATGTGGGAAGAAGTCAGAAGATGATATTACAAATAAGGAAATTTATCAGGATGATCTTGAACCGCTGACAGAAGAAGAGCTGAATGAAATGGATGCAGATACTTCTGACGAGGATATGAAACAGATTGATGAGCCTGAGGAAGAAACCGCTGACATTACAGATACTACAGATGCAACAGAAACTACAGATAAAACGGAAAATACAGATAAAGCAGAAACTTCAGATTCTTCTGCAAAAAAATCTGCGGATAAAACTGAAACATCAGATTCTGCAGATACAACGAAATCAGAAACTAAAACGAAAACTGAAAAATAATCACAAGGGGGCTGTCGCTGGAATTATTATTGCGACAGCCCCCTGATCATATTTCTGTAATTATCAGGAAAGAACCTCGTTCTTCAGTTCGTTCCCATCCATAAATGCTTTCGCATTTTCGAGAGTAGTCTCGGCAATGTTAGTCAGTGCTTCTTTTGTAAAGAATCCCTGATGAGAAGTCATCACTACATTCGGGAAGGAAAGCAGGCGCTGGGTAATGGAGCTCTGCAGAATACGCTCGGACATATCCTCGAATACGAAATCAGTTTCTTCTTCATAAACATCCAGTCCTACTGCAAAGAACTTATGATCACGGATTCCGGAGATCAGGTCCTCTGTCTTGATCAGGCCGCCGCGGGAAGTGTTTACAAGAATTACACCATCTTTCATTTTGGCGATAGTTTCTTCATTGATGATGTGTTTGGTTTCTTCTGTAAGCGGGCAGTGAAGACTGATGAGATCACTGGTTGCCAGAAGCTCATCCAGAGATACATATTCCAGATAATCCAGGCTCTTATTCGGGAAAAGATCGTAAGCGATAACTCTCATACCAAAACCTTTGCAGATTTTTGCCATTGCCTGGCCAATTTTTCCGGTACCAATGATTCCGGCAGTTTTCTGATAGAAATTAAGTCCCATCAGACCACTTAAAGAGAAGTTGTTTTCGCGGCATTTGATGTATGCTTTATGTGTGTGGCGGTTTGCTGTCAGCGCAAGTGCCATTGCATGCTCAGCCACAGCTTCCGGAGAATATCCCGGAACACGCAGAACCTTCATTCCGAATTTGTGAGCAGTTTCCAGATCTACATTGTTATATCCTGCGCAGCGCATAAGAATCAGTTTTACACCCTGAGCATTCAGCTCTTCGATAACAGGAGTGCTCAGATCAGCGTTTACAAAAGCGCAGATTGCCTCATATCCTTTTGCAAGGGAAGCAGTTTCTTCGTGAATATTTGCTTCAGTAAATTTAATTGTAATTCCCGGATAGGAAGGAAGAAGCTTCTCGAAAAATTCTTCGTCGTAGTTTTTTGTGCCGTAAAATAAGATTTTCATAAATGTTAGCTCCTCTCTGGCTGTATACCTGTATGGTATACTCACCGTGAAAATTATAATATCAGTGTTTATAGCAATCCTCATAAATAATGCATCTTAATCCAGACCATCAGAGTGTGAAATCCTGCTATAGTAAAACAAATCGAATAATGTTAAAATAATAACAATCTTCTGACGATTCACATTATAACCGATTTATCGGAAAAAGAAAAGGCTATTTTGGATAAAATTTCTCAAGTATCTATAAAAATACAATCTGAGAGAGTATGAAGATACCGTAAACAGGAATTGCAAATTATGCTTTGTTATGAAAAGTATGTACAGAAAGATAAAAGATATGCAGGATAAAAAACATTTTGCGGGATATTACCGGTGAACAGTAAAAATTATGCTGCTGTCAACAAACATAAAAAAATGATATGTTGACAGCAGCATAATTATAAATGACAGTTGCTATTTTCCGAGAGAGTACAGATCTTCATAGAATTCCGGATAGGAAATTTTAACGCAGTCCCCATCTTTGATAGTAAGTGTACCGTCACAAATTGTACCTGCAACAGCAAAGGACATGGCAATACGGTGATCAAGATAAGAATTGATCTCGGCACCATGAAGTGGCTTTCCTCCATGGATGATCATTCCGTCATCAGTCGGCTGAATATCAGCTCCCATGCGTTTCAGTCCTTCTGTTACCACTGCGATACGGTCGGATTCTTTTACCTTCAGCTCCTGTGCGTCCCTGATAACAGTAGTCCCCTCTGCAAAAGCTGCCATTACAGCGATCATCGGGATTTCATCGATCAGTGTGGGGATGATCTCACCCTCAACAGTGGTTCCGTGAAGACTGCTTGTGCGGATCAGCAGGTCAGCGGTAGGCTCACCCTCTGTACTTGCATTCAGAAGAGTAATATCAGCCCCCATAGCCTTGCATACACGAAGCATTCCGTCTCTGGTTGGATTAATGCCTACATTTTTAAGAAGAATCTCACTTCCGGGAGTAAGAAGCCCTGCTGCGATAAAGTAAGCAGCAGAAGAAATATCTCCGGGAACTTTAATCTCGCGTCCGTTCAGTACAGGCTCCGGTTCAATAGAAGCAGTTGTTCCCTGGGAAGTCACATTTGCGCCGAAATAATTCAGCATGATTTCTGTATGATTTCTGGAAAGTACCGGCTCAGTAACGCTGGTGATCCCATCTGCATACATACCAGCCAGAAGCACGCAGGATTTTACCTGTGCGGAAGCAACCGGTGACTGATAATGAGCGGCATGCAAAGACTTTCCTGTAATACGCAAAGGTGCGCATCCATTGCCCCTCAGACTTACGATATCAGCGCCCATAGACAGAAGAGGAGTCATAATCCTTTTCATTGGACGGGACTGAATGGAAGCGTCGCCGTTTAATTCGCTGGTAAAAGACTGTCCTGCCAGAATTCCGGAGATCAGTCTTGTGGTAGTCCCGCTGTTTCCCACATCCAGAGTTTCAGACGGAGCACTGAGTCCGTGAAGTCCCTTTCCATGAACGAGGATTTCGGAAGCATTTCTTTCAATATCGATTCCCATTTTCCGGAAACAGGAGATAGTAGAGAGACAGTCAGCTCCCTCAAGAAAATGTGTGATCTTTGTAGTACCCTGTGCAAGAGAACCGAACATGACTGCACGATGGGAAATGGATTTATCTCCGGGTACAGTGAGTTCTCCTCTGAGGTTTGTCTGTTTTTTTATTTCCATGTTTGATTCCTGCCTGTTTTTATAATATTTCTGTATTTCCCTGCAGCTATTTATAGCAATCTGCTTTTGACAAAATATTTTTGAAATGAATGTCAAAGGGTGATCTGTTTAGAGCGTGTCTGAAAAAGGCTTTCTGCAAGATGTGCGTCACAATTTGTGGGATATTTTGCCCGGATGAGGGCGCCGTAGCGGGCTACGGCAACTGAATTCGGGTGAAATATCCTGCAAAGTGGGGCGTGCAGATTGCGGGAATGATTTTTCAGATACGCTCTAGCGTTCGTAGACAATATAATTTCTTTTTTTAAGGAGTGCGGCACCCTTTTCCATAGAGATTCCGTCGTAGAATTCAATTTTGAGGACACCCTCCTCGAATTCACGGTTGTGAATGATACCGATATTTTTAATGCTGATCTTCTCCATCGCAAGGATAGTGGCAATCGTAGCAATACCGCCGGCCTCATCCGCAATATCAAGATACAGGACATAAGCCTTTTTCAGCAGACCATTGTCTACCACATCAATAGAATCACGGTAATCCCTGGAACTTGCAAACATCTGATACAGACTCCTGGAGTCCTTGTTATCCACAAAACATTTGATCTGAACCAGCAGGCGGATGTAGTCATCCAGAACATTGGAGATATTCTGATTATTTTCCACACAGATCTGCTCCCACATAATCGGGGAAGAAGAAGCAATACGTGTGATATCACGGAAACCTCCGGCTGCAATCGTTTTCATATATTCCTGATCGCTGTCCAGCATATTGACAAGATTTACCAGTGCAGAAGCGATAATATGAGGTAGATGGCTGACTCCGGCAGTGATGAAATCGTGTTCTTCACTTGTAAGGACCATCGGGATCGCACCAAGGGAAGAGATCATCTCTGTGAAATCTGTCAGGCGTTCCAGTGCAACTTCACCGCCCGGAGTAATAATATAGTAAGCATTCTCAATCAGACGGTCACTGGAAGCTTCGAATCCGGTCTTCTCAGAACCGGCCATTGGATGACCTCCGATAAAACGGGATTCCATTCCAAGACGTTCTACTTCTTTATGGATAATGCCCTTGACACTTCCAACATCTGTGAGGATCGTGTCAGGACCGATATTGTCTTTGAAATATTCAAGATATTTTACATTAAACTCTACAGGAGCACACAGGAAAATATAATCGCAGCTCCTGAAACGTTCATCATGTTCTTCGCATACAGCATCGATCATATTGCTGCTTACTGCTGCAGCAAGTGTTTCCCGATCCTGATCATAAGCAAGAAGTCGGTAGTCTTCATGGTATTTTCGGATGGCCTTGGCAATTGATCCGCCAATCAGTCCGAGACCGATAAAACCGATAGTTTTCATAGTGGTTTTTGCATCCTTTCAGGTAACATTATTCGTAACTGTGAAAATACGGAACAGTTACATGATTTCATAATTTACTATTTTAAAGGATATGATTTGAAAAGTCAATTCATACGGCACTTTTATACATAAATAATTTAAAGCGACAAAGCGAACGCCGTATCATATGCAGATATCTTCCATATCTTTCGCACTCTGGTTACGAAGACTGTTATAGTCAACTGAAAAAACGATGCACTATAAATATTCGTACAATCAAAATCAGTCAGCCAGCTGCACACTTGAGATAAAATTCACAGTCGAGATCCATGAAAATTACTGAAAATATATAAAATGCTCATCAATTTACAAGAAGTTCACAAAAAAAGATGTTAAAATTTCATAAAATACTTGAAAAATATAAAAAAATTTAGTAATATATAGCCATATCGTTGCTGCGGACGTTGCAGGCGGCAATAACATAACAGACAAACAGGGAGGTACGCAACATGGATGTATTTAGAACTGACCGAATTAGAAATGTAGTCCTTTTAGGTCATGGGGGCGCTGGCAAAACTACACTGGCAGAAGCAATGGCTTACTTAGCAGGAATGACTAACCGTCTCGGAAGAGTAGAAGACGGAAATACTGTCAGCGATTATGACAAAGAAGAGATTAAGAGACATTTTTCCATTTCTACCACATTGATCCCGGTACCATGGGATAAGGTAAAGATCAATGTGCTGGATACTCCCGGATATTTCGATTTCGTAGGCGAAGTAGAAGAAGCAGTAAGCGCAGCAGATGCAGCGATCATTGTAGTTTCCGGTAAAGCAGGCGTTCAGGTTGGAACACAGAAGGCATGGAACTTATGTGAGAAATATAAACTTCCGAGAATGATCTTTGTCACAGATATGGACGTAGATGATGTCAGCTACCGTAAAGTAGTAGAACAGCTCACTGAACTCTACGGCAAGAAGATCGCACCGCTTCACTTCCCGATTCGTGAAGATGGCAAATTTGTAGGATATGTAAATGTTGTAAAACAGGCAGGACGTAAGTACATAGATAAAGGTAAGAAAGAGGAATGCCCGATTCCTGAATACTTGGATGAATATCTGGAGAAATATCACGATATCCTTATGGAATCTGTTGCAGAGACCAGCGAGGAATTCATGGACCGTTATTTTGAAGGTGATACATTCTCAGTAACAGAGGTTTCCGCAGCACTTGCAATGAACGTACAGGAAGCATCTATCGTACCTGTATGCATGGGCTCACCGATTAATCTTCGCGGTGTATCCAACTTACTGGATGATATCTGCGGATATTTCCCAAGCCCGGACAAACGCTCCTGCAATGGAATAGCTCAGAAGACAAATGAGATCTTTGAAGCAAACTACGACTTCACGAAAGTGAAATCCGCATATGTGTGGAAAACAATTGCAGACCCGTTCCTTGGCAAATATTCTCTTATTAAAGTATGCTCCGGTGTTATCAAATCCGATGACACTTTATTAAACGTAGAGAAAGGCGAAGAAGAACGTCTGAATAAATTATATGTACTTGAAGGATCCAAACCGATCGAGGTTCCGGAACTTCATGCCGGTGATATTGGTGCAATTGCCAAATTAAACAGCGTACAGACTGGTGACAGCCTTGCGACAAAAGCAAATCCGATTCTTTATCCGAAGGCACTCCTTTCCACACCATATACCTGCAAGAGATTTAAAGCAGTGAAGAAGGGTGATGAGGATAAGATTTCCCAGGCACTTGCGAAGATGATGAGTGAAGACAAGACACTTCGTGTAGTAAATGACAGTGCAAACCGTCAGAGCCTTATCTATGGTATCGGTGATCAGCATCTCGATATCGTTATGAATAAATTAAAAGAACGCTACAAAGTAGATGTTGAGCTGAGCAAACCGAAGGTTCCGTTCCGCGAGACGATCCGTAAGAATGCAGATGTAGAGGGTAAACATAAGAAACAGTCCGGTGGACATGGACAGTATGGACATGTTAAGATGCGTTTCGAGCCATCAGGCGATCTGGAGACACCTTATGAATTTGAACAGGTTGTAGTTGGTGGTGCAGTTCCGAAGAACTACTTCCCGGCAGTTGAGAAAGGCCTTCAGGAATGCGTATTAAAAGGACCTCTGGCTGCATATCCTGTAGTTGGTGTGAAAGCTACCTTATATGATGGATCTTATCATCCGGTAGACTCCTCAGAAATGGCATTCAAGATGGCGACGATTCTTGCATTTAAGAAAGGCTTTATGGATGCATCACCTGTACTCTTAGAGCCAATCGTATCTATGAAAGTAACTGTTCCGGATAAATTTACCGGTGATGTTATGGGCGACCTGAACAAACGTCGTGGCCGTGTTCTTGGTATGACTCCTGATCATCAGGGCAATACCATTATTGAGGCAGATGTTCCACAGCTTGAGATTTATGGATATTCCACAGATCTTCGTTCTATGACAGGTGGAAGCGGAGAATTCTCCTATGAATTTGCACGCTACGAGCAGGCTCCTGGAGATATTCAGGCAAAAGAAATTGAAGCCAGAGCAAGTAAGGTAGATAAAGCGGAAGAATAAAAAAGGGTAATTACTGACAGAGCAGTAATTTGTGTTAGCGCAGTAATTAAAATATAGTTAAGAAATAAAAATGGCAGGACATTTTGCAGAGATGCGGAATGTCCTGTTTTTTACGTTTTGTTGACAGAACTAGAGTGTGTCTGAAAAAGGCTTTCTGCAAGATGTGCGTCACAATTTGCGGGAATGATTTTTCAGACACACTCTAGTGGTGTATTACTCGAAAATGCGAAATAAGTGCCATTTGTAAAGCAAAAACACTAGATACAGCAAAACGTTACATTGACAAACAGCCTTTGTTGAATTAAAATAAATTTTTAGGATAAGATGTCCATAATCGGACTGAAACCGCCGGAAATAATAAAAGCAGCTGTGTAGCTCAGTGGAGCAAACAGTAGTGGTGTCATGGACGCACCCTGAAAAAGACGGTATCTCGCCTTAAGTCAGATGCCCTGGTAACTCTGTTACCGGGTAGTTCACATACAGCAAAATGTTGGAGGAAGTATAGAGATGAAATACTTGTTTAAAAAGATCGAGCCTAAGTGGCAGGCAAAATGGGAAGAGGCCAAAGTCTTCGAAGCCAAAGATAACAGTGACAAACCTAAATTCTATGGTCTGGTAGAGTTCCCATATCCAAGCGGTGCCGGTATGCACGTAGGACATATCAAAGCATATTCCAGTCTGGAGGTTATTTCCAGAAAACGTCGTATGGAAGGCTATAATGTACTTTTCCCGATCGGATTTGATGCATTTGGTCTCCCGACAGAGAACTATGCGGTAAAGACCGGAACACATCCACGTATCATCACAGATGAGAACATCAAGAGATTCTCAAACCAGTTAAAGAAAGTTGGATTTTCCTTTGACTGGAACCGTGTGATCGATACAACAGATGAAGACTACTACAAATGGACACAGTGGATTTTCCTGAAAATGTTTGAAAAAGGTCTTGTATTCAGAGACAGAACACTGGTTAACTACTGCCCGCACTGTAAAGTAGTCCTTTCCAATGAAGACAGCCAGGGCGGTAAATGTGATATCTGCCACAGTGATGTTGTTCAGAAATCAAAAGATGTATGGTATTTAAGAATCACCCAGTATGCAGATAAGCTTCTGGAAGGTCTGAAAGATGTAGACTATCCGGATAATGTAAAACAGCAGCAGATCCACTGGATCGGCAAATCAAAAGGTGCTTTCGTTAACTTCGATGTTGACGGAATCGATGAGAAACTTGAAATCTATACAACCAGACCGGATACTCTGTTTGGTGTAACATTCATGGTAATCGCACCGGAACATCCGATCATTGACAAATATGCAGATAAAATCACAAACATGGATGAGATCACTGCATATCGTAATGAGTGTGCAAAGAAAACAGAGTTTGAGAGAACTCAGCTTGTAAAAGATAAAACAGGTGTGAGAATCCAGGGACTTGAGGGAATCAACCCGGTTAACGGTAAGAAAATTCCAATCTACATTGCTGACTATGTAATGATGGGATATGGTACAGGTGCTATCATGGCAGTACCTGCTCACGACCAGCGTGACTATGATTTCGCGAAGAAATTCGGCATCGACATTATCGAAGTTATCAAAGGCGGAGATATTTCCAAAGAAGCCTATACAGGCGACGGCGAAATGGTAAACTCCGATTTCCTGAACGGATATGCAAAGAAGAAAGATTCTATTGAGCGTATGTTGGAAGAACTGGAGAAAAAAGGAATCGGTAAAGCCGGTGTTCAGTATAAGATGAAAGACTGGGCATTCAACCGCCAGAGATACTGGGGTGAGCCAATCCCGCTTATCCACTGCCCGAACTGCGGTGTTGTGGCAGTTCCGGAGAACGAACTTCCGCTGCGCCTGCCGGATGTAAAGGACTTCGAGCCGGGTGAAGACGGACAGTCCCCACTTGCAAAGATTGATTCTTTCGTAAACTGCACATGCCCGAAATGTGGTGCTGCAGCGAAGCGTGAGACAGATACTATGCCTCAGTGGGCAGGATCTTCCTGGTATTTCTTAAGATACACAGATCCGCACAATGCAAATGCACTGGCAGATATGGACAAACTGAAATACTGGATGCCTGTTG
>OCPW01001224.1_pt1 | contig 14854 bp, 13 predicted proteins | sample 1538761 | NCBI WGS metagenome assembly OCPW01 (sample SAMN04571724, study PRJEB22368) | human gut metagenome | biome: human gut; material: stool | host: Homo sapiens | place: Luxembourg | collected 2012-09-20
CCGGTAAAAAAGGTACTCTGATAATGATCTGCTTACCCATCTCAATTAAGCTTTCCAGATTTTGCAGGATTGGAACATTGGATACCCCGGTAAGTGCGCCATGCGTGATCGGATTCATATGCTTGATATCATAGAGAAATAAATCCGTATATTTCGCCATTTCTTTCAGTTTTTCCCACTCTCCATATCCGGATGTTTCAATGGCTGTGTGAATATTGGAGTCATAACACAACTGCAGCAGTTTCGTGGAAAATTCCGCCTGCGACAGCACTTCTCCTCCGGATAATGTCACACCACCACCGGAATGCCGGTAATAATTGCGATCTTTTTTTATCTCCTCCAGCACCTCTTCCGGCTCAAACAGCCTTCCGAGTATCTCCACCTCGCCGTTGGAATTTTTCCAGGTCTCCGGCAGTTTACTCCAGGATTCCGGATTACAGCACCAGCGGCACCGCAATGGACATCCCTTCAAAAAGACAACCGTTCGAATTCCCAGTCCATCATGAATGGAATATCGCTGAATATTAAATACTGTACCTTTTAGCTTTTTTGCCATCTTTTTAATACCAAGGACCTGTTCCTGCCGCTATCAGTTCCAGTGGCACTTTACTTAATGGTTCTGCACCATCCGGTCCGGTCAGGAAGTTATCACAACAGAATACATACTCCGTATCAGTAATTCCAAACGGATGAACCGCAATATTCATATTTGACCGGATCACCATGTTTTCCATATCATAGATAACCGGACGTTCTGCCAGTTCATATCCCTGTCCATGTGCAAAAATCATGCCTTTTCCAGGGAATCCCCGTCGCTCCATGTAGTCGCTGTTTATGCGACAGATATCTGCCGGTGATGCACCTTCTTTTAAAATTTCAGCAGCACGCCGCTGTGCATCTCTGGCCGCCATCCATGCAGCCATCAACTGTTTGGACGGTTCTCCTATCACGAAAGTTCTTCCGACTTCCTGATAGAATCCACCCGGTCCGCTTACCTCAAGCATGACCATAATCTGATCACCTTTCTGTAATGTCCGGTTCATCAAAAACGGCATTTTATGTGCCGCATGCTGTCCCATTGGTGCGGAACACACCATGATCAGTTGTTCTTCACTTCCCAGATCGCAAAGCAGATGTCTGATCTCATTTGCAACCTCGTATTCTTTTCTGCCTGGTCGGATCATTGCAGGAATTGCTGCAAACGCCGCTCCTACCACATCAGCTGTTCCGCGAATCAGCTTGATTTCCTCCGGACTCTTCACACATTTAATCTCGTCTACCATATCTGTTGCATCTACAAATGTAACATCTGTCAGATTTTCTTTGATGTATTCATAGAAGCAGGCAGACATAAGCCCCTGTGCTACAATTCCAAGTTTTTTATACCCATTTTTTCGAATCGCTTCCACGGCAGCCTGGCCATCCAGGCTGTCCGTGTAGTGAATACTACGATAATATGGGCGCACAATATTTTCTTTAATGCCTCGCATCATCCAGTCCGGTAACACAAGATCCGGCGTATTACCCTCTGTAATAACAGTCATCTCGTCATCCGCCGGAAAAAGAACTGTAAGCGGTGTCCCAAATTTCGCGGGTATGTCGATAAACCAGCGTACATATCCTCCCATGTGTGCTTCACTGTTCTGGATGACCAGACAGTCAATTTCCTGTTTTTTCATCTCTTTTCTGACCGCTGACCAGCGTCTGTTCAATTCCTGATCAGAAATCGGAAGAAATACATTTTCTTTTAATTGCGAATCCATAATATCTTTCCCCTCATATAAATTAATTACAAGCTAAATCAGGTGTTAAATACCGGTGCATTCTTCGGATCATAGATATACGGAATCATGTTTTTACCGCCATCTACCAGAATGTTCTCTGCTGTGATCCATCCTGAATACTCATCGGATGCCAGGAAGCAGCAGATATGACCATGATCTTTGTAGCAGTCTCCACAACGTCCAAGCGGGATAGTTGCTCCGATCTTGTCTGCATTCTCATGCATGAATGTGTTCATACCTGTCGGTGTAGGACCAGGTGCGATAGAGTTTACACGGATTCTGTGCGGTGCAAGGTATCCTGCAAGTGCAAGTGTGATTGCCTGAACACCACCCTTGGAAGCACTGTATCCAATTCCCTCCGGGAAGCAGGCTGTTACAGACTCTGAAGAGAAGTTTACGATAGAACCGTGAATACCATTCTCAATCATTGTTTTTGCAACTGCTTTTGTACAGATAAATACACTCTCCAGATTGATCTTTACTTCACGCTGGAACTCTTCCAGTGTCTGTTCAAAGAAGTCTTTCCAGTAGATAACACCTGCATTATTGATCAGTGTTGTGATCGGTCCTAACTCATCTAAAGTTTTCTGAACCATTGCATCAACACTTGCCGGATCAGTTACATCGCAATATGCAGCGATTGCTTTTCCACCGGATTCATTGATTTCCTTTGCAACATTTTTTGCGTTTTCTTCGTTGATATCGCATACCATGACAGCTGCACCATGATCAGCCAGCGCCATTGCTACTCCACGACCGTTTCCACGGCCAGCCCCTGTTACGATAGCAACTTTGTCGTTCAACTGTAACATTGTAAAAACACTCCTTTTCTTTAAAATTTACTTCTTGTTTCTTTCATCGTCAGATGATTTTGTTTACATTGTCATTATAAGAAAACGGCCGAATTTCAGATACGACCTGTGTCCACATATAAAATTCTTTTTTCGGACACAGGTCATCTTTTTGAGTGGAAAAATCAGACATGCTGCACATATGCGGCAAAAGCAACCATAAATCTCCGTATAAAAACAGAAAACGTCGGAAGACGATCTCTATCAGACAGTCTTCCGACGTTTCTTATTTCTTTTATCTGCAACCGGTTTTCCGGTCAGATTCTGGCCGTTCATCTATTCTGGTCTATACCTGTTTCTTTTTTGCTGTATCCAGTTTCCATAATACCGTAAAGACCAGTCCTGCAATGCCGATCACTGCCGGAAGCAGAGATCTTGTGATCAGGATACCATTCGCTGCCAGTTCTGTCTGCTGGGCATTTGCCACATATCCGGTTACTGCCAGAATCATGCTGACGGCAGCTCCTGCAAGAGCCTGTCCGATCTTGTTTGCAAAAGAGTTCAGTGAGAAACAGATACCATCTGCTCTGGAACCATTCTTCTCTGCGATATACTGTGCCGTCTGCATCAGCATAACCGTAATTGTTACCAGACGGACACCGATGAAAAATCCTACAATACCAAAACATACAAATAATACACTCAGACTTCCACGGCCAAGGATCATGATGATCACACCCATGATAATATCTGACAGAAAACCGACAATGGTCATTACCTTTGCAGGGATTTTCTTTACAAACACTGGTGCGGCTGCAGAACCGATCATCGCCATTCCCATACAGATGATCATATACAGACCGATCATCGCCGGATTACCGATATAGTAGATCATATAGTAAGCACCGGTAGTTGCCGGGAATGCCATACCCATGGCACAGCATCCCATGCTGATCAGTACCATAACCAGCGGTTTGCAGCATACTTTCTTAAATTCTCTGAAAATATTTGCACTCTGTGCTTCATTCTTGGGCGCATTGACTTCTTTTGTAGAGAAAAATGTGATAATGGCACAAACAACTGCGATCACACCAAGAATTGCCACATATTTTGGATAACCGATTTTTTTATTGACTGCATCACTTCCACCGCCCAGTACCGTTACTACCTTTTCCGTACACGCAGATGCGATCAGCATTGCAAGGATACAAAGTGTTCTTGCACAGGAAATCAGTTTATTTCTTGTATGCTCTTTTTCAGAAAGGGATGGAACCATTGCCCAGTAAGGTACATCATATGCTGTAAAGATCATACCAAACAACGTGTATGTAATAGCCGCATATACGATCTTGCCTCCAACACTGAAGTTCGGTGTACAGAAGCACAGGAATCCCACAATTGCCAGTGGAAGGGATGCAAATAAAATATACGGCCTGTATTTTCCGAAACGGGTCACCGGACTCTTGTCCACGATTGCTCCCATCATCGGATCGTTCACTGCATCCCAGATTTTTGAAATCAGAAAAATAACAGAAACTGCCATTGCCGGAATTCCAAATACATCCGTATAAAAAATCAGCAGAAATGACTGAAACACACCCATAATAAAATTGTTACTCATACTTCCAAGGCCATATCCAAAAATCTTGAATATACCCATATCATTTTTTCCTTTCATACCTAATCTCCTTTTGTAAAACTGCCCCTTTTGTACGCTCTCTACTTTTTATCTTCTTTTATAAATATTTATTTTTGCACTCATTCCGTGGCCACTTTTATCATCGGATGGGAACAACCGGAATCTGAATATAAGAAGCCGTCTTGGTCCCTGTATGGATCCTGTGTGTTCCTTTGTTGCATGTCTGCAGATTACCATGTACTTTAATATCATGACCGCCTACCGTAAACCGGATTTTTTCCCCTTTATAAAACCGGTAAGCACGCGGTGTTAACGGAATCTCCACCCGGACAATCTCACCTGGTCGCAAATACTCTTCTTTTTTAAATGTATGTACCGGAATAAACGGTGTGCTCAGCTGCTGATCCAGTTCCCTTCTGGATACCCGCAGTCTTCCGGCTGCTCCCGGAGACACTTCGCAGATGCCCTCAATGACATCCATACATTTCTGAATGTAGTCTTCCCTGCATACCGGCATCGGTTTCTGTGCATTTCCCTCTGCGTCACATTTTTCCACCAGCACAAAAAGATCCATATTATCATTGCCGACTGCCTCCACATAGAGAACAGCCTTTCCATATCCGATGTAGTCAAAATCTTCCGGTACCTCACAGGTAAAAGATACTTCCCCGGTTTCTGCCTCATAAGAAACCTCTGCTGCCTGTGTCGGTTCATCCTCTGACATGGAAGCGTCTGCTACATCCAGATACAATTTCTTATAAACCGTACCTTCTACCGGCCACTGCTGAAATTCGCGGGATACTTTCTCCCCGGTTCTGCCTACGACATTGACATCGATACGCACCGGACTGGTCTGTGTCCATTCATTGGCTTTCTGCTTCAGATAATAATCCAAAAATTTCAATACGTCCTCTTCACTCTCCGGATTATACTGATCGTACCATTCCTGGTTTGCATTCAGCCGCATCCATTTTTCTCTGGAAGACAGACGGCGGTATCCTTCAGCTGCTCCCGTGGTATGTAACGTTGCGATACCATCCACTACCACATAGGCAGGTACTGTGATCTGTTCCATTTTTGCGGATTTGTCATCCCAGTATTCGTTCATCAGACCATGATTTTCCAGCACCATTTTTGAAGTTTTCTCCATCTGGTTTTTGCCGTAGAAACTTGCCTCTATATGCTGATTAAATCCACTGTCCGGGATTCCGCCCGGTGCCAGGGAATGACGGTAAAAATCACTGAGCCCATTCCATGGAACGATTGCAGACAGATGTGGTGGATTCAATGCTGCCTGAAACCACTGAGTCATCGCCAGCCAGGATGCACCGTAGAGAGCTGTTCTTCCATTGGACCACTTCTGGGATGCTACCCACTCGATCAGGTCATAACCGTCTCTAGCTTCCTGTCTTCCAAGAGAGCACATATTTCCACCGGACATTCCGATTCCCCTCGGATCTGGATTCACAATCACATAGCCGTGATCACAGAAAAATGCAGGTTCTGCACCCTCGAATTTTACCAGACCTGAATGCCATTCCGGCGGCACATTTCCCGGTGCCGGCAACGGAAGCGTCTTGCCATACGGGCTGTAATTGATCAGTGCCGGCATCGCTTCTTTGTAGTCTGCCGGGAAGATCAGATCTATATAGATCACGGCTCCATCCCTTAACGGAACCGGAACATCCCGCTGAAAGATCACATCACAGGGAAGCGGCTTTTTTGAACCTACTTCTGAAAATACGGTTCCTTTCGGATAACGGATTTCCTTAAATCCAAACTCATAATTCTCTGGAAGCGCACCGATCGGTTCATATACTACATCCCATTCTTCCGGATATCCTTTTTCATTTATATTCTGCATAGTATCACTCTGCTCCCTTCTGGTTTGAACATTTACATTTATCATCTCTCATTGCAATGAGGTGGAAAACTTTTATGTCAGTTTACCCACCCCCCGGCATTTTATCATGTCACTCTATCAGATTTATATAGTTGATTATGCTTCTTTTGCAGCAACTTTCCTGAAAGTACGTGATTTTGCATTTTCCGTATGGATGGTGATAAAAAGAATCACCATCAGCAGGATACCTTCCACCAGTTCTGCCACCTCACTGGATCCGAATCCCATGATCTTTAATCCATTTTCGATGATTGTGAATACAAAACAGCCACTGATCATCTTGTAAGTAGATGCGGTAGAGCCGCCGCGTACCAGTACACCACCTACATAGATGGCGATGAGTGTCTTCATCTCAAACATCGTTCCCATGGTGGTACTTGTTCCGCCGCTTCGGGCGATGATGAAGAATCCTGCGATACCGGCAGTCAGACCAGACAACATAAAACATAAGATTTTAATCTTATTGATCGGCTTACCTACAGATTTTGCTACAATTTCATTTTCACCGATGGACTTGACACCTGCCCCAAAGCTTGTACGCTCCAGCAGATACCAGGAAACCACAAGGATTAAAATGAGAAGAGGAATTTTAATGTACTGTTTCTGCAGCATTAGAACTGCAGGTGCCGCGTGGCTGATTCCTACTTTATTCTGAATAAAGTTGATAATACCGCGAAGACCGATGAGCAGTGCCAGCGTCTCCATAAAGGATGGCACTTTGAACTTTGCGTTGATCACACCGTTCATGGCGCCGATTCCCATTCCGATGGCAAGTGCCACGATGATCATCAGAATCACACTGCCGGTGGACTGATATATGATATCACTAGTCAGTGCACATAATGCACTCACAACACCAACGGACAGATCACTGCATCCAAGTGCGATGACGAAGATTGCACCGCTGCACAGAATCAGCAGGATTACTGTCTGATCCACCAGTGTTTTCAGATTAAAAGCGGAAAACATGTTTCCCTGTGTCAGTATTGCAAATACAATCAAGATCGTAACTAACGATATGAATGGTACTGCTTTATTTAAATCCATTTTCTGCTTCATTATACCATCACCTCAATCAAAGCTTCCTGTGTGAAGTTTTCACCTCTGAAAAATTCACCCTTGATCGCTCCGTCTTTCATAACGATCAGATGATCCGACATTCCAAGAACTTCCGGCAGTTCGTCTGAAATCAGAATCATAGACAGACCTTTTTTCTTTACTTCCTGCATTACCTGATAAATGTACGCTTTTACGCTGACATCCACACCTCGGGTCGGGCAGTCAAGCACCAGTACATTCAGATCTTTCAGCAGCCATCTTCCCAGATTGACTTTCTGTTTATTACCACCGGACAGATCTGACATTTTCTGACTTGGTCCGGTACATTTTACGTTAAACTCCTCGATACCGTGCTGTGCAAACTTCCGAAGTTTCACCGGATTCAGATACATGCCTTTTCCATGTAACTCCCTGGTGGAAGGAAGCACAAAATTGTTCTGAATACTGTCACGGATCATCAATGCAGCCCCGTCCCTGTCTTTTGGAACATATGCCATACCGTTGGCATTTGCAATTCTTTCATTTTTAATCTTTACATTGCCTTCTGTCAGGATAACTTCCCCTGTCATACCGTCAGACAGACCATACAGAGCAGTTCCCACTTCATGTATACCGGAATCACTTAATCCGCAGAATCCAAGAATTTCACCTTTATGTAATTCAAAAGACACATCATGTAAAGAATCTCCCACATTGATATGTTCTGCCTTTAATACTACCTCATCACTGTAATCTGCTTTCTGATCTTCCCGGTAGTATGCAGAATTTACTTCTCTTCCGACCATCAGACGTTTGATCTCATCGGTATCAAGTTCATCACATGCTTTTGTAGCAATGACTTCACCATCCCGCAAAACAGTAACATTATCGCAAAGTTCCAGCATTTCCTCCAGATCATGTGTGATCATGATAATGGTCTTGCCTTCTTTCTGCAGACGGTCGATCAGATGGTACAGCATCTCTCTGTTATTCTGTGACAGAGACTGTGTCACCTCGTCCAGGATCAGAATATCCGGATCATCTGCCAGGGCACGGGCCAGTTCCAGCATTTTTCTGGATTCAATGTGCATGGTCTCACAATCCCCATTCAACGGAATTTTCATCAGTCCATATTCCCCGAAAATTTTATTCGCTTCCTGATACATCTGTTTCAGATTTACAATTCCGAATCTGGAATATTTTTTCCAGTTGCCGGCAAATACGTTGATGCCTGCCGGCAGAGTATTCAGTACACCTAATTCCTGTACAACAATACCGATCTTGTTCTTTTTCGCATCAATCGGATTATGAGGATTGTACTCTTTGCCATTTAACAGCATTGTTCCCTCATCTTTTAAATAGATACCGGCAATCTGCTGCAACAATGTCGATTTACCGGAACCGTTTTCTCCTGCGAGTCCTCGGATTTCGCCCCTCTGCAGACAAAAATCAATATTTTTATTAGCGATGGTAGAACCGAAATATTTACAAAGACCCTTTATTTCCAAAATATGATCCATTATTTAACCACCTTTTTCTGCTTTCTCTGAGCTAAAATTGCAAAAACGATTACGATCAGTCCCAGTACCGCTTCCTGCAATGTACCGGACGGAACACCTGCAATTGTCAACATGTTAAAGATGCCATATACAAACAGTGCACAGATAGGAATACCAATAATGATATTGATCTTATTTTTCAATACCTGTGCCAGCATGAGAGATGCGATTGGCTGGAAGATCATTGTCATACTGGTAAGTCCTGTTTTTACAACAATACGTGCGCTGTAACTTTCGTTCAAAAATGCGGAACAGCCAACAAAAAGTCCACAGATCAGGCCGGTCAGGATAACGGTTTTTACTGTATTGATTCCCATGGCCTGTGCAATCTTTTCACCGCTGCCCAGGGCACGGACGGAAAATCCAATGGTTGTCCGATTGTAAATAATATAAGCAACAATTAATCCGATGATAAATACAATATAGATTGCAGGTGCTTTTGCCAGCCCACGCATCGGATCACTGAGCTGTGCAATTGTTTTTCCATTCTGTAACTGATGATTAGAATAAAAAATTCCAATCGCCTCATATACCATTACCATACCGATACTTGCTACCCAGGATGGAATCTGGGATTTTGCAAACAGGAAGAAGTTGAATACCATCAATGCTACAGAAACACCTACGGCACCAATAATAATACCAAAATATCCAAGTTTTGTTTCTCCAAGGAAACCTGCCATATTTGCGGCCAGCACTACCACTGCACCAATGGACATATCTGTATAATCACATGCAAATACAAAACATAAAGCCCATGCCATAAAACAGGGGATAATTGCATGCGATACCAGTGTCTTGATATTGTTTAATGCAAAAAATTTTCCCCCTGTCGCAGCATTATAAATCACACATACTGCAACGATTACTGCGATAATGACAATTGTCTGTATCTGACTTTTTTTCTTTGATTCAGTCATAAAATCACCTCATTTTTCAAGTATATTCAATCCCTCCCGGGACTGGACATACTTACGATCATCAACAATCATCAGATCTTACTTCATGCTGTAGTTCTCAATAAAGTCTACAAAATCCTGATAAGTAACGTCGGATCCAACCAGTTTACCAAGTTCATCCGATGTCAGCGGATGTCCTTTCAGATACAGTTCAGAGAAGCGGTCTGCATTCTCTGCATTTACTTCAAACGGAATTACATTGTCAAAATAAGGTGCATTTCCATCTTCATCTTTGATAATATTGCCCATTGCATAGTTCTTTAACAATGCTGCTGAAATCGGAATAACCAGTTTTGAACCACTGTCTGCATATGCAATAGTGCCGTCTTTGATATATGGAATCGTCTCAGAGGTTGCTCCGGATACATACATTTTTACGTCTGCCTGCGGATGGTTGCCCAGTGCGGAAATCGCTGCGATGGCATAATCACCACTCAATGCATAAGCACCCTGTGCATCACCGTATGCGGAAAGCAGGTCATCAAATTTCGTTGTACCCTCTGTGGTATCTGTACATCTTCCTGCGCCAAGCACTTCTCCGCCGCCCTTCTCGAAAGTCTCTGTAAAACCTTCTACACGGGCATCATGGATGGTATCACCTACGGAACCTCCCAGAACCAGTGCCTTTGTAATACCATTATCCAGCATTTTTGTTGCTACATTGACACCCTCGGCATAACTGTCTGTTCCAACAGCACCTACATAATACTGATTCTGTTCCAGTGCTTTCTCTGTCTCATCATCACGTGGAATCTGATCAAAGATTACAAACGGTGAATTTGCAGAAGAGCAGACATCGGAAATGGATAACAGTGAAGTAGAATTCCATCCGTAAACCATCAGGCCGTCATACCCCTTAGAAGCCATGGTCTCAATATTCTGCATCTGTGTATCAGCAGTGAAGTTGTCATTGTAAATCTGGAATTCTGATCCGAGTGCTTCGAAATCATACTGCATCTCAGATACGAAAATATCCAGTGCCGGTGCACCCTGGCCTACAATGTCACCCGCAAAGCTCAGGCCGTCTGTTTTTCCGGACTCGCTACTTGATGAACTACTTGTGCCTGCTGCATCACTCTTGCCAGAACCTGAATTCGTGTTACCACATCCCAGTACGCTTACTGCCAGCATTGCTCCTAATACGCCACAGCAAATCAGTTTTTTTGCCTTCATTAAAATATCCTCCTTATTTTTAGTGTAGTGTCAAAAACTACCCTTTTTTATTCTTCTAAAACGTTTAAAAACCTTGATTTATCGGAGGTTTGCAAATAAAAAGAGCATTCCCCCCTTAAATGGAGTATAATGAGTTCACCACAAACACCATTACCCACAAAGGAGACAATGCTCATGGACATTATACTTTATTTACTTCAACTAATTCAATACCAACATAAACAAATCTGCTGGCTTTTAAATTTTATCTGTAGATATATCCCACTCAAGTAATGGGCTTTCGATGATACCCATTCACACAAATATCAAAAATTTCGGATTGACCAGCTTCCAAAGATCATTTATTACCAGAAATGGGATTACAAAGAATACATCCCTTATCTGGAATGGCGGTATGGTAAAAAAATCAAACCTGTTCAGCGCAGGAGCGAATGTGATATTGACGGCAACTGTACCTGCCCACGCTGTAATGCCCCAAAACTCTATCTCTACAAAAACAATGGTTCCAAAGGGCAGCTCCTCTGCAAAGTATGTTCCACTGCCTTTTCACCAGAAGAAAACCGTTTTGCCAGACCGTATTCTCTGAAATGTCCTTACTGCAGCCATTCAGTGGTTCCAATAAAAGACCGGAAACACTTTGTTGTACATAAATGTGTTAACAAAAAATGTTCCTATTATCTTCACAACCTGAAGAAAGTCGATCCGAAAGACTTAAAAGAACCAAATGGCAAAAACAAATATAAACTTCACTACATCTACCGGGAATTCCTGATAGATTTTTTCAGCATGGACTTAAACAGTCTTCCGAAAAATGCCTCATCTCTGAAATTCAACAAGCATAATCAGCATGTAATGTCGCTCTGCCTTACTTGCCGGGTCAATCTCGGACTATCTCTCCGAAAAACCTGCCAGGCTCTCAAAGACATCCATGGAATTTCCATCTCCCACCAGCAGGTCGCCAACTATTGCAAAACAGCCTCATTGTGCATCAAACCATTTGTAGATAACTATGACCATAAAACTGGTAACACATTTACCGCTGATGAAACTTACATCAAAATCCGTGGTGCCAAAACCTATATCTGGTTTATCATGGATGCTGTCAGACGTTCCATTATCGGATATCAGGTATCTGACAACCGCGGTGTTGGACCTTGCATCCTAGCCATGCGTATGGCATTTCGTAACCTAAAAGAGTTACCAAAAAACTTCAAATTCATTGCCGATGGATACAGTGCCTATCCACTTGCTGAACAGCAGTTTTTTCACGAATTCGGTGAAAAATTTAAGTTTGAAATCACTCAGGTAATCGGACTTTCCAATGATGATGCCGTATCAAAACAATTCCGTCCATATAAGCAGATGATTGAACGCTTAAACCGGACATACAAAGCTTCCTACCGCAAAGCGGCATGCCCTTAATAGCACGAAAAAGAACTGCTACACTGCTGTAATTGACGGAGAAAATCTAACTGTTCTTGAGTTCTTCGCCGTCGGTGATAAACCTACAGCGGTTCTTTTTCGTGCTGTCAAGGGTGGCGGATGATCACCACTACTTAAAAATATCTACAATTTTCAAGGTTCATTGAGCCTTTTTCTTTGGCTCTGTTTTTTCATAGGTCATTTGACACTATCATTTTTAGGCTTGTGAAAAATGGTTCTTTTTAATAATTTCTCGACGAGATTTAAGGTAGTTATAATATAGCATTTTTCCTTTTGGGCGACTATGACACAGGTCAGTTCAGAAACTGGTGTTTTTATGACATACGTCGACTAATATGATTACTTTTTTATGACATATGTCAGATAGTTTGCATGTTGTTTTATGACATGTGTCAATTTTGTACAAAAAAAGCCGCAGTGACAACGGTATTATCTGTATCAATCAGATAACTGCCATGCCACTGCGGCTCTATATAAATTATACTCCCATATATTTACCGGAAAATACGCTCCATTTCCCGGCAAATAAAAATCCTCTCGGATTTTCAAATAATATTTTTAAACGTTTTAACAAATGTAATGTATGTAGCTTATGATTACTCAGATTTTACGAACTCATGTGCTTTTTCCTGTCCGCGCAGTACACGAAGTCCGCCAAGTGCCAGAGATTCCATCTCTTTCTCACCCGGATATACGATAACCGGTGCAATGCACTCTGCATTTTTCTTTACTTCATTTGTGAAATACTCAGAATAAGCGATTCCACCTGTCAGGATGATTGCTTCCACATCACCTGCAACGGTTGCAGCTTCCTCACCGATCTTGCGGGCTACGTTTAATGCCATTGCATCATAGATCAGTTTTGCATGCTCATCGCCATTCTCGATCATTTTCTCTACTTCACGTCTGTCGTTGACACCAAGATGTGCTACGAGACCACCACGGCTCTTCATTTTCTCGAGCATCTCTTTTGCAGTCATACCGCTCTGTCCGAAATATTTGATCAGAGACTGGGAAGGAAGACTTCCTGCACGCTCCGGAGCAAACGGACCATCCTCATCGTTGATGATATGTCTGCAATTGGAATCAGTTCTGTGTTCAGCAATGACAGTTTTAATTCAACAATGTCTTTCAGTCTGTCAAATGCTTCATCACTTTCCTCTAAAGAAATTAATGCCATATCCAATTGTTTTCTTATCGAATTTCAAAACATTAAGTTTAGTTGCTATAGTTCCATCCACTAATGGTTCTTCTTTAACCATTGATAGGAATTCTTCATTAAATCCTTTGTACACTACGAGTTTCATAGACTGTCCTCCATTTTCTTGCGTTATAAAAACATTTAAAATACTTTTTATCTTTCTCGTAGTCCTAAGTAGATCTATTCATTCACAATGCTAACATTTCTTCTGTTCAATTTTACGGACTCGTCTTGGATCATCTGGTTTTTCTGTATTTTCTGGAATAAGCCAAGTATTCCCTTTCAAAATTGCGCCTTCTATACGTCCCTCAGCGCATAAAGTTGTAACTCTTCTTCTTGATATATCCCATTTTTTTGCCATCTCGCTCGTTGTTAATAATTCCATACCTTTCCTCCGTAATCATCCACTACACACTATCATACATTATAATAATATTGTATTTCTTCAAAGGAATATTTTCAATTACTTCTGTGATTTTGTGATTCTTACCTAACCCACAAAAAATATCAGCGTTTTTCACTCTACAACCATCTAATAGTCAAAGTTGACAGAGCAATATCTTCCTTCTCTGATATTGTTTTTATACAAACAAGTAAAAAACAAGACCACTTCTGGTCCATTGGACTAAAAGTGATCCTATAGATCTTGTCATATGAACTTCTGATCCATTGGACCAAAGGTTATTTTCTTCAAATCTATTCTCATATGTTGACTGCATGCCAAAACGGCAGCTGTACCTAAAGTCATTAATGGAAGACTCTGTTTTAGCGGGATAATACTTGCACTTAGGATGCTTCCGCAGGAGGACGCCGACATCCTACAGTAAAAATCCAACATCTGGATACTTCTTAGCAATATTATCATAAAGGCGAAACGAATAGCTTCTCAAATGAAAAAGTCCCACTGGATTGCGCATGAAAAATTAGCAACATACATTTACTTCTTAATTTTATGCTGGCATTCATTAATTCCAAATTTTGAAGACGTATCTTGCCTTTTTCCATATCTTGATTACCGATCTGATCTTCCAGAGGTGTAAATTCTACGTTTCCATCCAAGAACCCCAATAAAATCAAGGCTTTTGCTCCGTCCCTTAAACACTGCCGTGGCAAATAAAATCTTGATTTTTCTCATATTTCCAGTATTTTCGGGCTTTTCAAGCCTTTTTACCTTTCTTCATTTTTCACTTATTCTGGCATATTTAGGCATATCTTTGCATATTTTTGTCATCAATTTTGGTAAAAACTTTGGTAAATTTCAAGTCTGTACCAAAGGCAAATCTACCATTAGGAATCGACAAGTATAGGACAAAAAATTTTATTTTTTTCTGCCGAAGACTATCTGACGCTTCCATCAGGTAGTC
>OCPW01001292.1_pt1 | contig 14255 bp, 10 predicted proteins | sample 1538761 | NCBI WGS metagenome assembly OCPW01 (sample SAMN04571724, study PRJEB22368) | human gut metagenome | biome: human gut; material: stool | host: Homo sapiens | place: Luxembourg | collected 2012-09-20
AATGCGGATGGCGCGGATCATTCGTGACAGAGGAAGGAACGGTATGGAAATTTGATTATATGAGGCTTCCTCTTTTAACGTATGCCTCGCATTTCGCCGTCTTTTCCGCCATTCCTCCCCGCCTCACCGAGGCGAGGGTTCCTGGCGGATTTGGCTGATTCGGAAGCCGAATGGGTGTGGACTGTACGTCGTGAACGGATAACTGCCGCTGTGCGAGTAGCCGATGCATGCGAAACACCACAGAATCCGCGGAATCCCGCAGTCCAGACCTGTCCGACACATTTGGCGGGTACGGAAACCGCCGAACTGAACTGCGGGAGTAGGCAATTCGTGCATCACCACCACAGAATCCGCGCAATCCCACTGCCAGAACTTCAACCGCGACCGGCTAGACTGCATCTACTGGAAACACCGAACAAGCCTGTGGGAGTAGGCTGTTCGGTCGTCAGCACAACAGAATCCGCAGAGTTCCACTGCCAAGGCAGCGGCCCAGACCAACTTGGGACAGCAACCACGGAACCCACTGAACAAGCCTGCGGGAGTAGGGATCCGTCCTTCACCACCACAGAATCCGCATAAATTCGAGCCCGGACGGTCCCGGGACAGCTTTTCTCGGAGAGATTGCCCCTCCCCTTGATCGCCTGACTTTGCCTCATGCCTGGCAAACCCTCCAGAAGGCCCAAAATCGATCATAGAGGCATTTCTACCCCTACCCCGCTACCCACCATTACCAAGGCCACGAAAACGCAATATGAAGCGATCTGAGGGCTTCTATGACCTATCCTCACCACAGAGGAGCTCTTCACAAAGGCAAAAAATGCCATCGACTCGGAGCGGGAAACCCCAAAAATGGCCTCCAAGGAAGCTCTTCAAAAGTACCCTGAACAATCGTTTGCACAGAAATTTAGCTTGTGTAATAGACAAAAGTTCTCGGGGCGCAAAATTAAAGAGGGCTTTTGAAGAGCTTCCCCAAATAGAAAAAAGCCCGTCGGTCTGGAGGGGACGGGCGGGCTTTAAGGGGTAAAAGGACTTCGAGCTTCGTCAGGATGCGAGGTCGCTTGGATCGATGTCGAAGTTGTCGAGCACCGGCGTCGCCAACTTGTCGTCTTGGTCGTCCTTCTTGCGTCGAGAGCGAGATTTGTTCTTCGCAAAGTCCGGATCGAAACCGCACTTTTTCAGCCACGGCAGAAAGTAGGCGGTTTGAACCGGATCCTGCAGTGCGTCGATGAGTTCGGAGAGCAGCGAGTCCCAGCTTTCAAGACGCCCTCTTCCCCACTCGCTTCTGAAGTCGGCACGTGCGTGCAGAATCATCCCGAAGTGCGTGGCCTGTTTGCGCGTCAGATGTACGACGACTTGCTCGCTGTTTTCGTGACTTGCGTCCTCGCCGCTGTACCACAGAAAAATGATGGTATCGAGACGACGTCCGTGCACAGCTTTGAGCGAATAAGAAACAGTCATCATCGTGTGCTCGTTGATCTGCTTGATGGCGGGATCAAGAATGCGCTTGCGAAGTTCCGACGGCGAGAAGTTGGACTCGACTTGAAGACGCTGCAAAAGCGTGCTGATTGCAATGACAAGACGTCCGCCGTTCTTGTACTGCGAAAGCATCTCAAAAATGCGAATGGCATTGAACGACTTCAGACTGCCAACGGTGGAGATTTGGTACGTCGTGTACTCACGCGACAAACCAGAAATCAGTTTGGCCATGTGACGCCCGAAACAGATGTCGACACAATCATGGTTCGGATCGTACACAACGCTCTGCACCCAACGCATTCGCATGATGATGTTTTGTCCGCCGGGAACTGTGGGCGGAAACTCAACGTCAACCGACGAGTTGTAGAGGCTGCCTTCAAAAGCCTCGCGCATGACTGTACGAACGCTGCCAGGTGGCACACCGATTGCGATCAAATCCTTTCGCGTCAAACGGTAGAAGCGCTCGTCCGTAATGGGTTGATTTCCTGCCTTCGCAATGGCCGCCACAATCAGTCGCTTGTGATTGATCGGAAGCTTGTAGTTTGCGTTGATCAGTCGATTGTCCTGAAAGACGACGTTGCTTGGCGCTTCGAGTGCATTCCCCTGAACAACTTTTAGCAGCGCATCGTTGAGCTTGTTCTCATCAAGCACGGAGACTCTGTTTTCTACTTCGAAAAGTTGCGCACCCTGCGTTGCCGACTTTGTGGATGGAGCATCCTTCGCCGGCTTGAGCTTGAGAGTCCCTTCGGAACCAGTCGAGCGAGACGCCTTTTTCGTCTGAGACGATTTCTTCCTCAACTTCACCGCTGGTGAGGACGAGGCGTCCTCGAAGAGGTCGCCCTGAGATGCCGGATCGAGAGTCGCTGCCGCCTCTGCCGTCGCGGCATTGGAAGCCTTCGACCGTTTGCGAACCCTCGGAGCAGTCCCAAAAGCACGGCGCTTCGTGACGCGCTTTTCGGTCGCCACAACGGGATCCGTTACCACCGACGTCATATCTTCCCCTGCGGCAGTAGGCTGTTGACCCGACACGGCCTTCTCTGAGGCCGATTGAGCCGTTTTTCGGGATTTCCGACCCAATCCAGTCACGTTTGCAAGGCCCGTGAGGAGGCTCAACCGGCTGGGTACGCCCTTGCGCGTACGCTTTGAAGGGGCCTTCTCAGAGGTCGGTGCATCATTAGTCTGTTTTTTAGCCGTCAAAGTCTTCTCCGAATCATATCCTTCCCTCTTGCACAGTCCCGTTCGCTGTACACCCTGTTGTGCATAACTCTGTTGACAACCTGTGACCAAGCTGTGCACAACCGATATTTTCAAGTCTTTCCGTGCCGAAACCGAGCTCAAAACGCCTCATGAAGGACATTTTTAGGCCGGTACAGCGAACACCCCTGCAACACTAGGCAAGATACGAATCCAACCACCTCAAACCGCCATGTTATCCACAGAAAACATAAAATCTCTGTGGATAACCACCCTGAATTCTGTGCATAAACGCCAAAATCGGGCCGCGGATTTTGTGGTGGTACTCGCGGATTCTGTGGTGGTTTACACGGAAACTGTGGCGTTTCGTGCGGAAACTGTGGCGTTTTGCGCGGATTCTGTGGTGCAACCTCATATCCTCGCCTGTGCCACAGGCCCGTTCGGCGTCCCTAAAATATATAAAAGATATAAAAAGATAAAAAGCGAAGCACGCGAAAGTTATCCACAGGAAACAACATCCGCCTGACACTTGGATCAAACCCGCCCTTTTTTCGATTTTTAGAAAGGAATTCGTTCTATCCCTTCGTCAACCTACAGGATGGCTTCAACCTACCTCTTCCAACCTTTCTTTTTCCTCACCAGGAGGAAGGCAAAAAGCCGCTATTTCAGAGAGCGCTATACCAAGTTCGAAAACCCAAAGTCTCCAGAGCGCATAGCCGTTATGATACACCGTGTTTTTGGAGAGCGGAATTCCACTCGGGTAAATCTTTCTCTAATAAACGATACGCCATCGAGTCACTCAATTAAATCGTCTGTACCACAATGGGTTTCATTGCTCAAGCGTTCATAATGGACATAGCGGCAACGCTTCAAAAACGTTGTTAAGGAAGCTCTTCAAAACCCCGCTTCAATTTCGGCTCGCAAGGACTTTTAGCTGTCATACAGGACAAATATCCGTTCATCTCCTTGCTAAAGGGTACTTTTGAAGAGCTTCCTTAATAGGAGAGCGGTTTTCTGCTTGCGCAGAGGGTGACTAACAGGCATAATAAAAAGCATCTGAAAGGACGGGTTATGGCACTCACTTTAGCGATAGCAAATCAAAAAGGCGGCGTAGGCAAAACGACCATCGCCACACAGATCGCCTTCGACCTGGCGTTGCGCCGAGGCAAGAAGGTTCTCTACATTGACATGGACGCCCAAGGCAATGGGACGACGGTTCTTAAAAAGGGAGCGGATATTGAGGGCAGTGAAGCCCATGATCTCTTCGACACGTCTTTGGACATCGTTGAACCTCAACCCTCCAACTATCCAGGGATCGACATCATCCCAACCAAGTCGAACAGCGTGATTTCGTACAGCCTCGAAGGTCTGTCTGACGAATGCATCCGCGATCCGCGGATGCAGCTCGACAAGATCCGGGACCGCTACGATATCATCATAATTGACTGTCCTCCGAACCTTGGCATCAAGCTCAAGGCTTCGCTCACCATGGCCGACGCCGTACTCTGTCCCATCCGTCTTTGCGGCTTTTCAGTAGAAGGGCTTGACGGCCTGCTGTCTACCATTGACGAGATTCAACAAGTCAATAACCCGGACCTGATCCTCGCCGGCGTTCTCATCAATGCGTTCGACAACTCGGTGACGCAAAAGGCCGTTCTCGAACACATCCAGCAAACGCTCCAAGGCATCGTCATGGAAAATGTGGTGCGAAACCGCACCCCGCTCGACACTGCCAACACTTACGGCATCCCCGTCTGGGAAGTCCCGAGCGCTTATCGTGCCGTGGAAGAACTCACGCAGACGTTTGATGAAGTCTATAAAAAGGCTGGCATTGGAGTTGCCAAGGTGAAACAAAATAAGAAAAAGGTTGCAAAGAAATGAAGATCAAACCACAGCTCAAAATGGATTTTCAGCGCATGAAGGCCAAGGTACAGCGCGTCAATGATCAGGCCGCGTCGCGCAAGGAAATCGGTCGCACGCTCATGATTCCCCTGAAAGACATCGAGGTCGTCAGCAACGTGCGCAAGCACTTCAACGAAGCCTCGATTGACGAGCTGGCGGATTCGATCAAGAGTCTCGGCCAGCAATCTCCCATCACTGTCAAAGCTCATGAAACGGAGCCCGGCAAATGGGTGCTCGTCACCGGTGAACGCCGTTTCCGCGCCGTCAAAAAACTCGGTATGCCGACCATTCTGGCCCGTGAGGACGACGGCAGTCATACCACCGCCAAGCAGATCGTCGAGAACATTCAGCGCGAGGACATGAGCATTCTCGACATTGGTCGTGCGCTCCACGAACTCAAGAAACTTGAAGGGCTCGATGTCAAGGCAATGGCCGCACTGCTCGGCAAGGATCAGCGCTTCGTCTACCGTGCGCTCATCGTGACGGAACTCCCTGAGGAAATTCAAGAGCTTTGCGTCAAGAACATTCTTCGCGACGGCGTTGCGATTGAATGCCTGATGCGCATGATCAAAAAGAATCAAGACTGGAAGGGTTGGATCGTTTCTGAAGTGCTCGCTGAAGTCGAAAGCCAGACGCAGAACGAAAAGAACCGTGCCCATGCGGAAGCTCAGGCCGCCGAGGAAGGCGACGACAATGCCTCCATCTCTGGTGAGAAAAACGAGTCCGGTGAAGTTGAAGCCGAAGCGCCCAACATTGTCATCACCCGCAAGTTCGTCACGGAACTTGAGGTCAAGCTCAAGCGCAAGAAGCAGCGTCGTCCGACGAAGAATCCCATTCCGCTTCGCGACGAACCTCTCACGCTTGCAAATGCTGATCGCCTGAAGCGAATCAAAGGGTACGAGAACTACAAGTTCAACGGACTCAAGGCTCGCATCACCTGCATGTTCATGCTTCCGGACGTCTTTGGCGATGACACGATGCACGGCGGCGAGGAAGATCCTCTCCAGTGCGCACAGTTCACGACGATTTCGGTCGAGTCTCCGAACATCGCCGTCATCGAATTTCAAAACAAGCTCTACGAGGTGCCTATCGAGAACGTCGTCATTACCGGCATTTATCCTTTGAAGGACTTGAAGGCCAAAAAGGAGTGAGGTGGTCGCATGTCAGAAGAAGACGATTTTCCGCCTATCCTTCGTGTTCTTAATGCACTCTGCACGCTTCAACAGCCTTCAACCGCCATGCTTGCAGGTTCTTCTGGACTCTCCGAATGGGCTGTAAAGCGACAGCTGGTCAACCTTCGAGATACATTCAAGGTGCAATGGCGCTTTGAAAGATCAGGCAAGTCCGTAGACGGCGGTCGAGGCCATTACGTCATCGAGGACATGGGCGTTTTTGACCGTTCAAAGGTCATAGGACTTTGCCTGCCCAAACCCAAAACCAAGGCATAAACAAAAGCCCCGATTTTCGGGGCTTTTGTCATCAACGACAAGTTTTTTCAAGGTCTGGGCTTGATCGCGTAAACCGACTTGTCCTTCCTTGTGTAGACCGACTTATCTTTCAGATGCGCTTTCCCATTGTTCTTCGTTGACACACTGGCAGGAAGAGTGCTGAAGGTCTGGCGGGCGTTCTGATCGGTCACTCCTAGTTCAACGCCTTCGTAATGACCGTTGGCGAGCACGTCAAGGTCTTCCTGTGCACGCAAGGCTGCACCGCCGCGAGAGCCGATTGTCTCAACGACTGCCACCTCTCGAATCTTGTCCGTGTAAGCCTCAGGCGGGGGAGGCACGACTGGATCTTCGTATTGAAGCGGCGGTTCCGGTACGGGCTGTGGTGCTTGAGCGCATCCGCCCAGAAGTACGGTGCCCATCAGGACGCCGCATAGAGCAATGTATTTCAAGGGACTTCTCCAAAAGAATGAAAGCCCATTCATTCTGTCGAACCTAGGCTTCTTCCTTGGTGAGGATTCGAACAAGGTCCGGAATCCCTTTCGAAGGCGGAATTGGAAGCGGGATGGCGCATGTTAGCCTCCTCGCTTTGAATGCAATCTTCCTCCGCCCTCATGTTCGAATCCCTCTTCCAGAAACTATCCTCGCTTCGCCGACGTGACTCGGACGATGCGATCGACGACATGGTCAATGCGTCCGTCAAGAACGAAGGGCCAAGTGAAGACATCAAACATGACGCGGAGGACATCCCGGCAACGGGCAGTGTTTCTCCTCACCAGGCGAAGCCGCAGGATGACGGCACGAGAGCGCGGGCACCATCGACCGATGAAATAACCGACATCGCTCCTGGCGAAGTCCTCAGTGAACGTCGTCGGACGGATGCGCCGCTCAGCATCGCAAATTACCAGGATCTGCTGCTCGCCACGCAGCATAGACCGAGTCTGGGACAGATATCGGAATATCCCCCTCAACCTCGCAAAGTTGAAGCGGTCTCCGTAGACGTCATCATGGCGTTCTTTGCGGACGCCATCCGGCAGTCGGCGGACGATCTGCCGATGGAACGCGAAGAGATCGACACATACTTCCTTCCCGTGGTGAGGAGAGGGCTCATGTACATGCACCTGCTCCCGGCATCGCAGTTCCATCATCACAACGGGATAGGCGGTCTTTTCGCACACTCTCTGCAGGTGGCAACGCTCGCCGTAAGGCTCGGCAAGCAGAAGGTCTTCAACCAAAGGGATACGCCCAGAGAGCTTTATCAAAATTCAAAACGCTGGCTTTTCGGCTGTTGGTTGGCAGGTTTTCTGCATGACATCGGCAAGCCCGTAACGGACGTCATCGTCACGGGAGACGGTGAAACTTGGTACCCCTATTCCTCCAGCCTCACCGCTTGGCTCGACGACAACAACATCCGCGAATACCACTTCATCTGGCAGTCGGCAGGACACAACCGGCACCAGCAAAGCACGCTGATGTTCGTGCGCGAGATCGTTCCTCTGAAGACCTTCGACTGGCTCGCCGACTACGGTGCAAGAGCCATTTGGGAAGCTTGCGAGAGCACGCTCGTCAATCCGAGCAAAGCCGGAAACCTCATTGCCGAAGTCGTGCAGCAGGCCGACGAATTCACGTCTGGCGAAGACATCAAGGCACGCAACGAAGGACAGATCGACGGACGCCGCATGGGCGGAAGCCTGCCCGCAGCCGAATACATCATGGATGCGCTTCGTCTGCTCATTGCCGACGGCGTCATCCGCGTCAACGAAAAGGGTTCGATCCTGCACGTGACGACGTCGGGCACCTTCATCATTTGGACCACGAAGGCGAGCGAGCTCATCTACGCCCGCGTCCTTGAAGAAAAGCACGCGAGCGTTCCCAGGAAGATCGACCGAATGCTCGACTGTCTGGTGACGGGCGGCTGTGTAGAACCTGTTCCGCAGGATGTCAATCCCGTAGGCGGCTACATCTGGCCGGTGGTCTATGACATGCACCCCGAGCATCCCTTCAAGTCGATCAAGCTTAGAAGCACACACGTGCTCTTCAATGGCCTTGTCCCTCCTGAACCGACACTCGCCATCATCAACGGCTGGGAAGGCCAGAATCCGGCTGTCATCGAAGCTTGGGAAGCAAAGCATGGAAAACTCCTTTCCGAGACCATGACGCAATCCATTCCCGACGCTTCAAATGTTCCTGCTGAACTTGTCACTGACAACACCGATCCGCAGGCTCTAGCGGGGGAAGAAAGCTACTTCGCCTCGCAGGCCGACCCCGTCGCTGCTCAAGTGCCTTCGCAACCTACGGAGTCCCTGGTCGATCAGGTAACCAAGACGCAGTTGAAGGCCATCCTTTCGGGCAACGCTGTGCCCAACCCCGTTGCATCCAAACCCGAAACCACCGGGAACGTTCCTTCTGCACTGACTCCCTCTGTGAAGCCCGATAGAGCGTCCGTAGAGAACATCAAGCGGCGCATGGCGGACGGAGATCTCTCCTTTCTCATGCCGGGCAGCGAACCTCGCAGCGAAGAAGCTGCCCCGGCTTCTCCTTCCGCTTCTGCTACTGATCGAGCTCACAATTATCCGGAGAAGGCTATCCACAGTGAACAGCGCGAGCAACCCGATAAGGTTCCCAACAAGCCTTCGGATTCACTGGAGTCAGCAGGTTCCTCTCATCTTGTCCATGCCGTTTCCATGCCGACATACGAAGTGCCGGCGAAGCCGGTCTTCGTACCCAAGGGCAATCCTCCGGCCCTGACCCCCAAGAAGCCCCAGGCTACGCAGACACGGGCTTCCACGAGCGCTGGATTATCGGGTAGACAGCCGATGTCCAGGACGGTCGACAACCGTCCACGTCTGGGCGGAAAACCCATTTCCAGGAAGATCCCCATTGAAGACGCCATGCTCACTTCAGACGTGATGGCAGTCCTGACGGGACGGCGTGTGCAAAGTGTAGGAGAGGCTGCCAAGCCGGCTTCCAAACCACCAGTCAAAGAAGTCCAGGTAGTCCAGGTCGCAGCAAAGCCCAGCGACACTCAGATAGAGATAGGCTCCGGTCTTGCCATCGTTAGAGATAACGCCGGCTTTCCGGTGTCATCCATGGACACACAACCTGCTTCTCGTCCACAAAAGACGGATGAGGACCTTCACGCATCGCTCATGAGTACGCTCTTGAAACCAGCTGCGGAGGTTGCCGATGTAGGCAATGTGGGCAGAGCTGATAAATCCACCAAAGCCAACAAAGCCAACCAACCCAACCGAACGAAAACTGAAAATCCTGAGAAAACTGAAGGATCGCAACGGCAGCCCGGAAGCCAAACAAACACCCCTCCGGCATCGTCGGTCTCACAATCACCGTCCGCAGAGAACCATCGAGAGGTCATGCCTGTCCAGAAAGGACGCGAAGTCCAAGCTCAGGAATTGGTCTTCGCCGGCGCTGCGGGCTGCAGCTATGGCAATGCTGCCAATGCAGGTTGCACCTGCGACGAACCAATGACCGTTGTTGAGATGCAAGCAGATCAGACCGTTGAGAACACCGGGGTTGACGCTGCAAGTCCTGAAGAACCGCCCCATGGCTTCATCCCTGGTGAGGAAAAGCACGTTGAAGCGGAGAAAGACTCGGAAGACAACATGCGTGCGCTTTATGGTGACGCCGCGCTCCCAGAAGTTCCCTTTCTCAAGCAGCCTGTCATACGCGAGGAAACCTACGCTACGCGGGAAGAGGCCGTTAAAAACCAAAAGCGCAAGGATACGCTGATCGCACGTTCGGAGCAGAACCTGGTGGGCGTCCTTGCCAACGGCGAAGTGAAGATTGTCGACACAAACAAAACAATGGCACCGACGGCGGCCATTGAAAAAAATCATGTTGACAAAACCTGCGAAAACCAAGCGCCGTCCGTAGAAAGAAAAGTGGAAGGCATGCCGCCCGCCAAGCGCCTTAGAGAAGAGATCGTGGACGGAATGCTGGCAGGCGTCAGCCCCCTCTTTCCCACGGGGCTCCTGAGCGTTACCGAAACCGAACGTCGGGCCGACGCTGCCGGCACGTTCGCTAGAGCTGCGGCGCTGGGACTGGCACCTGAGAAAGTAAGGGCTCTAGCAATCGGTTTTCAGCCGGGCGATTGGAAAATCGCTTTTGAAGATCAGCAAGACCGCGTGCTCATCATTCTCAAACACAAATAACGATTTAATGCCCATCAAATCCGATCCCGTCGCCTTCGAACAGCCTTGGCGGCGTAATTATGAAAAATATTGTGCGCTCGGCTGGGCGAGCACAGCCGTTGGCTACGGCATCTACGGATTCTTCGGGAACATGCCCTCGATGCCGAGTTATGTCATTGCGGGCCTTTCGCTTGCGATGGCTGCCTACCGCATGCCGGGAGCTGTCAAACTCGAACGTCTTCAAAGCAAGCTTTCAGGACGTGACTTGACCATCATGACCGTACCCGAACTCAAAGCAAAGGCCGTCAGTCCCCAGCACATGAAAGAGTTCTGGCTCGGTCGTGGCTTTGTCTGGACGCATACCCATACCCAACGCCTTTACGCAATGATGGACAAGGATTGGAGCAATGTCGCAAAGCAGAGCAAGGAGACACCTGTCGACGACGTTGTTCACTGGGGACGCGAAGTCGTGGATTCCTCGAAAGACGTTTTCCTCAAGAGCGGATCGGTTGGCGAATATTCCATCGCGGACATGGGACAGAAGTGGATTCATGGTGTGGAGGCCGTCGAGACGGATCTCTATCAACCCATTGACCACGTTGCGGGGCATACGCTGATTGTGGGTACGACAGGCGCCGGCAAGACTCGCTGCTTTGACCTCCTCATCTCGCAGGCCATCGCCAAGGGCGAGTGCGTCATCATCATTGACCCGAAGGGTGACGCGGAGATGCGTGACAATGCGCGCGCAGCGTGTGAGGAAGTGGGCCGCATCGGCGATTTTGAAATGTTCCATCCTGCTTTTCCTGAAGAGTCGACGCCCATCAATCCGTTGGCAAACTTCTCCGACATTTCGGACATTCCGAGCCGCATTTCAGCGCTCCTGGCGGGCGGCGGATCCTCCGAATCCTTCAAGCAGTTCGGTTGGCTCGCCATGAACCAGATCTGCCAGGCGCTCTACTTCCTCGAAAAGCGCCCGACGCTGCGTTCCATTTTGCAGTCGCTGCAGATGGGGGGCGACGATCTGCTGGAGCAGTGCGTCACGAAGTACGGCATTGAAAAACTCGGTGAGCAGACCTTCAGGGACTATTTCGATGCCACCAATCCTCTCAACGAGGAAGGCAAGCCCGTCGACCGCTTCTGGACGCCGACGAAGGGCTACTGCATGGTTTACAAGATCTACCTGCAGGCCGATTATCCCAACCCCGCCATTGAAGGCCTCATCTCGCTGTGCGAGCACGACAAGGCGCACTTCGGCAAGATGATCGCCTCCCTCATCCCGATTCTCTCCATGCTCACGTCGGGAAAGCTTGGCGACATGCTCTCGCCTCCGGAAACCACCGTGCGCAATCTGGCGGACCTCTCGAACGCAAAGCCTTTCCGCGACATGCGGTGGTTTCTCGAAAAGAAGAAGGTGGTCTACATCGGTCTCAACTCCCTTGCCAATTCGGTGGTGGGAAGCGCTCTCGGTTCAATCATTTTGTCTGACCTCACCAGTGTGGCCGGCAATCGCTACAACTTCGAGACGAAGAAGGTTCCCATTTCGATCTTTGTTGACGAAACTTCAGAGGTTGTCAATGAACCTCTGATTCAGCTCCTCAACAAAGGTCGCGGCGCGGGCTTCAAGGTTTTTGTAGCAACGCAGCTTATCGCTGACTTTGCGGCACGCTTGGGTTCCAAAGACAAGGCGTCACAGCTTCTCGGCAACCTCAACAACGTCATTGCTTTGCGCACAATTGAGCCCGAAACGCAGGCATTTCTCACTGAGAAGATGCCTACGACGCGTGTGCACCACGTCGAACACAGCCAGAACAGCTCGATCAGTGCGGACAGTCCCCACGAACACAGCGGCTCGCTATCTGAGCGGCTTGCGGTCGAAGAGGTGCCCCTCTTCCCGCCGCAGCTCTTCGGCTGTTTGCCGAGTCTTGAATACATCGCCATTCTCTCGGGCGGCACCGTTCTCAAAGGACGCATTCCGCTCTTGGTGAGAGCGAACGAAAAATAAGGCCATCCCCCTCAGGAGACATAACTACTATGCGTAAGTGTCATCAAGCCATTGTCAAGTCCTGCGAAACTCAAGGTGCCGAACTTCTCCGGCCCCTGGTGAACAAGAAGAGTGAAGGCGAAAATCTGAGGCTCATTGAGTTCAGCATCTTCGAGAGCAAGGATGTCTTCGAGATGATCGCGAATCTCTACGTCTATTTGGGACTCGGTCGGGAAGAACTTCGCGTCCTGTTGGATCGCATTGCGGAACAATACTTCATGCTTGCCCGCTTTTCACAGGGCTACAACCTATGCACTGAACCTCTAAAGATCAAGTTCTTCGTGCGTGAAGTGCTTGACCAAATTCTCAAGGTGCCGCAAGTTGCAGAATTTCTCAAGGACTGTCAACCTCAGCGCAACTACGTGGGACTTCGCGAGGAGCAAGTGCTCCTCTATCGAGCCTTTATGCTTCTCATCCCATGCGCCATGCAGATGACGATTTACAGAAACAATCTGATTGTAAGTGTCATCGGCTTCGAGCCTGAACTGATGCAGTTGGCGAGGTGATGTATGGCGTTGTCTGACGAAAAACTGTCACTCGTGACGATCATCGTGACGTTTGTTTTGTGCATGTTCTGGCTCACGATGACGGACAGCGAATTTGCTCGCAAGAACACCCAGGCAGAGGGTGAGATGCTTGAACGAAGCTTTGGCACGGAGACGGCGATGGCGATTACAAACCAGGCGGACATCTGGTACGACCGCTACATAGTCGCGAACGATCTTGAGGAGAAGACGCTTCACCACTTCGTGCCGACACAGGAGGAGCGTAATGCCTCCAGAGGCATAGAGACGATGGGGGATTGGCTCTTTCCCATCGTCGAGGAGCGTATTGTCGGGATGTTCGACATGATCTATTGGGTTTTCAAGCGAATTGCCCTCATGTGCATTTGGTTGCCCCTCCTTCTGCCCCTTCTTGTCGTGTCCATCTGGGACGGAATGCTGCAACGGCGCATCAAACTCGAAAACTTCGGCTTGGCTTCACCCCTGAAGCAGCGCATCGGCTATCTCGGGTCTGTCTTTGGAATGTGCGGGATCCTTATTTGGTTTTTTGTGCCTTATGCGATTGAACCCCATGTAGCCCCAGCTCTACTCGGTATGATCGCTTTGTTGATGGGAACAGCCATCAGCAATCTCCAAAAAAGGTTTTGAGGGGAGCTCCTCGTTATACGAGGAATGTGCACTTCGGCGGCTGCTTTTCAAGCGGCCGCTTTTTTTCTGCAATCAGCGGTTTTCCAATCCAGGGAACGGTCAATTGTCCGGCATGGACGAGCCGGCATCACCTCGTCCGCGAAAGACGAGGAAGGTCCGAAACGGGGTCTTGATTGTCCGTTATGGACAAAGATTTGCACATGTGCAAAATCGGCCAATCCTCCTCTGCTAGAGGCGAAGAGCGTGGAAATGTTTTTGACGCCGAAGGTAGAATACGGTAAAATTTTGGGCATGGAGAGAAGCAGTTGTTTCCTCTCCCCTCCTCCCAGTTGTTTTCGGATGCGGGTTCAAGAATTGACGGCGCTAGTCGTCATGGCAGCGGGCAATCTCGCCCCTGTCGAATAGCAAAAAAGCCCAAACCGATAGCAGCGGAATGGGCCTTTTGCGCTTTTATGGGAGGTAGGGCGATGAGTACTCCAAACAACTCGCCAAACTCCGTAGAGATAATAGCACAGGCGAAGGCTGGGCGCGAGGGAGTGGAACTGCATATTTGGTTCTCGCTCTCGGACGTTTCGGCAATAGTACGGCTCATTATTACGCGTCTCTACAAATAGGATGTCTCCAAGAAGAGAGCCCATAGCTCTTGCTAGAGAGATTTTGGAAACCTATTTGTTGAGATTACTAATATCTCGGCGGTTTTGATGTTGAACTGTTAAACAGGAAACATTGACGTTCTCTCCGCCGTGAACGACGGAGATTCTCTACTGCGTCAGTAGCTTGCGCTGCTGATCACTTCGGTGGATTCCTGCTGCTGATTCGGCGCCGGCTTTTTAGACCGGCCCGAATTCACTTGAGCCTGAGCATTCCTCTCAGACTCCCCACAGGCTAACGAGCTTCG
>OCPW01001303.1_pt1 | contig 14156 bp, 6 predicted proteins | sample 1538761 | NCBI WGS metagenome assembly OCPW01 (sample SAMN04571724, study PRJEB22368) | human gut metagenome | biome: human gut; material: stool | host: Homo sapiens | place: Luxembourg | collected 2012-09-20
CTCCCTCCTTCCTATGGAAGGAGGTGCCCCGAAGGGGCGGAGGTTGGATGGGGAAAGCGGTATCCCCGACACAAAGCCTTCCCCGCGTGGGGAAGGCTGCGATACGAGAATACCATCTTCTAAAAAAAGGCGGCGAAGCCGCCACGAGAGCCCTGAACCTTGAACCCTGAACCTTGAGCTCTGAACCAAATGAAAGCAAAGTAAAAAGGAGCTGTGAAGAAATGCGGATTCATTTCTTCACAACTCCTTTCATTTTTACCGGATGCCTACTGCTCGCAGGGCTCTTTCACCTTGTACCACCAGCAGTACATGGCAGGTACGACGAGGAGTCCGATCGCGGTCGCAAGGAGAAGACCGCCGATAAAGGAGACGGCGAGCGGGCGCCAGAAAGGATTCGGAATCAGGGGCACGAAGCCCAGGACATCCGTCACCGAAGAGAGCATGATGGGGCGGAAACGGAGCGCCGCCGACTCGACGACGGCGTCATACGGTGTCTTCCCGCTTTCCAAATGCTGGCGGATCTGATCCAGAAGGATGATGCTGTTTCGGATGACCATGCCGGAGAGCGCCACAAAGCCGATGATGGCGACGAAGCCGATCGCCTGCCGCGTCACCAGCAGTGTCAGGATCGCGCCGATGAGTCCGAGCGGTCCGGTCACGACAGCCATGATGAGCTTGGGAATATTTCCCAGCTCGAACATCAATACCATGAGGACAAAGAAGACCATCATAGGCATGGCGCCTACGATGTAGGTCATGGACTTCTCGCTCCACTCAAGCGATCCGTCCTTCTCGAACGTCACCCCTTCCGGAAGGCCGGCCCGGAAGGCTTTGAGATCCGTATCATAGAGCGCCATGGAGACGGAGTCTGCCTTGGCTCCGCCTGTTACATCTGCCCGAAGCGTGATGGTCGGCTTCAAATCCCTGCGCCAGATGGTGCTTGTCTCATTTTCATAGGACAGATCTGCAAATTCGCCAAGTGGCACGTAGCGGCCATTTCCCACATGGACAGGCAGTGAGTCGAGGCTGGCCAGACGCGCTGCATTATCTCCTTCCAGCTTGAAGGAGATCGGGATGAGCTGATCGCCCTGATACGACTCAGCCACCTTGTAGCCGGAGAGCTTCACGTAGAGATCCTGCGATACCGCATAATTATCGATCCCCAGCTCGCGCACCTTGTCCTGATTGATCTTGAGCTTCAGTGTCGGTGTCTCCTGCGGCCAGTCGAGGCTCGCATTCGTGACATTCGGATTCTGCTTCATGATGGAGAGTGCTTCGGAAGCCAGCTTCACTGTCTCATCGATGGATTCGCCCGACAGGCGGAACATCACCGGATACTCGGACGGCGGGCCGGTCGTGATGAGACGGGTATGTGCCTGTGCATCCGGATATTTCTCCGTTACCGTATCCATGATCTCTTGGCGAAGCGCATCACGGCTCTTCTGGTCTGTCGCGACGATGATCATCTGCCCATGCCCGTCTTCCGGTGCTTTGGGATCAAAGAGCAGGATGAAACGCGGCGCGGTATCACCGATGTATGTCGAGAAGGAGGAGACACGCTCATCCCCATAGAGTGTATCGGCGATGCCACTCATGACACGCTTCGTTTCCTGTATGGAAGCCCCTGAGGGGAGATTCACATCCAGAATGATCTCCGGACGCACCGAGTCGGGGAAGAATTCCTGATTCACCAGCGGGATCATCGCAAGCGTCAGACAGAAAAGGCCAAGAGTCCCCACGATAACCGTCTTCTTGAAATGGATACAGAGCGCAATGAGCTTGTAGAAGATCTGGTACGCCTTGTCTCCGATGGACGATTTCCAGCTTTTCCCCTTTTCGCGTGCTTCCTTCTCCTTCTCTTCCTTTGTTTTTACTTGAATGAATTTGTATCCCAAGACCGGGCTGACAAAGATGGATGCCACCCAGGAGAGAAGAAGGGCTGCTGCGATGACCCAGAAGAGCGCCGCGCAGTACTCCGATGTCTGGCCTTCTGCCATCCCGACGGGGATGAAGCCCGCCGCCGTGATGAGCGTCCCGGCGAGCATCGGCTTCGCGCAGCTCTTATAGGCCGCTTCCGCCGCTGACAGGCGGTCCATGCCTTCTTCGAGCTTCACCTGCATCATCTCGATGACGATGATCGCATCATCGACAAGAAGGCCGAGGGAGACGATGAGCGCTCCCAGAGACACGATATGCAGATCGATCCCCTGCCATTTCATGAAGAGGAAGGTCGCACACACGACGACCGGGATACAGAGCGCCAGCACAATGCCGCTCCAAAGTCCGAGCGAGAGGAAGGACGCCGCCATGACGATCACGATGGCCTCCAAGAGCGACTCCGTGAAATCATGGATGGACTCATTCACCACCTTCGGCTGATCCGCCACGAGCCCGATGTCCATGCCCGCGGGAAGGTCTGCCTTCGACCGCTCGATCTCCCGATTGAGATTGTCCCCGAGCGTCAGGTTATTCCCGCCCACCCGCATCGAGACCGCGATACCGATCGCCGGTTTGCCATTGAAATAGAAAAGGGAAGACTCCGGCGTCGTGTAGGTCTGCGTGACCTTTGCCACATCGCCCAGATGGAAGCTCCGTTCGCCCACATGGATCGGGATATTCTCCAAGGCTTCCACACTGCCGAGGAGACCGTCCACGCGGATCGCCACATTGCGAGACGATGTATGGATCGTCCCTGCCGGCATCATCGCCGACTGCTGCTGAAGGATGCGGAATACATCGGATGGATTCATCCCGAAAGAAGCGAGCTTATTCTGATCCATCTCGATGTACATATTCTGCTCCTGTACCCCCAGGAGCTCGACCTTCTGCACATCTTCGACAGCGGCGAGACGACGGCGCAGCATTTCCGCCGACTTACGCTTCTCCTCATAGGAAAAGCCGTCCCCCGTCACTGCATAGATCGAGCCATAGACATCATCGAAACGGTCATTCACATACGGACCGTACACACCGGCGGGAAGAGCTGCCTTCTCATCATTCACGAGATTTCGCACCTCATGCCAGCGCGTCTGGATATCCTCCTTCTTGACCGAGTCCTTCAGATTCACATAGATGACCGTCTTGCCATCATGCGTGAAGGACTTCAGATAGTCCAGCCCCTTCGTATCCTGGAGCTTTTTCTCAAGCGGATCCGTCACCTGCTCGGTAATCTGCTCCGCTGTCGCGCCCGGCCAGGCCGCCGACACCACCGCCTGACGGATGGTGAAGTCCGGATCCTCACTGCGCCCCAGATGGAAATACGACCACAAGCCTCCCAGGAGGATGAAGAAAATGAAGAAATAGACCACCGGCTTGTGCTTGATGGCCCACTCTGCCAGATTCAGCCCTTTCATACGCGTACCTCTTCTCCTTCAGCCAGTTTCGAGACGCCCGCCGTCACGATGCGATCCCCCTTGGCAAGTCCTTCGATGATCTCCACCGTATCCTCGCCGTAGCGCCCCACCTTGACCGGCGTCAGCGTCACCTTGTTATCCCGGATCACCCAGACAGACGGCTTCTGATCCTGCGTCGCCATCGCAGAAAGCGGGATCATGATGCCCTTGCCGACCACTCTGTCACCAAATTTCACCTCTGCCGTCATGCCGACGGCGATATTCTCCGGCGGATCGACCAAAGTCACCTTCGCATCATATGTCCCCGTCTGCGCATTCGGTGCAGCCGCTACTTCGCGGACGCGCCCCTCTACGCTCACATTCGGCAGCGCCCAGAATGTCACCGTACACGGCATCCCCACCGAATACTCCCGATACTGCTTCTCTGTCAAAGAAATGTAGACATCCAGCTGCGAATCATCAATGATCGACACCACCGGTGTCCCCGCCGCGACGACCTGCCCCACCTCATAGAGCGTCGCGCCGACGATCCCATCTCGATCTGCCGAAAGCACCGTGAAACCAAGATTATTCTCCGCGCGCGAGAGCGCCGCCTGTGCGGACTCGAGCTGCGCCGCTGCAAGCTCCGCCTGATTTCTCGTCTGATCAATGGCAAGATCAGAGATCGCCGACACCGAGTGCAGCTTCTCATACCGCGCCAGCGTCGACTGGGCAAGGCGATACGATGCTTCCGCTGCATTCAGCTGCGAACGCGCCGCCGCTGCCTGCTCCTCCGCATCCTTCGAGTCTACCTTGAAGAGCGCCTGCCCTGCGCTGACGCGTTCACCGGATGTGACATAGCGCTGCATGATCCGGCCTCCCACCTGAAATGCCAGAGGCGATTCAAAAAAACCATGCACCGTGCCGGAGAACGTATTCTTCACGCCCGACTCCGTCTCACCGATGACCATCGACTTCACCAATGGCGCCTTTGGCGCCGCTGCCTTCTCTGCTCCGCACCCCGACAGCGCGATCGAAGCACCTATAAGCATCACACCGATATACATAGCTAAACGTTTCATAGACTGACTCCTTATATGATAAAAGTGACTGGTGACTTGTGACTAGGGATTGGGGATTAGGGATTAGGGATTGGGGATTAGGGATTAGGGATTGGGGATTGGGGATTAGGGATTAGGGATTGGGGATTGGGGATTAGGGATTAGGGATTGGGGATTGGGGATTAGGTTTGCGATACGAGAAAACCGCTGGTTTCAAACCTCTGCGGCGCTTCCATATTTTTATGCACCGCACCACCATTTCGCATTTCTCATTTCTAATTTCTCATTCGAGCAGAGCTTTCATTCACAATCAAGGGGCAGCACGCCCGAGGGGCTAACCTTGAACCCATTAACCTTACTTTTCTATCCCATGCAAAATGATATCCTCGAGCACATTCATCACATCCGTACCCGTCATATTCTGCTCGCGAAGGAAATCCGCATCATTCAGATTGTGCGTCGATGTGATGAGGATCATGCGAAGGATCGTCAAATTCACCTCACGAAAAGCCCCCGCCGCGACCCCGGCCTTAAGGAGCTCCATCATATAGTCGAACTCCTCATACTTGAAATCCATCCACATCTTCCAGATCTCCGGATAATGGATCTCTATATCCTGATAAAACCCATCCGGCATCGCCCACAGCGTCTCCACAAAGAGACGGCAGTACGAGAGCAGCCGCCCGCGCGCCGTGTCCTTCTTCATCATCAGCGCTTCCTTCGCCTTCCGAAACGCCTCCTGATCTGCCAGACACACCATGCGGATCAGCACCGCCTTCGAAGACGCCTTCTGGTACAGCGTGCTTTTCGAGATATGGAGCTTTCTTGCGATATCGTCCATCGTGAATTTGACCGAGTGCAGCCGCATCTCTTCCTTCGCCGCCGCGATCAGCTGTTCATCCATAATGATTCCTCCAGTACTCTTTTCGTTTTTTTAGTACTCTACTCGTATTATAGCATGATTTATCGGGAAAACAAATTCTATTTTTCGCATGTGGAAAGTACAAAAGAGCAATGAGCCTGCAAAGCTCATCGCTCTTTTGTACTTTCCGCGCATCCAATCAGTCTTCATTCATATGTATAACCATGGATTAAGATTAAAACTGATAAATGTGTTCGTTTATCCCCCCATAAATCTCATCAGCGTAAGACTACTGTTTTTAATGACAAAACACCGGTAACTAATAAATATAACGAGCCGGTTGTCAAGACCAGCCATCATATCATGCGGCTATTTTCGGTGGAACCATCCCCTATCTGTGATTTACTTTGAATCTTGATGGCGAATCATATTGCGTCCAAAACGCGGATAAAAGTCATAGTTTATTTGTGTCAAATCAACTCAATTTTCGCAGCCATCTAGCTCACTTTCTCATCAACATTCACAGGTACTTTCATAGAATCAAAAACAACTATCATTGCATCCTCATATACACAAACTGTGGATAAAAATACCATAGAGCCCAAAATGCAGCAATAAGAAAATGTACATTATAACCGCAGATACTTTTTGCAAGATTGGCTGTTTTCTCTGCGAAATAGGTTTGCCGTTTATCTTGTAAATACACATAAGATTCCACTGAAAATAAATCATATAAATAAATCCACTAAGAATAATGCCTAATGTTAAAAAGAACAACGATGCTCCTGCAATTATTGGAAACGGATAATTTACTAATAGATTAGTTGTGGAAAATAGTAAATCCATAAAACCATCTATAATCAACCAAAAACAAGCTATACTCCAAATTATTTTTCTGAATGCGTATACTTTCCGATTTCTTATTAGATAAAAGCTATAAACTACAAACGCCAAAGATAGCAACCAGGCAGATAAAATCTTTTGGAACAATTGCCAATTAGTAATTCCCATAGTATTTTTACTCCTCATTACGCTTCTGATATTCATCATTATCATTCTGTTTTTTCTCACTTTGGCGTTGTTCCCTCAATTCATCTTCCAGTCTTCCTTGCAATTCACCTCCAATGTATCCACCAAAAACACCACTTCCAATTATTGCTATGCCTGGAGGAAGCCCCAACCCTTTCCCACCTAAAAGCAATGTATTTCCAACAATATATGCCGTCTCTGCACCAACCACCCATGCATATGCGGCATCCCCCGGATAGTCACTCTCTATAATATGAAGCCCATCTATAACATAATCGACACCATTAATGGCACACTTTATATATTTTGAATCTGAAGCATCCTTTATCGAATCTGCTGTAGCTCTTACCAATGGCAAATCATAAAAATTATCATGATTTTGTCGTTCTTGTAAATCACTTGCCCAAAATTCGTAACTGTCCATAAATTTTTCAGTACTATCAGTGGTAAAGCCATGCTCAATAAGATATTGGCGTACCGTTTCTTTAGCAAATTCATTTCCAACTTCTAGGGAGTCTGAATCTGAACCGAATGGATCAGCCTGATCTGCTATATCCATCAAAGCATTGCTTAGCTGGTGCCATTCCTGATCAGTAAGAGTTTGACCATCATCTTTTTTCAGCGTCCGCTTCAGTAGCGGTTCTGTTGTCAAATCGAACCCCAAATAATTCCACTTTGCTGCATTTAAAGAGACCATAGTACTCGTCAATACATCTTTCGATAAATTTCCAATTGCCGCACCTACGCCAGCACTAAGCCACTGTACTGTATCTGGATGTTTTTGTACCCATTCTTCACCTTTAGATTTTGTTAGATAGCCCATAACGTATTCATTGACACTACCCGCTAACGCGCCAGAAGTAAAACTGCCGCCTGCCATGTCTCCCATGAGCGCACCGAAAGCGCCGTGGAGGAGCATCTTCTCCGTAGAACCATCTTTCCAGCCTTTGCTTTCGGCGTATGTATGGATTGCCTGATTGCCGTACTTTTCCAGCATGCCTACCAGTTCTTGTTTTTCTTCTACCTTGGTCTTATCAAAGATTTCCTGTAACTGGTTCAAGCTATTCTTGGTATCTCGATTGAGACTTGCAATGTTCTGTTTCTGCTTTTCTTTATTCGTGATATGAATAGTTCCTTCTGCCACTGCCGATTTCGTTGTACTATCAGCGTTATCTTTTACCGTAGGTGTCAGATTGGGAGTCAATCCTCTCTGGTTCAGTTTGCTGCTCTTATCATTTGGCGAATAAGATACACCCATACCGCCTGCTTTATAATCCGCTTTATTTTCCTTATCTTCCCAGCTCAAAGTGCCAGTTGTCAGAGTATTTTTATCCTTGCTTGCAGCACTATCAATCACTCCACCTTTCAGATCGGTATTTTCTTTGACAGAGATATCAAAGCCTTCACCGCCCGCACGGATGCCTGCCTGATTGATGACGCTTTCATAGTGACTCTTCATGTTTCCTTTGGACGCACTACCGCCATAGCTGGTTTTACCGGCTGCTGTACTAAAGCTCATGCCTGCCGATATGTTTTCTTCGCTATACTCTTTCTTGGTCTGCAAACTTTCGATGTTTAGATTACCGTCTACATCGGCCTTCACTTTGTTTCCGCTGACCGTACTGCCGATGAGATCGGTGTCTTTTCCGCTCTTCATGGTCAGTGTATCATTTGCATTCACGGTACTTGCTCTATAGCTGGTAGTACTGCCGTTTTCTTTGCCTTTACCAACATAGAATTTACCATCTACAGAAACTACTGAACCGGCAGAAAGACTGACGCCAAGACTACCGCCTTTGCTGCTTTGGCTACTCTTCTGGGTTTCTTTTTCTTCTGTAGCCCAAATATGTATATCGTTATCAGCTTCTAAGTGGATATGGTTGCCTACGATATCAGAGCCTTTGACATTCAAATCTTCTTTCGTCTTAATGGTCATGTTTTGCCCTGCCTGCAATGAACTGCCTTGCGCTTCTGTCATAGTGCTATGGCTTTCTGACTTACTGGAGCTGCTAGTGATACCGATAGAAACCGTAGGAGAAAAATTCCCCTTGGCCGCAGCTTTTAATGCATCTCCATTTTTCTTTATCTTTTCTGCTGTCTCATACCCATAGAGAGCTTTCAGACGATGATCGGAAACTTCTGTCATCCGTGTAGCCGGCGCTGCCACCGACTCTATAGCTTCGATACCAGCACCGCCTACAGAGACAGTGAGCCCGCTCTTCTTGTATTCGTGCTTTTCCTCGCTGTGATAGATATTGTCTTTGCTGGAAATATTTACGTTTTCGCCGGTCATTGAAATATCTTTCCCCGCGATAATATCCGATGCATTCACATGGATGTCCTTATCAGAAGTAATAGTAACGTTACCAGAGATACTGCCAACTGTAGAGCCTTTCTGCAGAACGTCCGCATCTTTGTACTGGTCCTTCCGTTTTTCCGTCCCGATGGTAAAACCGAGTCCGCCACCCGAGAGCAGGCCGCTCTTCTTGACCTGCTTGGCGTAGTCATGCCGTTCGTACTCTTCCGCGCTGGAAATGGACGTATCTTTGCCGGAAGAAATCGCTACGTCATGTGTGCCGATGACTTGGGATCCAGTCATATTCGTATTCCCGCCCGCGGTGATCTGCACGGCATCTCCCGAAAGGGTCGAGGCTGTCACGGTCTTGCTTTCGTCACGGCTCTTGATCGTTGTGGTCTTGCTGGAGAGGAGACCTCGTTCCTTGTATTTCAGGCCATAGTCGTCCCTGGACTCATTATAGCCGTTTTCCAGGTTCACGTCACCCTTGGCGGCAACCGTTATTTGACCGTTTTCTGAAAGTACCGTCGTATTTCTGGCACTCAAATTCTCACCCGCCGCAAGGGTGATGTTTTTCCCTGCTGCGAGTGTGTTTGCCGTCTCTGTTTTTCTATAGGTGCGGATATAGTTGTCGCTGTTCTCCGTCATGTCTTTCTTGGCTTCGAGAGTATCCGTGTCCAGATGGATGTTGTTTCCTGCTTTCAGGATCAGGGAGCCATTGTCTCCCAGTGCTTCCAGCGTCGCGCCGGTGAGGTGGATGTCTTTTCCTGCTTCCATGAGGAGGACGCCGTCCTTGCCCTTGACGGCGATATTTGATTTTATCTTTCATTTCTATTTTTGATTTACTGATATACTAAGCAAATCAGGAAAAACACTAATTTCAAAAAAAAATTTTTCGCTCTCTGCCAGAATATAAAATCGTTCTTTGGTCGAATTAGAAACTGTTACTGTATATCCAGCTTTTTTTACTCGTTTTAATATTTCATTAGCTAATTCATTTCTGCTATTTGCTTTCCCATCATATGTATATCGCATCACATAGTATTTGGAACGCACAAATTTGCTTTTTTGAAATTGCAAGTACGGGATAGAAGGAATTTGAGTTTCTGAAACAACATTAGACAGATGATAAATATTTTCTGGCTCTCTATATTTTTCACTTACTAAGCATGTAATAATCAATAAAACAACTAGAAAAATTAGAAAAACCATTTTTTTCCTGTTGGCAATACTTCTCATGATATATCTCCTTAATCGTGAATATTCCCGATATATTCAGTATATCGCCAAGAAACATTAGTTCCAGCAGCTGTCTCCGTAACTAGTTCAACAGTAATAGGTGCATCAGTGCCGACTCCTTTTGAAATACTTACCCCAACTATACTACTTCCGCCTATGCCAACACTATTTCCAGAAATAGCATTAATAAGGTCTGTATCATCACTTAATTTTCCTACCCTTGTTCCCAGAGAAATTGGAGCTCCAACCCCAATCGATATAGACGTTCCTACAAACTTATAGACGCCTCCTTGCTTATCTATAATGTATCCCGCTTCAAGTCCTGCTAATTTGAAAACGCCACCTTCAATCTTTCCAAAGGTATAGTCATATTTCATTGTTGCCGGATCAGAAATTATACCCGCAGAAACACTTGATTTAATAATTTCCATTGACAATCGATTTCTTGCCGCTTTTTCTTCTTCTTCTACTGCACTATCTTGATCAGAAACGTAGAGCTCACTTTCTTTTTGCACTTCATCGCTTGATTCATGATTAGCGGCAGCCTGCTCCGCGTCTAATTCATCATTATTCTTAGTCCCATTAGAAGCTACCCCTGCACCCAGTTGTGGATTTTTAGACACTAATTCGCCAGTAATACCGCCTACGGCGGCACTCATCCATTGCATTAGCGCTGGATCTCCGTGACTTGCTTTTTCTATCTGCTTGATGAGCATTTCATTGATGCCAGCAGCCGTTGCTCCGCCAAGGAAGTCCTTATTGCTGAGCTGTCCCATAATGCCACCTATAAGGGCATGCCATGCACTTCTCTGGTTCGGTGTCAGTTTGGCATTATGCAATTGATTGAAGGCCATTTCTCCGAAGAGACCTGCCAGCTCTTGTCTCTCATTGGGTTTTGCTTTATCAAAGATTTCAACCAGTTGATTCAAGCTATTCTTACTATCTCGGTTTAAGCGGGAAACATCCTGCTTCTGATGTGCTTTGTCGGTGATCGCAATAGTTCCTTCTGCTATAGCTGATTTAGTGGTAGAAGATTCCTGATCTTTACTGCCCGTTGGAATGGCTGGTATAATGCCTTTCTCGTTGTACTTAGCGTCTTTGCTTGTATTGATAGTCAAACCAGCTCCACTTTCTTTGTAGTTTGCTTTATTTTCCACATCTTCCCAGCTTAAAGTTTCCGTTGTCAGATGATTCTTCTCTTTCTCGGCTGTACTGGAAATCACGGCTCCCTTGAGGCTGGTTTCTTTACCAACCGTAAGATCAAAGCCATCTTTCCCAGCCTGAATACCCGCCTGCTCGGTGACACTGGCATAGTGAGAGTCCGTTTTGGATTTACCTGCAGAGCCAAAGCCAGAGAGCTGATGGCTGGCTACATTATATCCGAGAGAAGCGCCGATTTGTTTCCCCTCTTCGTGATATTCTTTGCTGTCCTGCTCGCTCTCGATATGAAGATTTCCAGCAACATTCGCAGTGACCTGTTCTGCTTTCACCTGGCTTCCGATGATGTCTGTATCTTTTCCGCTCTCGATGCTGACAGTGCGCCCGGCAGATACTGTGCTTTCTTTATGCACCGTGTCTTTTGCTATGCTATTCTGTCCGCCTTTTCCAAAGGACGCACTTAGCCCCTGCAAACCGCCAGCACCGATGGTAGCACCCAGGCTGCCGTTGCTTGAGGTATTGTGCGCGATTGTCGTGTCGCTTTCTTTGGCTGACAGAAGATGAATATCTTTTCCAGCTTTCAGAAGAATATCCTCCGCCGAAAGATCGCTGCCTTTGACGGAGATATCTTTTTCGCTCTTTAAAGCAAGCGTATTCCCGGCTTTGAGCTGGCTGGGGGAGGCCTGTGTCGTTACAGAGTCAGAAAGGCTGGCAGATTTGGCGGTGCCGAGAGAAATGTCCACACTGACCGCACGGCTGGCCTTATTTTCAGATTTCGCCGGCTCTATCTTATTTTTATCTTGTTCGATCAGATTGTTCAAATTCTTCTTTCCAAAGTCTGTAGCAATACCGCTCTTGGTCACATTATCCAAGAGTGTTTGTGTATCCTTCAGATCTTTGGATGCGGCATCAATGGTCTTTTTGTTATCCAGGTACTTAGATACCGCGCCATACATATTTTTACCAGCTTCTACACCATACAGAGCGGACAGCCGTTTATCTTCTGCGCCCGCTGCCTTTTGCAATGGAGTAACTATAGATTCAGCGGTATTGACCAAAGCCCCGCCAAGAGCAACGGTCAGTCCGCTCTTTTTATATTCATGGCTTTCCGTCGAGGTATAGACATTGTCTTTACTGGAAATAGAGATATTCTCGCCAATGACAGTCATGTCTTTTCCTGACACAAGGGTAGATCCCTCTACCTGTGTTTGTCCGGAAGAGGAAATTGACAGATTTCCCTTCGCACTGCCAATGAGAGAACCCTTTTGCGTCAAGCCTGATTCCGCATACTGATCTTTCCGTTTCTCCGTCCCGATGGTGAAGCCGAGTCCGCCACCCGAGAGCAGGCCGCTCTTCTTGACCTGCTTGGCGTAGTCATGCCGTTCGTACTCTTCCGCGCTGGAAATGGACGTATCTTTGCCGGAAGAAATCGCTACGTCATGTGTGCCGATGACTTGGGATCCAGTCATATTCGTATTCCCGCCCGCGGTGATCTGCACGGCATCTCCCGAAAGGGTCGAGGCTGTCACGGTCTTGCTTTCGTCACGGCTCTTGATCGTTGTGGTCTTGCTGGAGAGGAGACCTCGTTCCTTGTATTTCAGGCCATAGTCGTCCCTGGACTCATTATAGCCGTTTTCCAGGTTCACGTCACCCTTGGCGGCAACCGTTATTTGACCGTTTTCTGAAAGTACCGTCGTATTTCTGGCACTCAAATTCTCACCCGCCGCAAGGGTGATGGTTTTCCCGGTTGCGAGTGTGTTTGCCGTCTCTGTTTTTCTATAGGTGCGGATATAGTTGTCACTATTCTCCGTCATATCTTTCTTGGCTTCCAGACTATCCGTATCCATAGTGAGATTGTGCCCAGCAGAGAGGATCATAGAGCCATTTTCGCCGAGTGCTGCTAGCGTAGCACCAGTCATGGTGATGTCTTGTCCTGCTTGCATGAGAAGTACGCCTTCTTTCCCTTTCACAGCAATGCCAGCGGTAGTATCTAGGATATCTTGGTTTTTGCCATGTTGGACGGTGTCTTTCATAAGAATGTTTCTACCTGCATCGAGTAAGATTTTGTTTTCTCCCTCGATGATACCACTATGTACAATATCCTGGCTAGCTTTGAGGGAAATGTCATTGCCGAATATGGTGCCTTTGTTCACGATGTTCTTGGACTTAGTGATGATGGTATTTCCTTTGAGTGTGCCTTGGTTCGTCAAAGTGCCCTTGGTATCTGTAATCAAGGTATTGGCACTGATGAGGCTGCCGTCTTCGGTGAGGGCTTTTGCCGTGCTGGCTTTGAGATACACATGAGGATAAAGAACCGTGTATGTCTTGCCATTCACGGTAACCGTGGTGGTTTCTAGCCAGACGATGTCGCTGGTGAGAGCGGCTATCTGTTCTTTGGTGAGGGCGATGCCTGGTTTCAGATTGCATTCTTTCGCATAGGCGATACCTGCATCCATGAGGGCTTTGTATTCTTCTTCGTCATTGGTATAGCCATTGAGATAACGCATGCCGGTGAGCTGGGTCACTTGGTTCCGGATGAGTTCTTGTTCATAGAATCCGTCACCGAGCCGTTTATTTACCTTATCGTTATCCCAAAGGAGTTGGTTGTACATGTAGTCAGACGAGAGAAATGTCTTTTTGTTGGTGAAGGCCGGATCGGTCTCGATGAGATACTTGGCCTTCTCTTCTGGATGGAGCTTGTAGAGAGAACTATCTGGGATAAAAGACAGCGTGCCCCCTGTTTCTTTTCCGGCTGTACTGCCTGGATTGGTTTCTTTCCCAGTAGCAAATGGATTCAAATGTTGCTGGACGTTGTCACGCATGGTCTGGGTGATGTCTTCTTTATTTGGGTTCTTTCCCGTGTTTCCTTCATAGGATCCAACATCAAGAGAGGTGGGGTTGTCCAGCTCTTTCTGTGGCGTCATGAAAATTTGGTCCCGATAGTGCCGTCTCCATGCTTTATGGGGTCTATGTTTTCTTTTGGTGTAGCTTTCTTGTGTGGTACCGAAGGTGATTTTCTGTACTTGATTCTTTTCGGCAATGTTGTCCAATGTGCCACTGTTTGCCGTGAGGGTACTCCCAGCGGTGATACGGCTGTTTTCATTGGTCACGTTGCCAGAGAGGATCATATCTTTCCCACTGGAAATGTTGCCCGCTTTCGTTTCCTGCACTTGTTTTTC
>OCPW01001307.1_pt1 | contig 14115 bp, 16 predicted proteins | sample 1538761 | NCBI WGS metagenome assembly OCPW01 (sample SAMN04571724, study PRJEB22368) | human gut metagenome | biome: human gut; material: stool | host: Homo sapiens | place: Luxembourg | collected 2012-09-20
TCGGAAATTCTTTAATAGAGTTTCCGATTTTGTTTATTTAAGCCATTTTATTTTTCATGCGTAACTACTAAGAAACATCTTACTCAATATCATCGTAATCCGATCTTAAAGTAGTCTTAGATGCACGGATATATACAAAATAGTAGAGAATTGCCAAAACACCTGTTAATGCGGTTTCTTCCAAATCATGCTGCAAAGCAGACTGTACCGTTTGAATCAAGAATGCCAATGTAATTAAGCCAAGAGCAAATCTTTGTAGCTTCCTTGTTTTGGAGAATGTACAAGGAACTCCAACACTCACTAAAAGTACAAGTATAATGCGAATCAAATTCAAATTGAACACCTCATTTTTACCAATCAAGTGTACTAGATTTCTGATAACAACTCAATTAGATAGAGTTCTCACCCTTTGCACTAATATTAAAGATATTCTCGACTAGCGTAGATTCAAAACTGAAATTTAAGTTTACAAGATTGCACTTTCATATGTTATCTTAAACGAAATTTAATTTTCAAAATCAAAATCAGTACAATAATCATTCTTCTATGTTTAGCTTTAATGTTAAACAATTTTTATTGCTATCAAAAAAGATGCTCAGGTCCATCTAAGCATCTTATACATTTTAATCACTTAAAAATACTGTCAAATTTATAATTCAATAAAACTATCTCCATTATATGAGATCATATAATATTAATTTTGTTCTTTTGTATCCGTAATATCAGCAGGACAGACAAGAGTAACTTCTTTTGTCTTCTTATTGTATTCTACAGTTTTTCATTGTGTTTTATACGATTTAGCCGAATTTGAAAAATCATTCACTCCATTGACATTAAAAAGCCAAAAAACTCCTGTGATAATTACAATACATGTCAATAATTTGGTAAGTTTCGATACAAATTTTTCATATAATAGATTCAATGAATCTACTTTTGCTAATATTGTTATCTTTAAAATTAATACGATAAAAGCATAAATTGCATTAATAATGATAATTCCAATCAAAGAACCACAACATAACATTTCCAATAAAGGTACTCTTTTTAAACTTGAATAATCAAAAAGATTATTTAACAAAGACATACCACCAAACATAACAAATGCAATTGCAACAAATACACTAACAATGGTAATTAATTGCGTATAGATATCTTTTTTTGTATCTGAAACTTCTCGTTTTGTATTATCTATTTCAGCAATTAAATCTTTTTTTGCTTTTTCAAAATAATCGTTGGATTCCTGTATTTTAGAGATTGTTGGATCAATTCTTTTTTGAAATTCTTTGTCTGACATTTTCAATTTATCAATTTGAACATTTGCCAGATTTACGTGATCCCATAATTTAATGATTATTTTCTTTAGTTTTTCGTTTTTTTCTACATCTTCGTTTAAAACCTTATCAAATTGATACTCATAAAGTTTGTCTAAATTCGACAACAATGTACTTAATTTTTCGTCATCTTTTTCATAAAGTTCATTAACTTTTAATGTAATCTCAGAATATAGTAATCTTTTATCACTATCTATATATTCATTCAATTCATCAACAAAAGTTTCCGGATCAAACGATTTAGAGTTTTCCATTAATTTTTCTAACAAATTATGTAAACTCTTTTTTGTTTTCTCTATAGAATTACTATCAGAACCAAGATAATCAAATGCTTTAGCAAATTGTTTTAAAGCATTCACTATAGCTTTTTCTGTTATATCACTCATTGACAAATTCCTCAAAACATTCCTTAATACTATCCGTACTAATTATATTATTCATATATGGCTTATAAACCTTTTTCCAAGGTGCCTGATTATGCGTAATTTCAACCAATCTGGTTGCCGAATACTTTGACATATTATCAGTAATAGCATTAATCAATCGTTTGTCCAGTTCATCAATACTATCAATATATTCAATAAAAGTTTCCTTTTCACAATCATATACTGTAGTTACTTTTGGAATACTATTAGAGCCAAATTCCTTAAAGTTTCTATATACTACCGGTACTACAGGTCCAAAATCCCAAGCTTCAATCTCATCAGAAAAGCAAGGTCGATCCAATAAAGCCAAAAAAAAGCCCTGAACAAAATAAAGTAACTTCTGCAATTTAAGATTCGAAACCGTTTTCCCTTGTTCATTTGTATAATTAACAATATGACGTGCAACATCTATCGCTTTATACTCTGTTCTTTTCATTTTCATTCACCCTCTAAGCAAGCATATTGTAGCATAAATATTTTGATGTATGTTAGGATTATTTATGTTCAGTAAAACACTTCCACTTTAATTAACTTATATAAAATCTTTTATTTCTCATGTATAAAGTTAATTTGTAACCATTAATTATTCTAAATAAATTCTATTAGAAAAACGCCTAGAGCTTGTCTCTGGGCGTTTGATTTGTACTATCCTAATTTCTTAAGGATGTTATCTAATTGTGTTTTCGTCATTTCTAGCTTTTCTGTGTAAGATGCTAGTTTTTCTTTTTCTGCGTTGACTTTTGCTTCTGGTGCTTTATTGACGAAGCCAGGATTTTTCAACATGCCTGAACAACGTTTGATTTCGTTTTCTAGGCGTGTGATTTCTTTTTCTAGTTTTCCTTTTTCTTCTTCTAAGTCAATTAATGCATCCATTGCAACTGTTAATACAGCTTTTTCGATTGTACGTGATAGTACGTCTTCTGTATTAAGGTCTTCTTTGACTGTGGCGTGTGCCATGCGTGCTAGGATGGCAGTTGATTCTGTATTTAGTGCTACATAGCCGTTGTCATTGTGTAGTGAGATTGTTAAGTCTTCACTTGGTTTCATTGAGTATTCGACTTTGATTTCACGTACGGTTTGAATAGCACTGATAACTAATGCCATTTCGTCTTTTTCTTTATCTGTGTATTCGAATTCAACTTTTTCTGGCCATGTTTCTACGTTTAAGCTATCTTTTTCGTGTGGCAAGTTCAAATAGATTTCTTCTGTCACAAATGGCATGAATGGTGATAATACTTTTAGAATTCCCATCATGACTGTATAAAGTACGGCTTTTGTATTGGCTACTAGGTTTTCGTCTTCTGAGTATAGTGTGGCTTTTGATAGTTCGATGTACCAGCTACAGAAGTCGTCCCATACAAAGCTGTATAGTTCGTTTCCTACGATGGCTAATTCGTATTTGTCCATGTTTGTTGAAACGTGGTCTAATACTTCGTTAAAGCGTGCTAGGATCCATTTGTCTACGCTATTGGCTTTTGTCATGTCTAGTTCTAGTTTTGTATCCCCAATTTGCATTTGAACATAACGAGCTGCGTTCCAAATCTTGTTAATGAAGTTCCAGCTTGCATCCATCTTCGTTTCATCAAAACGTAAATCTTGTCCTGGTGTTGAGTTTGTTGTTAAGAAGAAGCGTAGTGCGTCAGCACCTTTTTCTTGAATCACATCCATTGGATCAATACCATTTCCTAATGATTTAGACATTTTGCGTCCTTGTGTATCACGTACAAGTCCGTGGATCAATACGTCTTTGAATGGACGGTTATTCATGCAGTAGCGTGTTTGGAATGCCATACGTGCTACCCAGAAGAAGATAATGTCGTATCCTGTGACTAATACATCATTTGGGAAGTATCTTTCAAGATCGGCTGTGTTTTCTGGCCAGCCAAGTGTTGAGAATGGCCATAATGCACTTGAGAACCATGTGTCTAATACGTCTTCATCTTGTGACCAGTTTTCAATGTCTTTTGGATCTTCCATTCCAACATAGATTTCACCTGTTTCTTTGTTTGTCCATGCTGGAATTCTGTGTCCCCACCATAACTGACGTGAAATACACCAGTCTTCAATGTTTTCTAGCCATTGTTCAAATGTTTTATTAAAACGTGGTGGTACGAAGTTAATTCTTTGATCTTCGATTTCTTGGTTCTTTAATACTTCTTCAGCCAATGGTTTCATCTTCACAAACCATTGTTTACTTAAGTAAGGTTCTACAATTACGCCTGTTCTTTCGGAATGTCCTACTTGGTGTAAGTGTTCTTCAATGTGATCTACAACACCCGCTTCTTTAAAGTCGTTAACTAAGGCTTCACGACATTCAAAACGATCCATACCAGCATATTTACCGCACATATCATTCATGGTTCCATCTGGATTCATACAGATAGGCATTGGCAAGTTGTATTTTTTAGCTAATGCGAAGTCGTTAGGGTCATGTGCTGGTGTACATTTCATTACGGCTGTACCGAAACTCATGTCAATATAGTCGTCTGCCATGATTGGAAGTTTGTCTCCATTGGCAGGGTTAATGGCGTGCATTCCAACAATGTCTTTATATCTTTCGTCGTCTGGGTGTACAAAGATAGCTTGGTCAGCAAACATGGTTTCTGGACGTGTTGTCGCAATCACTAATTCTTGTCCTGTTTCAACCACTTTATATTTGAAGTAGTACATGTGTCCCATGATTTCTTTGTGTTCAACTTCAATATTTGACAATGCGGTTTTAGCTTCTGGGTCCCAGTTAATAATTCTTTCACCCTGGTAGATTAATCCATCATTGTATAAATCTACAAAGACTTTACGGACGGCTTGAGATAATCCTTCGTCTAATGTAAAGCGTTCACGACTATAGTCTAAAGATAATCCTAATTTAGCCCATTGGCTACGAATAGTTGAAGCATATTCTTCTTTCCATTGCCATGCTCTTTCTAAGAATTTTTCACGACCAATGTCATAACGAGAAATTCCTTCTGATTTTAAACGAGCATCTACCTTTGCCTGTGTCGCAATACCCGCGTGATCCATTCCAGCTACCCAGCATACATCGTAGCCTTTTAATCTTTTATAACGACATAAAATATCTTGTAGTGTTGTATCCCATGCATGTCCCAAGTGTAACTTTCCTGTTACGTTTGGTGGAGGGATCACAATACAATATGGGCGTTTAGACAAGTCGCCCGCTGTGAAATATCCTTTTTCAATCCAATTTTGGTATTTATCATTTTCTACTGCTAAATGATTATACTTTGCTTCCAACGTCATCCACAATCATCCTTTCCATACATATAAAAAAGCACATCCCCATAGGACGTGCTTGACGTGGTACCACCTAATTTTATTCTCATTCACATTAACGCTGTGTCACGAAATTTACTACTCTTAGTTCATAAATTCAACTCAAAGACTACCTTCACTTATCCAACACGCAAACTTTCACCAACCGTTTGCTCTCTATAGAATTGGTATAAACTACTCCTTCTTGTCATCGCTTTGAATTTAGTTTATCAAAGAAAAAGTAAAAACTCAAATCATTTTGAAAAATTAGTTGTTTTATTCTCTACTTTACTATATGATGATTAAAGAAAGCGGTGTAAACATGGATAATCAATTATACAATCAAATCAAAGCTGTTCATGAACAATATATTAAAGAACAGAATCGTTTAGAAGACGAAATCGATAGACTAAGACGAGAAATCGTTTGTCTAGATAATGAAGACGAAATTGAAGCGTTAAATAAACTCGTTAAGATCGATGATATTAAGCGTAAGATGGTTGTAGAATTCATTCATAGTTTAGATAAGATTGTGGAGCAATAAATCCACAATCTTTTTTTGTTTGTTAAAACTCGCCATTTTTATAAGCTCTGGCGATCACATACGAAGGTTCATAATAAGCACCATTCGTATAATCGTCAATGACTTGACGAATAGCATCATTATAGATTCGTATAAGTCCTTGTATATAATCTTCATTTGGAAGTAAGGTATCCACTATTAATCTTGCGTATACTTTTCCCATGTCCAATTCAGTTGGAATGCGAGAACATAATTCACTATTTACATTCTCAACATGAAAACTACCATACTCTAGTTTATATTCATCCATCAAATCATGTACTACCTTATCTGGATTATCACTATGTAAAACATTCGCAACACTAATAAGATGATACAACTGATCGTATCCCAGTTGATTCACAACATATTGATTTCGTTGATGAAGATATCGAGATGTCTTCTCAATCATAAAACACACATAAAATAAATCATTTTCTGTTACAAGTTCATCAAAGTATTTATTTCTCATAAACTATATCTCCTTTGATAAGAAAGACACTTTAAAGCTTCTTCTGTACAAAAAACAATTTGATGTGTAGGATACTTAAATTTAACAAGCTCCCAAAAAGCTGTTCTCGTAATTAAGCCACGCGCAAAATCATCCACATAATTCCAAATCGTATCATCTGCCATAGGACCTTCTACAATATCATACGTATGCGTTATTCCTCTTCTAGACGAAACAACAAAGTCTAGCCATTCATCGCTCATCTGTTCGAAAACCTTACAGTTTAAATCCAAATTTTCAGTATACGAATATACATTCACAATATGATTACTCTTTTTAGTTAATGCCCATCTTTTAGCTTGTTTTTCAAAATTCGTACAATAAAATCCACATCCAAAATCTTTATTATATCCATCCGTAATAATCTTTGGTTGATTTACAATTCCATTTTCTTATTCAATAAGCTCACAAATAACTCCTTTGTCTAATATGAATCTAACCTTACCACTCGCCTCTTCACTGATCTTATCATACAGTCTTCCTGCACTATAGCTTTCTCCTAGTACTGTATAAGGACTATTGGCTACATAGCCAATCTTTCCTAGACCAGGAAGGTTTACACTAATGGCTTCTTTATCATATTCATTGTCTTTTTCTTTCTTTAAATAAACAATCATTTCTTTTTCTAGAAATGAATCTCCATAATAATGATGTAATCCAGTAACTGTGAAATAAATGTTTGACATAAGTATGTCCTCCTTTATAATTTCAAGTTACATCATTAATTGACATTATGCGTGTCTAAATAGTAAATAAATCAAATTGTTTTTTGAATAGATCATTGGACTATTTGGAAAATAGAGAATCATACGATAAATGTAGTACACAATCATAAGTGTACACCATAGAATTAATATCATTTTTCTTTTCTCAGGTTTTAACAAGCATAGAACACCACAAATTAGTGTTGGTATTAATAGAACATGATAATATAAAGATAATTGAATATTTCCTTTCAGAAGATAATACAGGCTTGTTTTCATGTTGCATCCTGGACATGGCAAACCTGTCATGAATTGAAAGGGGCATTTATAGAATAATAAAAGAAGGAATAGTGTGAGAACTATTCCTAAATATTTAGTCTTTTGCGAAACCATTAATATGACTCTGAAGGATGCAATAGGATACTAAAGATAATTGAAGTATAGATAATACCATTAATACAATACTATCATCACTCGGATGATGTCCATTACTTCTTGTAAGACTTGATACCATCTTACCAGCCTTCCATAAGTAGTATAGTAAGTAGATTCCACATGTCACAATGCTAAGTACTACAACAAGTCCTGGTTCAGCACCTTTTTCTTGGTTTTGACTTTCACATAAATCATTTAAGTCATGTGCGATTGTATATAGCCAATAAATACTATAAATACCACAAGTAACTAGACTTAATACTACACATAGTCCAATACTCTTTTCTTTTACAACTCCTGTAGTAAATGAAAAACTTGGTTCTACATGCACTGTTTTATTACCAGCAAGCTCCGTATTCTTTAATCTCTGCCAATCTTGCATGCCTGTTTTCCATACAAAACTATTTCCAGTTAATACACCACTATCAATAAATCCTTTCATGTCTGATTCACTAAAAGGACCTTTAGAATCATTATTCTCTACATAATACCAATCATTTGAAGATGATGATGTAGAAATAAATTCGTTTAACTCTGTATTCTCTAGTCTTTCCCAGTCTTTCATACTTGCCTTCCATACTAGAGTACTACCATTGATTTCACCAGAAGTAATCTTAGCCTTCATCTCTTCTATACTGAATGATCCTTTAGAGTCATTGTTCGATACATAGTACCATTCTTTGACTGATGTAGACTCTTCTGCTTCTTCTTTCTCATTCACTGATTCTACTTCAACATCACTTTGCTCAACATTAGTTGTATTTAATGTCTCTTCAACATTATTTTCAGCTACTTCTTCCGTCTTATCCATTACTGCAACAGGTACAACAATATCTTCATCGACTTCTACCTTTGTTCCACAGTTTGAACAAAACTTAGCATCATCACTTATTTCGTGCCCACAATTTTTACAAAACATATTCAATCTTCCTCTCAATTGATTCAATTATAAAATGAATACTTCCTTAACTCAACTACTTAAGAAAATCTTAAGAAAATAGATATAAAATCCCTAGAAAATTACATTTCTTTAAATTATTCTTTCTTAGTATTTTTTACTTTTGTTATAAGTTCTTTTATAATATCAAAAATTTTGATTTCATTTGTCCACTTTCTACAACTAGAAAAGACTTTCATTGTTTAGATATATGCCATGCACGGCATACAAAAAGGAAGAATCCAACAAATCCTTCCTAATATAAAGAATTACTACTTTTTTCTTAAATGAGATGGTAACATTTGATTGAGTTCTTCGTTTGTAAAAAACTGTTCTTCATCATTTTTTAATGCTTCTTGTGCCTCTGTATAACTTTTAGAGTTTGTCTTAGGAGTTTTTTTGTAAATTTCATAGGTTTCTTGTAACAAGGTATCTCTAGTAGATATTATATCTTCAGTGCTTAAAATATCAAAATCTGTCATTAAAGAAACATATTTTTCTCTAATAAGCCACAATTCATCTGCTGCTAAAATATGTTGTTTCATCTCATTTTCCAGATTAAAATTTTTGAAAAACAAGTTAAAAGCTAATAATACTGTTGAGAAAAAACCTGCCACTACTGTACAAACATTTTTATTCGTAATGATTGCACCTAGAAATCCTCCAGTTGAGCAGGCAGATAATACAATTTGACTGTATTTTATTATTTTTAGATTCTTTTCTAAGGAATTCACTTGCTTTAAATGGCTGGTATAAGTATAAACAACTCTACCAAAAGAATTTTTTAGTTGTATTAATAATTTTTCTCTATATTGGGAATTTTGTTCCATAGATTTCCCTCCATTTACTATGCCAAGTATACGAGTATCCTTTGTCATATGCATCAATAGCTGATAGAGATAACTCATAAGCTTTTTTTGCTTCGTTTTTAAAAGAATATTGTTTTTTGACATGTTTATTATCGCCGAATTTTACCCAATATTCTTTATCAGCATTATCATAAAGATATTTAAAGAAATCTCTAGATAACCAATCATAATAAAAATATGATTTATCAGCATATTCATAGTCCTGCATAAATCGATATGCAATAGTATCAATTAAAATTCCACTCATAAACACATTCATATTTGAGTTCCAAGCACGTGCCATACGACATAACCGTTTTAGATTATTATTAGAAAGAGAATTTCTCCCATTAAAACATTTCATTTCTTCTTTTGGGTCCATATATTTCCAACTACCTCCATTGTGAGTATCAGGATAAACATATTTACCATCATCAAGTTTAAATGAAGGAACAATTTCAAATTTAATTCCATTTGAAAAATCAATAACTACTACTTGTCCATCACCACTTACATTGGATGATGAGTAGGTTTTTTGAAGTGATGATTTTACGGACTGTAACAAAGCCGACTGGCCATTCCCAATATAATTATTATATTTTATATACTCAGACCACGGTAATTCAACAACGATGTCTATATCACTCGTATATATTGCAGTGCCTCGTCCATATGAACCTACATAAAAACTGTGGCTTGTTTCTGAATCTGTAAACCAAAAATCTTTATTTATTCTTTTAGTAATAGCATGATAGCGTGTTTGAACATCTTTTACAATATAGTCGCTCATTCTAAGATTCTTACATAGTGTAGTGAAATCTTGACTGACAGAAATATCTGACATTTTATCCCTCCTAATCTTGAAGATTATAAAAATATTGAACTAACACACGCTGTCGAGTGTAGGATTTTTCCCCTATAGTTTTTCTCCACTTTATTTTCTAACAGTTTAAGTATAGCACTGTGTTGGGGCGAGGAAAATGTTACTTTCTTTAATCAATTGGTACACCCCCCACTGAATCTGATTTTTTTCTTTTCTATTGGTTTGTTTTTCCAAGAAGAAAACAAAAACTTATCAAAGTCAGAGTATTTTGTTTCTGTATATGGATACTGCCTATCATAGCTTCCTATATTTGTAATAAATCCACTTCGCGCACAACGCAATTCGTAATCTCTATATTTAAGTGTTGCACACAATTGGTTGTATAAACTGAAGTTAAATGCATCATCCGTTTTCATGTGCTTAATAAGTTCTGAAAATTCACTTTATAGTCCACAAAAAGTGCAAAGTTAGTTGCACACAGAGCAAATACCTCATCGTAAACTCTTTTTGAATAATACGTCACACCATCATAATCGACTGAGAAATTATGTATTCACATTTGAATGTTCTACCATCTTCCTTTATTCTGTAAGAAGTTGCAACTGTAAGCATATATAATTTAAATCATCGCCTTTTTCTTATCACAATCATATATATTCTTGCCCCTATAATTACTTATATTTTTCTACATGCATTAGATATGATTAAACTGATTATATTCAATTTTTTTATCATGTTGTAGCATTGCCACAACAAACTCTGGAAGAATACTTTGCGCCTTTGCAAAATTTCTAATCTCATCTGCTGTATATTTTGCTTTTTTACTAAATTCAGCATATTGTGCAGCATCAACGAAAAAGTCTCTGGCAAATTGATTTGCCTGTTGTTCCTTACTGCCCTCGTCTTCTTCATAAGACAAAATCACATCTGTTTTACTGTAATGAAGCAACAAATGACCTATTTCATGCGCTAATGCAAACCAAGTATGTGCATGCGATTTAAAGCGTCCACTCAAATAAATTGCAGGATGTCCTTTGTATGACGTTAATGCCCCTCTCACCTTACTGTTCGTAATTGGTTCACAAAACACTAGATATATCCCCAATTTATTACAAAGTTTTCTGCAACTATTTACGGATGAATTAGTTTTGTTATTACATGCTAACAATTTAAACTTCCTAAGATTTTGCCTAAGGTTTGTTTCTTTATAAGTTACATCATCTATTTCGTCATTTTGTATCTCAACCTCAGCCTCACACATACTTAACCATATTGCTATTGCCTCTTTCTCTCCTCCATCCTCCATAAAATCAACTTCAAGTTTTCCATATACACTATCAAAACTTCCATAATCACTAATTTTTAACAACTTCAACATTTCTATCGCTTGTTCTGCCAACGAAATATCAAGTCCTTTAAATACCTCTTTAAATCTAAATCGCTTAGCTAATTCCCTCAAATCCCAGTTCTGTACTCTTAACAATTCTTCCTCTCGCGCTAATTGCTCTCTATATTTTGCTTCATAATTTAGCCAATAAGATGCAGGAACATTTGTAAGTACTTTTTCCAATTTAAGTGCAAACTCCTCCGTTAACCTATTATTCCCTTTCAACACATTTGATATATGCTTTTCACTACTGCCGATTCTCTCTGCTAATTCTTTTTGTGTAATCCCATACTCATCTAAATACTCTTTTATAATACTTCCTGTTGGAACTAGAAAATTTTCATGCATCATATCACATCCTTTCATCAATGATAATCCTCTAAATCAATGATTTCAATTTCACAGATAGACGACAAATTATTAATATCAAACTTTCCTACCGGTTTAATAATAAACCTATAATTTTTTGAATAATCAATTCCCCAACAGTCTTTGTAATTTCCATGCAATTTATGTCTTCTTGGCGGTGGACACTCTGGAATTTCGGATAAATTATTTGCAGCCTTCATTTCGGACAATCTATTATTAATTTTTTTATAATCATTACTGTAATATTTTTTGATCAAGCGAGGATCAGTCAATATTCTTTTCAACCTATTTGATGAATAACTAAGTATCATTTACTTCCTCCTAATTGGATTCCAGTATATCATAATTAACCTATAAGGTCAATTTTTTACACATTTAATTTGTTGATTGCATATGATATAATTAATCATATTTTATGAAAGGTGGAGCTAAAAATGTCAAATTCCGTATTGTATCCTTCGTTTAAAGATGCACAACAATTATACGCACGATACTCCACACTAGAAAACATTTCTATCCTTAGTAATCACCTCAAAAATATTATTGACAGTTCATTCCTTTCAACTATGACTGGACATGACATACATGCTATATATAATGAAATTATTTTGAAATACTATCCTAATGAAATTTGCATAAAAGCCAATTTTATAAAGCAAATTCTTATGAAAGGCAAAAGCCATGTTACTATTTTTGAGCTTCCAGTAGGCTCAAGTCGTGCTGATTTGTGTAAAATAAACGGAACTAGCGTTGCATATGAAATCAAAACAGATCTTGATAATTTTAATCGCTTGGGAAAACAAATTGAAGACTATTATAAAATATTCGAAGAAGTATATATTATATGTTCTGAAACTAATAAAGATAATATAATTTCTATGATTCCACAAATATGTGGTATTTATACTTATAAACAGACAAAAACCGGTAGATACATTTTTAAGATTTATCGAAGCGCCAAAAAAAGCATTCAAATTGATACAACTAAACAACTACAAATTCTTCGCAAGACAGAATTTTATCAATTCTTCAAAATATGTACTGATATTTCTAAGAAGAAAGAGTTAATAGAATTAACAAAGCAAACATATGATGACGAATTCATAAATCGAATTTTTAAGCAAATTCTTAAAAAACGTTTCGAAGCGCAATGGACTTTTTTGAAAAAAAATTATGAAAACATATATGAAATAGATTATCAGTGGTTCTACAAAAACCAAATCGAACCATCGCGAATATACAAATAATACCTTCACATAACTTAATATAAAACAAAGGTTAAACATTCTCTCTTAATGCTTAACCTTTATTTTATAGATATTTACTTGTTTGATGAATATATCTCACAGCATTTATATAATGCCACGTACTCCAAGATCCTGTATGAGTATTCGGAATTTGTTCAATTCTCATAAAACCTGGACAATCTCCATCTCTATTAAGCTTCATCTCATCTTCCTTTATTAATGGAATAATATCTAAATAGCCTTTCATTTCTAAACTTGTATCATGATTACAGTAAGAATAAAAAACATTTTCCTTAAAATCATAAAGTAATGCTAATGCTGCACCTTTTCCATTTGACTTATTATTCAACGGCATTACATCTCGCAAACCACAGTAGTCCCCATATCCCGTTAAATTATTAGCATACGCTATATCTCTAGCACAATTATTTATTAAATCCGTTTTATCGTGCTCTGGATATTTCCCGTTTTTAATTGAAGCTTTTCTTGGCGAATTCAGTAATACAATTTTACATTTCGCTCCTAAATCATTCAAATCCTCAATCTCCATAAACTTTGATTCAGGATTTTGTTCTTCAATATCAAAAAGCAAAAAATCTTGATGTCTCAAAAGGTCAGAAATAATATCTTTATATTCATCTATCCATTCTTCCGTAATTCTTAATGCTATTTGCTCTGTTTTGTTTTGTAATTGAGTAACAAAACTTTTTAATTCGTTTTTGGGAATATCAAAACCAGGCTTCACAGAAATAACAGGAATCATATTATTGTACTGTGCAACCGACAAAACCTTATCCTTATATAATTTATAATCATTGCTTAAGTTGATTGCTAACTCTGCGCTTTCAAACTTTATTTTTTTCCCGTATTTGTTCAATGAAAATCTAAAATAATCAATAAATAATTTATGACTTTCAACCATTTCATTAAGTCTTTGCAAGGTTATAACATCTTGTTCTGTCGGTGCGCATTTAATCTTTCTAAACTGAGTGTTACGTTTTTCTTTAATAAATTCACCATTTTCATCTGTCTGATAATTTGGATTATATATTTCACAAATTACTTCTATCAAGGGAATTATTTTATCAGAATAATGCTCCTTCATTAACTTCAATACCCTTAATTCCTCTTTTCTCGTTTTTAACATAGGAATATATATCATAAAACACCACCTTTTCTTACACCACAATTACAAAATTCGGATTTTATTTATTTTATCATAACTTTAGATTAATTTCCATTCTGTCTTGAAAGAAGCAACGCAGG
>OCPW01001317.1_pt1 | contig 14039 bp, 10 predicted proteins | sample 1538761 | NCBI WGS metagenome assembly OCPW01 (sample SAMN04571724, study PRJEB22368) | human gut metagenome | biome: human gut; material: stool | host: Homo sapiens | place: Luxembourg | collected 2012-09-20
CGACCGCCTCGCGCACGCCGGCCGGCACGGGATAGGTGTTCTCGTTGGCCGAAAGATTGATGCGCGTGGGCGTAAAGTTGGGATCGTAGGGCTCAATACCGGCCAGGTAAGGCTGGACGAGCTCCTTCATGCGGGACGTCAGCTCGGCCATATTAGGCCTCCTCGACGACCGCGTCAGCACCATTCGCGCTTGCAGCCGCCAGGTCCACGCCCTCGGCAACCGTCGCCACGGCGTCGCCCGGCCAGGCGACCTTGGTCAGGTCGGCCGCGGCCAGAGACTCGGCGCTCACGGCATCCTCGCCCTGCTCCAGCACACGGCGACGCAGTGCGGCGGAAAGCGCGTGTGCCCACAGGCCCTCGGCCTCGGCCAAACGTTGCGTAGCGGGAGCATCGGAGAGCAGGCCCTCGGGCGTATAGCAAATGACGCTCGAGCGCTTGACGAACTCCTCCACCGAAAGCGGGTTGGAGAACATGGCCGTGCCGCCGGTCGGCAGCGTGTGGTTGGGGCCGGCAACATAATCGCCAAGCGGCTCGGAGCTCCAAGCGCCCACAAAGATGGCGCCGGCGTTGCGAATGCCGCCAAGCAGGCCCATCGCGTCCTTGCAGTGCAGCTCAAGGTGCTCGGGCGCCACGGTGTTCACGGCCTCGACGGCGGCAGCCATATCGGCGGCCACCACGATGGTGCCTTCGTTGTCGAGCGAAGCGCGCGTAATCTCGGCACGCGGCGACTGCGCCACCAGGATGTCGATGCCGGCCTCGACCTCGCGCGCAAACTGCTCGTCGCAAGTCACCAGATAGCAGGCTGCCAGCGGATCGTGCTCGGCCTGGGCCATTAGGTCGGCCGCGACCACCATGGGCTTGGCCGTGGCATCGGCCAGCACGCAGACCTCGGACGGGCCGGCGACCATGTCGATTCCCACGTCGCCCGAGACAATCTGCTTGGCAGCGGCAACAAAAGCGTTACCCGGACCGGTGATCTTGTCGACACGCGGAATGGTCTCGGTACCGTACGCCAGCGCGGCCACGGCCTGAGCGCCGCCCACCATATAGATTTCGTCCACGCCGCCGAGCTTGGCAGCCGCAAGCGTATACGGGCTGATCAGGCCATCTTTTTGCGGCGGAGTCACCATGACCACGCGCTTGACGCCGGCCACCTTGGCGGGAATGGCGTTCATGAGCACGGTGGAGGGATACTGCGCGCGGCCGCCCGGTACATAGATGCCGGCCGCCGCGAGCGGGGTCACCTTAACGCCGAGCATCGTGCCGTCCGCACGCGTGGTAAACCAGCTCTGCTCGACCTCGCGCTGGTGGAACTCGCGAATCTGGCGCGCGGCCTTCTCGAGCGCGGCGACAAAGGCCGGATCAAGACCTTCGAGCGCGGCATCGATCTGCTCTTGCGGCAAGCGGAAGCTCTGCAGCTCAACGCCGTCAAAACGCTGGCAGTAATCGCGCACCGCGGCATCGCCGTTGGCGCGCACGTTGACCACGATATCACGGGCGGCGTCGACGATGTTTTGCGGCAGCACGCCCTTGCGGTTGAGCTGGTTGGTAACGAGACGCTCACCGGGAGCAAGCTTGATGGTCTTCATATCGGTATCCCCTATCGGTCGAGGTTGCGTTTGAAAAACGAGAGGCCGGGCGGCGGCGCCAGTCGACCCGCAGCCCGGATATGGGGGCGCCCGTGCGTGCTCGCGCTATTGTGCCGAGCCCGCGACGGGCTCAAAATGCTTGTCCTTAACAGCAGCTGCCAAGCGATCGGCCAAGTTGCGTACGCGCGGATCCAGGCGCGCGGCACCTGGGTTGACGAAGAAGCGGGCCGTGCAGTCCATGATGCGGCCGGTGATGACCAGGTCGTTGTCGCGCAGGGTGGCGCCCGTGGCGGTAATGTCCACGATGCGGTCGGTCATGCCGACGATGGGTCCCAGCTCGATATTGCCGTGCAGCGAAACGATATCGGCATTCACGCCGCGCTCGGCATACCAGGCGCTCGCGATGCGCGGGTACTTGGTGGCCACACGAAGCGACCCGCGGCGGGCGTAGTTGCGCTCGGCCTGGCCAGCGCGCCACGCGGGCTCTGCCTCGATAAACGTGCACAGGCCGTAGCCCAGGTCGACCAGCTGCAGCAGGTTGAGGTCGGCCTCGATGAGCGAGTCCCAACCGCAGATACCGCAATCGGCACCGCCGCAGCCCACAAAGGCGGGTGCGTCGCTGGGACGCACGATGACAAACTCGATATCGCCGACCGCACCCTCACCGGCCTGTGTGTCGCGGCCGCGCACGATGAGGTGACGACCGGGGTCACGCAGCTCAGAGACATCCAGGCCCGCGGCCTCGAGCACGTCGAGCGTGTCAGCCTTAAGCGAGCCCTTGGGCACGGCGATGCGCAGCGGGCCCTCAGCGCCACGGCCCGCGGCGTGATCGCCGTCGGAAGCGGCATCCTCGGCCGAGGTGCGCGCGGCCTCCAGGCGCTCGAGCGAAAAGGCGAAGCCCGCCGCCGGCACCTCGATACCGTCGCCAAATGCGCCGGTAAAGATGGAGTCATAGCGTCCGCCCGAACCGACCGGATCGGGCAAGCCGCCGGCATAGGCCTTAAAGACCAGGCCCGTGTAGTAATCGAAAGAGTTCATGATAGAGAAGTCGAACGACAGCACCTGGGCGTCCTCGGGTACCAGGCCCTCAACCAGGGCACGCAGCTCGCGCGTCAGCGGCGCGACGATACCGGCGGCCTCCAGCAGCGCGTCCACGCGGTCGAGCACCTCGGCACCGCCGTGCAGACGCGGCAGCTCGCTAATGGCGGCCTTGACGGCCTCAGACTCGGCACTTTCCGCCACGCGGGCATCGAGGCCCACAAAGTCGTTGGCATGCACGCAGCGCAGGGCCTCGGCAGCCAGCTCACGATCCTCGCATACCGCGAGCAATTCCTTAAAAGGACGCACGCTGCCTGCGATAATGCGCGCATCGGGAAGCGCCAGCTCGCGTACGGCCTCCGCCACCAGCGAGACGATCTCGACATCGCCCGCGGTATCGCCCGCGCCGATAAGCTCAAAGCCCAGCTGCGTAAACTGACGCGAGCCACCGGCATTGCGCTGGCACTCGCGAACCACCGGCGCCTCGTAGCGAAGGCGCAGGGGCAGGTCGGCCGCGCGCATGCGGGTCGAAACCAGACGCACGATCGGCAGCGTGTTGTCGGGACGGACCACCAGCAGGCGGCCATCATCGTCAAAGAGCTTAAACGGCGTGTCCGCAATGCGGCCGCCTTCCTCGAGCGAACCCTTGTCCTCGAGCAGCGGCGTCTCGACCGGAAGGTAATGATGCTCCCTAAAGCAGCCCTTCACCGTACATGCGATCTCCTCGCGCGCCTGAGCTTCCTCGGGCAATATGTCCCGGAATCCCCACGGTGTGGCCGTCATCTGGTGAGCCTCCTCATGCTGTGTTTCATATAGAGCAGAAGACCGGCATAGCTCCGCCGGTCTTCTGGGTACTTTAGCATACTAGAGTGTTTGCGGGGAGAATCGTCCTCCTCGGCTCACACCGTATTCATTTGGAAACATAGGGGCAGACGCTCAGCTAAATCTGACGATTATCTAGGCCAACCAGAAACCATATCCCGTTTTTCGTCTAAAAACTGGGATGCAGTTTCCGCTGAGGACCTTTTCCGAACTGCTTCTGCAGCGGCTGTTTTGGCTCCGGGACCGCGTCAATCGCATATCTTTATGGCGCCTTTATCCTACACATGTTGTATAACTACCAAATGTGGAATATAACAAAGAGCAAAACATAGGCTGAGCGTTATGGAGGATTGAGGTTGAAAGAGAAGCTATTTCGATGGGTCGTGAAGCACCGCAAACCCATCATCGCGTTCTATGCGGTGGCAGCACTGGTATGCCTGTTCCTGCGCCAGTTTGTAGGCGTTAACTACGACATTACGAGCTATCTGCCCGACGAAGCGGCGTCGACCGTCGCTCTGAATACCATGGGTGATGAGTTTGAGGGTGACATTCCCAACTGTCGCGTTATGGTGCCCAATGTCTCGATCGCTCAGGCGCTCAAATACAAGGACAAAATCAAAAAGGTCGACGGCGTCGAGGAGGTCCTATGGCTTGACGACGCGGCAGATATCGATCAGCCGCTTGCCACGCAAGACAAAGACACCGTTGAGACCTATTACAAAAAGAACAACGCCCTGTTTACGGTGACGGTTAATTCCGAAAAGGAGATCGAGGCAACCGACGCTATTCGAGATATCGTGGGCGACGAGGGCGCCATTACGGGCTCGGCCATGTCTAACGCGCTCGCCACCACATCGACCGAGCAGCAGATCAGCATTATCACGGTCGCTGTCATAGCGATTATCTTCGTGATTCTGGTCATCACGACTACCAGCTGGGCCGAACCCATCCTGGTGCTGCTGGGCCTGGGCGTCTCGGTGTTTATCAACTGGGGCACCAACCTCATCTTTGGCGAGATTAGCTTTGTCACCAACTCTGCGGGCTCCATTTTGCAGGTTGCCATCGCGCTGGACTTCTCGGTCTTTTTGCTGCACCGCTTTAACGAGGAGCGTGGCCGCCACGGCAGCGTTGCCGAAGACATGGTGCAGTCGTGCTGCCTGTCCTCGGTCGCCGTGTTTTCGAGCGGTTGCACGGTCTGCATCGGCTTTATCGCGCTTGCCGCCATGCAGTTTAAGATCGGCCCCGACCTTGGTCTTGCCCTTGCAAAGGGTATCGCCATCAGCCTGGTATCGGTCTTTACCTTTGTTCCTTCGATGTTCGTTCAGTTCGATGGCTTTGTGCAAAAATCGCAGCACAGGCCCTTTGTCCCGCCGCTGGGTAAGTTCGCCCGTCTGGTGCTCAAGGTCTGTATCCCCGCTGCCGTCGTGATCCTCGCCGTGGTTTACCCTGCGCGTGTGGCATCGACCTCCAGCGATATCACGTACTACTACGGCACTTCGCACATTTTTGGTTCGGATACGCGGCTTGGTCAGGATATGGACAAGGTCAAGGAGGTCTTTGGCAACTCCGATACCTACGTTGTGCTCGTTCCCCGTGGAGAGGTGAGCGAGGAGCAGGCACTCTCCAATGAGCTCAAGGCGCTCCCCGAGGTCAAGTCCATCCAGAGCTATGTTGACGTTGCGAGTCCCTATATCCCCACGGGCATGGCCGAAAAGGACACGCTCGATCTGGTGGAGGGAGAGCACTACAGCCGTTTGGTGCTCACGGTTACCGCGCCCTACGAGGGTCCGAGTACATTTAAGCTGGTCAAGAAGATTCGTTGTATCGCGGACAAACATTATCCGGGTAAGGCAATGCTCGCCGGCGAGGGCGTGAGCACCACCGACCTTAAGGACACCATCACCGTCGATAAGGGCAAGGTCGACCTCATCGCCGTCGTGGCCGTGTTCGCGGTCTTGCTGCTGGCCACCAAGTCGCTGAGCCTGCCGATTATCTTGGTGCTCGTGATTGAGACCTCGATCTGGGTCAACTTTGCTGCACCGCTCTACACCGGTATGCACGAGTTCTTCCTCGCCTACTTAATTGTGAGCTCCATCCAGCTGGGCGTTGCCGTCGACTACGGCATCCTGATTGCTGACCGCTATCGTGAGGACCGCGTGACCATGCATAAGCGCAAAGCGCTACTCGAGACCATGGAAGCTTGCACGATTCCTGTTTTGACCTCTGGATCGGTTCTGCTAATCAGTGGCTTCCTGATCCATGCGATCTCGAGCCACGGCGTGCTCAAGCAGATCGGCTGGTTCCTGGGCGTCGGCGTGAGCATCTCCCTAGTCGCCGTACTCTTTGCGCTGCCGGGTTTCCTGTATGTGCTCGATGGCCTCATCGGCAAGACCACGCTCAAAGCTCATTTTTTGCCCAAGGATGCCCAGGATCCGGTTTCGGATACCACCGAGGCATCGGCTGCGGACGGCTCCGCTCAGTAACGTTTTACAAAGCAGTTGGAAGGAATACCGCAATGCATACCCATACCACTGATACCGCTTCGAAAGAGCTCAAAGCCCAACGCGATCTTGTACGTCGTCCCCATAAGCGCATCGCTGCGCTCGCTCTTGCCGCCGGTCTGACCGTGGCCCTTACCGTTCCCGGTGCCGTTGTGTTCGCCGACGGCGTAGGGTCGACGAGCGCTGCCTCGGCTACGAGTGAACAGATGGCGACGGACTCCGATAACAGCACGCCGGGATATAAGAAAAACCAGGTCGTATACGTCAAAACCGATGCCGACGGCAATCGCACGGGTGTTTACGTGGTCAATAGCTTCGAGGCCAATAAGGGCGTCAAGATCGACGATGCCGGCACCTATAACAAAGTGACCAACCTATCGACGACTCAAAAACTAACGGACGACAGCGGGTCGGTTGCCGTTACGGGCCAGGGAGTGCAGGACTTTGTCTACCAGGGCGATCTGGACAAGAACACTCAGATGCCGTGGAACGTCACCGTGGCATACCAGCTCGATGGCCGCGATATCGACGCCAAGGATTTGGCGGGCAAGAGCGGCAAGCTCACCATGAAGCTCAAGGTCGAAAAGAATGACGACTATACCGGTGGCGATTATGCCGATAACTACCTGGTTCAGATTACCGGTCAGCTTAAGGATGCCGAGGCACACGATATTGAGGCTGAGGGCGCCACGGTTGCTGCCAACGGCTCCAACACGCAGCTTACCTACATGGTGATTCCCGGCAGCACCGGAGACTACACCATTACGACCGATGTTGAGGATTTTGAGTTTGATGGCTGGCAGATTGTCGGCGTGCCGCTGAATCTTGCCATCGATGTGGACTCGAGCAGCATGGATACGAGCCAGCTCGTGGAGCTCTCCAACGGTATTGCTACGGCCAATAGCGGTGCTGGCCAGGTTGCCGACGGTGTCAAGACGCTCGCGGCCTCGCTTGCCACGGCCAATACCGGTGCCGGCACGCTGTCCAGTGGCGCCGCTGCGCTCGCGGCGGGTACGAGTCAGCTCAACGCGCAGGTCCCCACGCTGGTCGAAGGCGTGAGCAACCTTAATGCCGGTGCCGAGGGGGTTAATGCCGGTGCCGTGCAGCTTAAGGGCGGTGCGTCCGATCTTTCGGCGGGCCTTTCCAAGCTGCAGGGGAGCGCACAGCAGATCTCGGGCGGCATAAGTGGAATTGCCGCTGGGTCCGATACGTACGTCGACGCGCTGACGCTGGGCAAGCAGGCTCAGGAGGCAAACCTTGCCAAGGCGCAGGCTGCGGCCAAGGCGGCCCAGGACGCCGTGACCGCTACGTCGGGCAACGCCTACAGCGCGCTGTACGGGCCGCAGGGTCTTACGGCGGCGCTCAGCGGCGAGGGGCAGTACCTTGCCGGTGCACAGCAGGCGCTCGGCGGGGCAAAGCAGGCCGCGAGCGCCATGGGCAACGATGCGGCAAAGGTTAACGCCGAGAGCGCAAAGGCTGGCGCCGAGAGCACCGTTGCATCTATTGCCGCTGCCAAGGCGGCGGTCGCCGATGCTCAGGACGCGCTGGATAACGCGGCCGATCTCGACTCCGCCAAGGCTGCGGCAGCCAAGCTAAGCGAGGCTACGGCACAGCTGGATGCCGCCACCGCAAGTGCCGGCAGTGCTGCTACCAGCGCGGGTGCCGCCGCCACGGCGGCATCGAGCGCCGATGCGACGGGTCTTACCGCGCTTCTCGATTCTGCATCCAATGCCGTTGCGGGCGCGCAGGGTCTTAACACGCAGGTGTCGCAGGGCCTTAAGGGTGCCGAGTCCATGTTTGGCACGCTTACCGATCAGGTTACGACTTTGGCCCAGGCGGCCGGCGCCCAGGGCGGCGCCCAGGGTGCCGTCACCGCGCTCGATAGCGCCATTCAGGGCTACACCACTGTCCAGGATGGCCAACAGCTGAGCCTGGCCGGAGCCATCGCCTATATGAACAGCGCGATCAACCCGGCAAACCCCACGGCCGTGAACCCCGGTCTTGTCGCCGGTGTTGGCTCTGCAGCAACGGGCGCGGGTCAGCTGAGCGATGGCGCCGCGGCTCTTGCCGCGGGCACCGACCAGCTTGCTGCGGGCACACAGCAGCTCAACGGTGCCACGCCCGCGCTTGCCAACGGCGCATCACAGCTCAACAACGGTGCGGCGCAGCTCAAGACAGGTGCTGCTAGCCTTGCTAGCGGCATGGATCTTCTCTCCTCGGGTGCAGGTACGCTTGCCAGCGGCGCATCCGAGCTCGGCAACGGCATGCAGGAGCTTACCGACCGAACGAGCAATCTCGATACTCAGGTCATCGACACCGTTAAGGACAAGATCGAGGAAATGCTCAACCCCGGCTTTACGCCGACGGACTTTGTCAACGGCGAGCAGGGCGGACATATAAATCGCGTGCAGTTTATCTATATGACGGGCGCGATCAGCAAGTAGGCAGCCGCGCCCTTGTGGCGATTGGCATCGATAGCAAGTTATGAGGGGAGGGGCCGTCGGGCATTGTCTCGGCAGCCCCTCTTTGCTGTCAGCGGCCACTTCGCGTCTTTGCAGAAGCTGTACCGCAAGATTTGTGTTTGGAAGGAGACGCGCTTTCTGCAAGGGGCGGAGCGCGGAAAGCATGTCCCGGATTTGATGCTCGGAACGGGATGAGCTTTCCGGATCGGACCCCAAGCGGAAAGCGCGTCCCGTTTCGGGGCTTCAGAATGGGACGCATCCGGAAACCGCATCCCACTCTGAGCCGAAATTCCGGGATGAGATTTCCGCCGAGGACACCCTGCGCCGACGGCAACGCAAAAAGGGCGCCCGCGCGAATGCGGACGCCCTTGTGTAGGGTCGAGATATCAACCAGTCAAGATATCGGCCCTGCGGCCAGCTCTTAGTAGTCGAACTGGTGGTAGTAGCGGCGGTACTTGAGGTTGTGCTTGGTGACCAGCTCGTAGTTGCGCGCGAGGCGGTCGGTGGTCAGCACAGACAGGATCCAGGGGGACACGATGACGCGGAAGTCGTCGTCCAGGCCCGGGATCGCGTACTCGGCGGTGTCGATGATGACGTAGTCCTCGTCGCCGGTCACGCCGCTGGTGAGGAAGGCGCGGACGCGCTCGTCGAGGGCGCGGCACTCGTCCTCTCCCATGAACAGGAACACCGGGACGCCGGGCTCGAGCAGCTCGAGCGTGCCGTGGAAGAAGTCGTGCGAGGTGATGTGGCGGATGCGCTTCCACTGCATCTCCTCGAGCAGGCACATGGAGTACAGGATGGTCTCGCCCCACAGCGCGCCCGAGCCGATGAACATGGTGTAGTCGGCCAGCGCGTACTTCCTGGCGAGCTCCTCGGCGCGCGGCTCGAAGCGCTTGCGGATGTCGAGCATGTCCTTCCAGACGTCCTTCGTCTGCTCGATGAACTGGTCGAACTTGGGGAAGCAGCCGCGGCGGTTGAGCAGGCGCAGGCCGAAGCAGTCGGCGAGGTAGTAGCCCTTCTCGCAGCCGCCGGCGCCGTGGTCGGAGGCCATCATGACGCAGTTCTCGGCGCCCACGGCCTGCCCGATCTTGCCCTCGGGGTTGGTCATGGCGAAGACGCGCACGCCCATCTCCCTCATCTTGCCGACGGCCTCGAGCACCTCGGGGGTGGTGCCGGACTCGGAGGCGGTCAGCACGACGGACCTGTCGGTCATGCGCTTGTGGCCCATGACGTTCCACTCGGCGGCGTGGATCAGGTAGACCTCGAGGTCGCGGTCGCCGAACTTGTTCATGAGGTACTCGAGCTGCATGAACTCGTCCCAGGTGCCGCCGACGCCCATCAGGAAGACGGCGTCGTAGCCCTCCTCGTGCACGCGGTCGGCCAGGGCGGTCATCTTCTTGCCGGCCTCGTAGACGTTCCTGCCGTCCTCGAGGTAGCCCTCCTGGTCGAAGTGCATGATCTCGATCTTCTCGGTCTCCTTCATGTGTGTCCTCCCATCACATGTGCGCAATTCTATACATCGCGCTTCTTGCTGATACCAATTATAGCCATACGATTGCTTGTTATTTAATACCAATCCAAACTCACGGAGATTTGCGGCGAACGGTCGGTTTCCTCGCCCGAGTGGTATTACAACGCCAATAGTTGTCTATTTCGAGCGCTACTGCCAACGGGTTCCCCACAACTCGCCAGCTATAAAAGCGTTGCGCCAGACCCGCCCAAGCGTTTCCGGCGCAACCGCGCAGTTTAGTTATTCGGCTTCCATCTCCGCTGTCACACGGCGATACATCTCGATAACCTGAGTCGTCGCCTTGGACGGATCCTGATAGTAGCGGCCATCACACGTCTCGGCCGAGACATAGCCCGTATAGCCGTGGCGCATGAGTGCCTCGAGGTCGGCACGCATATCACGCTCGCCGTCGCCCCAGGCAAGATGCGTCGTGCCACCGCCCACATCTACAAAGTGGGTGTGAACGATCTTGTCGCCCAAAACCTCAAAGTAGCCGTCGATCGTGTCGCCGGCAACTTCCATGGCGCCAAAGTCGATACAGGCCTTCAGGTTGGGACGATCGACCGCCTCGAGGATGCGCGCGACATCCTGTGCGGTGTTGACCAACACGGACTCCGACGGCTGCAGGGCCTCGAGCGCGACGCGAATACCGCGCGTATCGGCGTAGTCGCACACCGAGCGCAGCATGGCAACGCTGCGGGCCCAGGCGTCCTCAGCCGGCTCGTCCAGATAGGCCCAACCACTCGTCACCAGAATCTGCGGCACGCCCAACTCAACGGCAACGTCGATCACATTCTTAAAGTACGAGAGGATGCGTTTTTGGCCCGCCTCACCGCGCACCGCGACGTTCCACGGCTTGGGGTTGTTCTGCTCGGGGCACACGCACACGATCTTGATACCGTATTGGGCGGCAAGATCACGAATCTTATCCACCGAATCGTGCTCATGGCAATCCACATACAGGTGCATCGAGCCGGTCCACAGCTCGATATTGCGATAGCCGGCCTCACCTGCAGCCTTAAAAAACGTCTCGATGCTGTAGTAACGATGGTTGATGTTCATGAGCGAAAGCTCGGGTACGACCATAGCCCTCCCCTTTCGTACGGAGTTTTAAAAAACAGGGGGCCGCCGCAGATGCGACAAGCCCCCCCAAAGATCGACGCAACCGTTAGACGCGATGGAAGCGCGATTCGAACATATTAGGCAAGCACGCCAAAGTAAGCGCCGATGATGCCCACGACCATGGTGCAGAGGATCAGGACCATCGGGTTGATCTTCTTGGAGAGCAGCCAGTAGTAGAGCCAGAAGGCGGCCATACCGAGCATACCGGGCATGATGCCGTCCAGGATGTCCTGGAGAGTTTGGGCGGAGTCGCCCTGACCAATGGCGATGGGCAACGAAGCCCAGAACATGTCCTTGCTCATGGCGCCGACGACCATAACGCCGACAATGCCGACGCAGGCCATGATCTTTTGCATCAGGCCGGTCTTCTGAGCCTCGTCGAGGAAGCCAATGCCTAGCTCATAACCCTTGATAGCGCCAAAGATACGAATCAGGAACGCCGGGATGTTGTAGACGAGCAGGAAGGCGATGGGGCCAAAGACGTTGCCGGCCTGGCACAGGCTGATGCCCACGGCAGCGGCGACGACGCGCAGGGTGGACAGGAAGAAGGAGTCACCCAGGCCGGAAAGCGGACCCATGAGGGCGGCCTTGATGTCGTTGACGCTCTCGGGCTCAACCTCGCCACGAGCGACCTTTTCTTCCATGGCCATCGCGATGCCGCCCACGAAGGGAGCGAGCTGCGGGGTGATGTTGAAGAATGCGCTGTGACGGTGCAAGGCCTCGGCGTAATCATCGGGACGGCCGGCATAGATCTTCTTGAGCATGTTGGCGACCATCAGGCAGAAGGCAATGTTCATCTGCTTGTAGTAGGTCCAGGAGAATTCCATGCCCAGGGCGCCGGTGTTCACGGCGCTCTTAATGAGGTCGGAGCGAGTAATCTGGTTCTCGGAATTAGAAGTCATCGTCCTCATCCCCTTCCACAGAAAGCTGGGACTGGGCGCCACCAAGGCCCAGCAGGTCGTACTTGTCGATGCCGATGATGATTGCGATCAGGGCGACGCCGAGGACGGGCACGTTGGCATAGGAGCACAGCAGGAAGCCCAGGAAGTAGAACGGCACGAGCTGCTTGGTAAGCACCAGACGGCCGAGCATGGCGAAGCCCATGGCAGGCAGGATGTTGGCTGCGACGCCAAAGCCATCGAGGACGAACGTCGGGATGAAGTCGAGCAGGCCCTGAACGGCGTCGGCACCCAGATAGAAGGAGACCGAGCACAGGATAAAGGCCAGGACGACAATCACGAGACCGATAATCCAGTGCATAGCGTAGATACCCTTGAGGTTACCCTTGCTGGCAAAGACGTCGGCACGGTCGACCAGAAGGGGCATACCGGCGTTGACGACGTTCTTAATGGCCAGGCACAGAGTGGCGATGGGCATCGCGAGCGCGATAGCGGCCTCGGTGCTCTGACCCAGCTGAATAGCGAAGGCGCAGGCGAGCACGCCGCCAATACACTCATCGGGCGGCACGTAAGCGCCGATGGAGATTGAACCCATGAAGAGCAGCTCGAGGCTCGCACCGATGGCGAGGCCGGACTGCAGGTCCCCGAGGACTATGCCGACGAGCGGGCACAGAACGATCGGGCGGAACGCATAGAGCGTACCGAGCTGATAATCGAGCTTACCGAAGGCAGCGATAAGTCCGATGAGGATCGCTTGAACAAGCATTGTTCCTCCCTTTGATCCCTCTTGGATCCGCGCGGCGATTCCCGACTTGTCAGCGCGCCCTTTTCCATGCCGACAATCGCCCAGACAGATCCAGCTTGTACCGGTGTGCTGTTAACACCTAAACCGGTGCAAATGATTTGATACCAATTATATAGTCATGCGAAAACTATTTAATACCAATCGCTCAACGGGCGTGTACTCCCGGTGAACGGTAGATGGGGGTAACGGGTAAAGCGTTTATCCGGTACGCCCACGAATAGGGGCGGCGCCGTGCGCGCCGCCCGTAGTTCCCAATTAGAGGGCGCTTAGGGCATCGACCTTGGGGTCGTCGGCCAGAGCGCGAATCTCGACCTCGACACCGCGGCCGACGAGCTCGCGAATGTCCTCTTCCTCGGCAGCAGTCACAAAGATCTGGCGGGAGATCTTACGGGCATCGGGACGCTGCTCGTCCTTGGACTTGGTGTTGCCCAGGTTGATGGAGGTGATCTGCGGGCAGCCGTCGACAAGCTGCTTGGCCTCGGCGATGCTGGCGACGCAGATGATCATCTTGTACTTATCGGTAACACCGGAGTTGATGGCCTCGATGGCGTGCTCCATGTCCTTGATGACGAGCTTGACGTTGGCCGGCTTTCCCATCTTGAGCGTAGTCTTCCAGACGGGATCGTTGGCAACCTTGTCGCCAACGCAGAAGATGCAGTCAGAGCCCAAGCCCTGGACCCAAGAGACGGCCACCTGGCCATGAAGCAGACGATGGTCGACGCGAAGCAGTTGAATCATGATTGACCCCCAAAGGTCTCATGCCGGAAACCCGGCCCCATTAATAGCAGGCGGTGACTAGAACTCTTCCTCGTCATCCGCATCGGTCAGCAGGTCGTTGACAAACTTGACGCGCGTGTCGTCAGCCGCGAGGATCTCGCGGATAACCTGATCGGCGGGAGCCTCCTGGTCCGAAAAGAGCAGCTGGATCAGCAGCGGCAGATTCATGTTGGCAACCAGGTAGGTGTTGGGGCGCGTCTGGACGATCTTGGTGAACTCGTTGTTGACGCTGCCGCCAAACAGGTCGGTGCACACGATTATGTCGTCGGCGGGGTCGAAGGTCGCCAGGAGCTTGGCGGCCTCCTCGGCGACGTCGGTGCGGCCGTCGACAAACATCGACAGGTCGTGGACGTTATCGCGCGCGCCCGAGAGCAGCTCGGTGCTCTCTTTGATGCCGGTCGCAAAATGCGCGTGGCTGGCAAAGATGTATTGCCTCATTGCGGTTTCCCCCAAATGAAATTAGTAGTCGAACTGGTGGTAGTAGCGGCGGTACTTGAGGTTGTGCTTGGTGACC
>OCPW01001320.1_pt1 | contig 14020 bp, 10 predicted proteins | sample 1538761 | NCBI WGS metagenome assembly OCPW01 (sample SAMN04571724, study PRJEB22368) | human gut metagenome | biome: human gut; material: stool | host: Homo sapiens | place: Luxembourg | collected 2012-09-20
TGATGGAGACATCGAACGTACCGCCGCCGAGGTCGTAGACCATGATCTTCTGGTCGGCTTCCTTATCGATGCCGTAAGCCAGAGAAGCAGCCGTAGGCTCGTTAATGATACGCTTGACGTTCAGACCGGCGATGGTACCGGCGTTCTTGGTGGCCTGACGCTGGCTGTCGTTGAAGTACGCGGGGACGGTGATGACGGCCTCGGTGACAGGCTCGCCCAGATAAGCCTCGGCGTCAGCCTTCAGCTTGGAGAGGATCATAGCGCTGATCTCCTCGGGGGTGTAGTCCTTGCCGCCGGCATGGACCTTTTCAGCGGTGCCCATCTTACGCTTGATGGAAGAAATCGTGTTCTCGGGGTTGGTGATGGCCTGGCGCTTTGCGACCTGGCCGACCAGACGCTCGCCGGTCTTGGTGAAGCCGACGACAGACGGGGTGGTGCGGGCGCCTTCGGCGTTCGCGATGACGACGGGCTCGCCGCCTTCCATAACGGCGACGCAGCTATTGGTAGTACCTAAGTCAATACCGATGATCTTGCTCATAAATAAAACTCCCTTCAAATTTGCTTTGAATGCAGTGAATGTCAATTTATATGGAAACGAATCGTTTGATTCGGTTCGACGTTATTCTGCGACGACGACCATCGCGTGGCGGATGATCTTGTCACCGATCTTGTAGCCCTTCTGGAAAACCTGCACGACGCTGCCGCTCTCCTGCCCTTCGGCGGCGGGGACCTGCTGGACGGCGTTCATGAAGTTGGGGTCAAACGGCTGGTTCAACGCCTCGATCTCGGTGATGTGCAGCGTTTCCAGAGCCTTGGCGGCCTTGTCCAGCGTCATCGTGACGCCCTTCTTGTAGTTCTCGTCCGCGCAGGCGGCGTTGGCGGCCATGTCCAGCGTGTCCAGGATGCCCAGGATCTGGGTCACGGCGTGGGACACACCGTCATTGAACTTCTGGTCAGCCTCGCGCTGGGAGCGCTTGCGGTAGTTGTCATACTCGGCAGCGGTGCGGAGCAGCTGGTTCTTGAGGTCGGCGTTTTTCTTTTCCTCCGCCTCCAGCTTGGCCTGCAGGGCCGCGGTCTCGTGGTGGTGATGCTTGCAGTCGTGCTTGCCCTCGTTCTTTTCCTCGGCTTGGGGGGCCTCTTTTTCAGGGGCCTCCTGTGCGGGGGTCTCGGGCTTTTCAGCAGCCGCTTCCGTCTCCGGGGCGGTCTGTTTCTTTTCTTCTTGGCTCATTGCGGGTCTCTCCTTCTTCGTTTATTGGCCCTGCCCGGCCATGCTCTGCCCCATTCTGGCGGCAAAGTAGTCCAGGATCGGCAGCAGCCGCTCGTACTCCATGCGGGTGGAGCCGATCAGTGCGACGGAGCCTGTCAGCCCGCCGCCGGCTAAGTACCGCTTGCTGACGATGCAGGCACCCGGCATCGCAGGGTCAAGGTCGCAGCCCAGCGTTGCGGTGATCTTGTTGCCTTCGGGGCGGATGAGCTCCGTCGCGGCCTCATTGTCGGAGAAGATCTCCAACAGCGTGCCGAGGTTCTGGCGGACGTCCGCCATCTTTGCCAGATACTGCGCGCCCTCCAAGCAGGCCTGCGGGCCGGTGGTGACGAGCGCCTGTGCCGCCATGATGACGGGGGCCAGCCGCTGCCCTGCGGCCAGCACCATGCTGGCCATGAGCATCGGGCTTAAATCCTGCGGGGCGACGAAAGTCAGCCCGCGGTTGAGCAGCTGTGCCAGGTTGGCGGCATCGTCCCGGGTCAGACCGGTGTCAACGCGGGCCACGCGGGTCCGCACGCCGCCTGCGCTGGTCACGGCCAGCACTGCGGCGCTGTAGCGGCCCACCTGCACGACCTCAAAATGGGCAATGCAGAGATCCGGCGCCTGCGGTGTGGTAGCGGCAGCCGCGCAGCCTGTCATATCGGCCAGGCAGCGGGTCGCGGCGGGCACGAGCTTTTCCGGCTCGGCATCCATAGCGGCGAACAAATCGTCAATGCGGCGGCGGTCCTTCTCCGGCAGGGTGCCGGACTTTGGCGCGTCGATCAGATGATCGAGGTAGTAGCGGTAGCCCTGGGCGCTGGGCACGCGGCCCGCGCTGGTGTGGGGCTGTTCCAGCAGCCCAAGCTTGGTCAGGGCAGCCATCTCATTGCGCAGCGTCGCGCTGGACAGTGCCATGTCAAAGTAGTTTGCCAAAAGACCCGAGCCGACAGGCTCACCGTCGTTGGCATACAGGGCAACAATAGCTTCCAGTATACGCTGCTTGCGCGCATCCATGGCCATGCTGCTCATCTCCTTTGGTTTGCTTTTGTTGGTTTGTTTAGCACTCTTTATCTCCGAGTGCTAAGTTTATTATATCCCCGTTTTGCAAACTGTCAAGGGTTTTTCCGAATTTTTTGTAAGTTTAACAGTTTCGTCACAATCGGATTGGGCAGTTTCCCTATTATTATATATGTAGGGGCCGGGCATGCCCGGCCCCTACGCTGCCGCTGCTTTTCACTCCTCCATCCACCGCGCCAGAAACTCTGCGGCGGTGGCGGCGGCGCGGACGGTCTCGGCGTTGGGCACGGCCTCGCGCAGGGTGCCGTGCAGCAGCACGCCGCCTTCGATGTCACCGTGTACCAGGATCGGCGCGGCGCACAGCAGGTACCGGCTGCCCAGCGGCTCCCGCTCCGCGGCGGACGCCGGGGCCGTGTAGAGCTTGCGCCGGGTCAGCAGCGGCTCGATCTCGGGCGGGAGCGATGCACCGAGCAGCTCGCCTTTGCCCGCTCCGGCGGCGGCGACGATATGCTCCCGGTCACAGACGGCCACGGCGCAGCGCAGCCGCCGGGCCAGCACGTCCGCATAGACGGCGGCAGGCTCGCCGAGCTCGGCCAGCGGCGAATACTTTTTAAATATGACCTCGCCGTTGCCGTCCGTGTAAATTTCGAGTGAATCTCCGGTGCGGATGCGCTGCGTTTTCCGAATCTCCTTCGGGATGACCACCCGGCCCAATTCGTCGATACGGCGCACGATTCCGGTTTCTCTCATACAAAATCCCCCCTGGTTTTTTCTGGTAGTATCTGCGGGGGTGCCTAGAAATATGTAAGGAGTTTGGTTATGGAACTATTGCAGACAACGCTTTGCTATCTCGAAAAGGACGGTGCGTACCTGATGCTGCACCGCGTCAAAAAGAAAAACGACGTCAACCACGACAAGTGGGTCGGCGTCGGCGGCAAGTTTGAACCGGGTGAGGACGCGCCGGCCTGCGCCCTGCGCGAGGTGCGCGAGGAGACCGGCCTGACGATGCACGCGCCGGTTTACCGCGGCATCGTGGATTTTTTCTGTGACCCATGGCCCGCCGAGCGGATGCACCTGTACACCTGCACGGATTTTTCCGGCGTGATGATCGACTGCGACGAGGGGTGCCTAGAGTGGGTGGACAAGGCCGCCGTGCAGGATCTTCCGATCTGGCAGGGGGACAAGATATTTTTCAAGCTGCTGGCGGAGGACGCACCGTTTTTTCATTTAGAGCTGACCTATGACGGGGATGTGCTGGTAAAGGCGGTGCTGGATGGGGTAAGTTTGGCGCTGTGATAAACGGGCAGCGGCGGCATGAGGGCATGCCGCCCTACAGGCAGATGGTATACCTGCTACTATGGCAAACGGCCCCGCGGGTCGTCGGGGACGCCGACCCCTACAGTTCCCGGTAGGGGCCGGGCATGCCCGGCCCGCAGCTTCGCGGGAGCAACCCGTTCATGGGCAATCACACCACCCCCCGGGTCGTCGGGCATGCCCGGCCCCTACCGTGCGGCAAAAAAAAGAGCGTGTGCTTTTCTGTGCACACGCTCTTTTCTTATGTCTCAATACGTCGTGATCGTCGTCCCAACGAAATAATGCGTCAGAATATCCTGATAGCCCCAGCCGTTGCGGGCGTAGCCGATGGCACCCCACTGGCTCATGCCGCAGCCGTGGCCGTAGCCGTAGACATCAAAGATAAAGCAGTCCAGATCGGCGTTGTAGCTGACCGTGAAGCACTGGCTGCGCAGGCTGCGCCCGTCAACGCTCTGGCGGGCCAGCAGATTCTCGCGGAACCAGCGCCCGCTGACGGTGCCGACGCCCGCGTCCGGGCCGACCTGGATCTTGGCGACCCAGCCGTACTGGTTGGCGGACTGGACCGTGAACCAGCTGTTGGGGTCCACGCCGGACAGGTCAATGTCCATCACATCGCGGATGCGGTCCTGCAGCGTCTGGCGGGAGAAGCGGGCCGTGCCGCTGGAATTGCCGTTCGTGTTCCAGTGGCTGGACACGCTCTGGTCATACGGGCTGTCCACGGCCTGCAGCCAGGCGCGGTCATTGCCCCAGACCTCGGCAGCGGAGGCCGTGCCGGTGCTGGCCGACGCAAAGTACGGCGTGAAGCAGACCTGCCCGTTGTAGGTAACCAGCACATGGGCGACCTCCTGCGCGGCGGCCAGCGCGGCAGCGCCCGGCTCGGCACCCAGCACCGACGGGTAGCCCGACTGGCTGATGATCCAGCAGTGGGTCGCCACGCACTGAGCCTTGTAGGCTTCGGCAGGTGCGTTGGGGCCCAGCTCGTTCTGGGCCACCATGGCCAGGCACTGCACCAGATCCATCGTCTGGGCCGTGCCGTTCATCGTCACGTTGATGGTCTCCCCTGTGCCGCTGTTGTCGGGCTGAGGAGCCTCGGTGGGGGCGGCTGTCGGATCGGGCGTCGTCTCACCGGAGACGGCGGAATCCGCCGGGGGCTCGGTGGGCGCAGGCGTGGCGCTGGTCTTGATCTGATCCACCGTCACGGTCTGCTCGGGCAGACTGCCCTCGGCACCCTTGTTCAGGTCGGCCTCCGCGGCGGAGGTCGAGCCGGCCACGTCGGTCAGGCCCGCCAGCAGCTTGTCGGTGCTGGCCAGCAGGCTGTCCGTGATGGCCTGCAGGTCGTCCGCGCGCTGTGCCAGGTCCGCCGTGTCCGCGGCGGTGTCGCTGCCCGTGCCGCCGTTCTTGCGGGCGGCCTGGGCAGCGGTGCTCTGCTGGGCGTAGCGGTCCACACTGGCCTGCACCAGCGTGCTGACCGTCGGCATCGGCTGGCCCTTGCGCTCATACTGGGCCGCCGTCAGCAGCGGTTCCTCCGCTGCCGCGATGGCCGAGGTGTTTAAAAGCTCTGCCTCTCCCTCGCGGATCAGCCGCCCCGTGATGCAGAGCAGGACACCGCTCTCGTCACTGTGGGTCGTCACGGTCAGGAAGCGGGAGTCGTCACCCACGTCAACGCCGGTGTCAAACAGGCTGCGGGCCTGAATGCCCGCGACGAAGGTCAGGTAGTCGTAATAGCTCGACAGGTCGGTGCTGCCGTACAGGTCAAATGCGCCCGCGCCCTGCTCGGACGGGTCAAAATAGTAGACCGCGATGGCCTTGAAGCGGTAGACACCGCCCGCCGTGTACAGCGTGAAGCCACTGTTCTGCTTGAGCGTATCCTCGTCGGCCAGCGCCTTGTAGTCGCTGCCCGTGCATTCCACCACAGTGTTGCCGGGGGTGGCGGCGTCCAGTGCACTGGGGGTGGCAAAGCGGACGATGGACGGTGCCTCGCCGCTCTCGGGCGTTTCTGGGTCGGGCGTGTCGGCGGCGTAAACCAGTGCGCCGTTCAGCCCGGGCCAGCCCAGATAGCCGACGACGCCGGGGCGGCGCTCCAGCGCCTTGCCCAGGTAGCTCTCGGCGGTCGTATCGTAGAGCGCCGTGCCGTAGCTTTTGGCCGCGGGGCGTGCGCCCAGATCACAGCGCAGGAACAGCCACAGCGCCCCGCCGCCCAGCGCAAGCACCAGCGCCAGCACGACAAGCCCCAGAATAACGGTGCGTCTACGGCGGCGCTCGCTCTTTTCAATGATCTCAAGGCTGCGGTTCTTGATGCTGGGCTGCACCGGCCCGCTCTCGGGCTTTTCGGCCTTGCGGCGGCGCTTTTTGTCGGTTTTCTGCGCGGCCTTTTCTGCGGCGGCCTCCTCAACGGCGCTGGCGTCAAACAGCTGGGTCGCAGCGCGGGTAAAGTCCTCAACGCTGGCGCTCTTGCCCGCGGCCTCGGCGGCGTCATCGGCAGCCTGCGCGGCGGCGATGGCGGCGGGGTCAAGATCCGCGGAGAAGTCGGGGATGTCATCGTCCAGCACCGACGGTGCGGGGGCACGGCCCTGCGGGACGTCGGGCAGAGGTGCTTCGTCCGCCGGGGCGGGCGGCTCCACGGGCCGGGCACGGCGGATGCGGGCGTGCCGCGGCACTTCCGGTCCAGACGTCTGGACCGGCTCCGGGACTGCCGCCTGCGCGTCCGCGTCCGTTTCAAAGCGGATGACGCCTGTCGGCTCGGAGACCTCGGGCGGCGTCGCGGCGGCGTCGCGGCGGTGCAGCGTGCGGTGCGGGGCCGCGGGGTCGGGCGCGGCAGACTGCTCCGGCTGCGGGAAGCTCGGCGGGCTGACCGGCGCGGGCCGGTCAAAATCGAGCATCGGCTCAAAATCGGCGGTGTGGTCGGCGTCCCGCGTGGGCGGCGTGCGGCGGCGCAGCGAGAACCGCACCGTGTTGCCGCGGCTCCGGGCGGCCTCCGACACAACGAGCAGCGGCCGGTCATGGCCGGGGCGGAACGTGATGCAGGAATCTGTCAGCTGCAGGCCGAACAAACGTCGGCGCAGCAGGTCCAGGATCTGGTTGCCGATGAAGGTATCGTTCATATCGGGCGGCAGGGCGCAGGCCACCGCGCCGCGGCGGTCACACACCAGCACAAAGGGGCACTGCCCGACGCTGGCCGGCATGTAGGCGGCAGCGTAATCCGCGCCCGTGACCTGCAGCGCGGCCAGCGCACGGCCCGCTGCGGCCTGCACAATGTCGCCGGGGAAGCGCCGGAGCAGCTGCTCCGGCACGGTGATGCGGCGGGATTTCTGCGGGTCGGCGTAGCTCTCGGTGCCAAAGTCAAAGACGGCCTCGCTGTGGGGCAGCGGCTGCAAAAGGCTGCCCAGCAGGCGGCCCGTCGGCTCGTCCACGGCAACCAGCAGCTTGCGTTTTTCCAGCAGAGCGTCCAGCGTGGCCTGGGCCAGGCTGGTCTCCCCCTCGGCAAAGACATCGTCGCCGAACTTGGCGCGCAGCCGCGCGGCCCATTTATCGCAGTATTGCTCCGCCATGGCGCGGTTGGGGGCGCTGACCTGCACACAGATGGCAAACTCGCCGTCCCGTTCCAGCAGACGCAGGCCGGGGCAGCCATCATCCCGGATGCCCCGCAGCACGGAGGATACCTCCGCGCCCGTGGGCCCGAAAACACGCAGGATTTTCAGTTGAGTGTTGACCATGGTGGAACCTTTCTTTGTTTGGAAATGTTGCCAAGCTTGTCCGTAGGGGCGGATTCCATATCCGCCCGGGGAAGCTTTCTACAGCCGCAAACGGGCCGGGCGCATATAGAATGCGCCCCTACGGTTTTGCGTTTTAAATATCTAAATCTCTGTCTGCCGTCTCCGGCGTGAAACGCACGCTGTCCGGCACATCGAGACCCAGCGCCATGCGGCGGAGCATATCCAGCGCGTACAGGGCGGCGCGGGTGCGGATGATCTGGCGGTCCTGATAGCCGCCCAGGGTCAGGCGCATTAAATACCCCGTGTCCGTGCGGGTGTCGGCACCGGCCAGATAGACCGTACCCACCGGCTTGCCGGGCAGTGCGCCGCCGGGTCCGGCCAGTCCCGTGATGCCCACGGCCAGCTCTGCACCGGATTCCCGGGCAGCGCCAAAGGCCATGGCCGCGGCCACAGGACCGGACACGACGTTGTACTTTTCAATGACAGCCGCATCCACACCCAGCAGCTTTTGCTTGGCGACCTCGGCGTAGGTGACAAAGCCGTAGCCGAACACCTCGCTGGAGCCGGGCACGTTCGTCAGTCTCTCGGCGATCATGCCGCCGGTGCAGCTCTCCGCCGCGGCGGCGTGCAAGCCGTGCTCCCGCAAGGCGCGTACCACCGTGTATTCCAGTGCGGGCACGTCCACATCGTAGGCGGCTGCGCCGAGAATCTCTTTAAACTCCGCAATGCGGGCATTGCAGGCGGCCTCTGCGGCCTGCTCGGTGGCCTCGCGGGCCGTCACGCGGATCTCGCACTCGCCGGTCTTGCAGTAGATGGCGGCGGTGGGGTTCGCGGCCTCAAACAGCGGCGCGACCTTGCTGGCAATGGCGCTCTCGCCGCCCAGCACCCGCAGCGTGCGGCTGTGGATCGTGCAGTTTTGCCGTTTCAGCAGAATCGGGCGGACCTGCTCGGCCCACATGGCCTTCATCTCCCGCGGGACGCCGGGCATCAGCGCGGCGCAGTGGCCGTCGGCGTCCTCAAACCACGCGCCGGGGGCCGTGCCGTGGTCGTTGATGAGCTTGTGGCCCACCGTCGGGCACATGGCCTGCTTGCGGTTGTTCGGCGTGGGGCGTCTGTTTGTCCGGGCGAAAAAGTCGATGATCTTCTGCCACTCGCCCTCGTCAAAGGCCAGCGTATCGCCGAACGCCTCGGCCACGGTCTCCTTCGTCAGATCGTCCTCGGTGGGGCCGAGACCGCCCGAAAAGACGAGCAGATCGCTGCGGCTTTTCGCCTGCAAAACCAGCTCCTTCAGGCGGGCGGGGTTATCGCCGATGACATGCTGGTGCATCACGCTGATACCGAGCTCGGCCAGCTCGCGGCTTAAAAACTGCGCGTTGGTGTTCAGGATGTCGCCCAGCAGAAGCTCCGTGCCTACGCAGATAATTTCAGCAGTCACAGCAGCTCGTCATCTCCCATGCGGATATAGATTTTCTCGACGTTCTCGGCGGCCTCGGCTTCCAGCGCGGCCAGGCCGGGCATAGCGGCCTCGGCGGCCAAGATCTCGTCCAGCGTCGGGTTCGTCTTGGGGTGCGGCGGGGTAAAGATCGTGCAGCAGTCCTCATACGGCTCGATGGACGTCTCAAATGTACCGATCTTACGCGAAATATTGATGATCTCGATCTTGTCCATGCCGATGCAGGGGCGCAGCACGGGCAGGTCCTGCGCCTGGTCTGTGCAGGCCAGCGCGGCCATGGTCTGGCTGGCGACCTGAGCCAGGCTCTCGCCGGTGATGAGGGCCTGCAGCTCGAGCTTTTTCGCCACCTGATTGGCAATGCGCAGCATGCTGCGGCGCATCAGAACCGTGAACAGCACGTCGGGCGCGTTGTCACGGATATACTCCTGCGGTTTCGTGTAGGGCACGACGAACAGCGTGCAGTTGCCGGTGTACTCGACCAGCTCGCGGGCCAGATCGCGCACTTTCAGCTTGGCGCGCAGGCTCGTGTACGGCGGGCTGGCAAAGTGGATGTGGTGCAGCGCCAGACCGCGGCGGGCCATGCACCATGCGGCGACGGGGCTGTCGATGCCGCCGGACAGCAGGTTCAGCGCGCGCCCGCTCGTGCCGACGGGCAGACCGCCCGCGGCCTCGACCTTGGGGCCGTGGACATAGGCGGCGTAGTCGCGAATTTCCACCATGATCTCCAGCTGCGGGTTATGCACGTCGACGCGCAGATGATGGTGCTTGTCCAGCAGGTAGGCACCCAGCTCGCGGCAGATCTCAGGGCTCTTCATCGGGTAGGTCTTGTCGGCGCGCTTGGCCTCGACCTTGAAGGTGCGGATGCCGCGCAGCGTCTCGCCGAGATACGCCTCGGCGGTCTCGCATATTGCGGCAAAGTCCTTCGGGCACTCGACGGCGCGGCTCAGCTTCACGATGCCGAACACATGGGACACGCGGCGAAACGCCTCGTCCATGTCGAGGCCGTCCTCCTTCGGCTCGATGAAAACGGTGCTCTGGGCCTGATAGACCTTGAACTTGCCCAGCGGCTCCAGCCGCCAGCGGATGGTCTTGGCCAGCCGCGCCTCAAACTTGCCGCGGTTCAGGCCCTTCAGCGTCATTTCGCCCTGATAGGCGAGGATGAGTTCTTTCATAAAATGGTTCCTTTCAAAATGGATGTGCCGTTCAAATATGCTGCAATTCCTGTAATCCGTCCCGCAGCCCCGCCAGCAGCGCGTCCACGTCATCGGCGGTGTTATCGGCGCAGAAGCTCACGCGCAGGGCGGTGCGGACGGTCAGGTCGGCGCAGCCCATGGCCAGCAGGGTGTGGCTCGGCTCGCCCTTGTCGCAGGCAGAGCCGCCCGAGACATAGACCGCGCGGGTGTTCAGGTAGTTGATAAAGGTCTGGCTGTTGATGCAGCCGGTGGAGAAATTCACGATCTCCCCCACCGCGTCGTCGGGAGAATTGAGCGTGATGCCGTCCAATTCTTCAAGCCCCGCGCGCAGCTGCCGATTCAGCGCGGCAATGTGTGCAATGCGGGGGCGCAGCTTCTGCTGGCCCTGCGCGGCGGCCACGCCGAGACCCACAATGTAGGGCGTGTTCTCGGTGCCGGGGCGCAGGCCGCGCTCCTGATGGCCGCCGAGATAGGGCGGTTTGAGCGTCTGGCGCTGGCTGTCCCGGATGAACAGTGCGCCGACGCCCTTGGGCGCGTGGACCTTGTGGCCGGAGACGGAGAGCGTATCGACCTCGCGCCATTTCTGCAGGTCGATGGGCATGCGCAGCCACGCCTGCACGGCGTCCACATGGAAGTGGGTGCGGCTGTTGCGCGCCTTGATGCCCTTGCCCAGCGCCGCGATGTCCTGCACGGCGCCGGTCTCGTTGTTGACGGCCATGCAGGCGACCAGCACCGTGTTTTTGTCGATCTCGGCCAGGAATTTCTGCGTGTCAATGCGTCCGTCCGCCCCGGGCATGACCTCGACGACGGTGAAGCCTTCGTCCTTCAACGCGCGGATGGGGCGCTGCACGCTGGGGTGTTCAAAGCCCGTGACGACAATCTTATTGCCCCAGTGCTTACGCGGGCGGGCCGCGCCGGTCACGGCCATGTTGTTGCCCTCACTGCCGCAGGCCGTGAAGTAGATTTCATCGCTGCGGCAGTGCAGCGTTTTGGCCACGCGGGCGCGGGCCGCGGCAATGGCATCCTGCGCGGCAACGGCGGGGTCATACAGGCTGCTGGGGTTGGCCCAAAGCTCAGTCAGCGCCTCGCTGACGGCCTGCGCCACCGCCGGGTCCACCCGGGACGTGGCGGCGTTATCAAGATAATGCAGCTGGGGGTCGGAAAGCATAGCACTCATTCCTCACATTATTGCACAAAATTATACAGATTAAATTATACACGTTCGCCCAGCAAAAAACAATATTCAGAAACAAAAAAAGGCTTCCCCCATGGGGGAAGCTGGCCGCGAAGCGGACTGATGAGGGCAGAGTTCATCCTGATTGCCCATTTACGGGCTGTAACTCGGTAGGGGCCGGGCATGCCCGGCCCGCGGCTTACCGGCAAATGTGCGATTGTGGGAAGGCCGCAGGCCGCACATGTGCGGCCCCTACCGGGTGGTATCCCGTTGATACGCAATACCGGCAGGCTTGCCCCTCATCCGGCCCTGCGGGGCCACCTTCCCCCTCAGGGGAAGGCTTGGAGAAATCACTCCCCAAAATCCTCTGCGGCCTTCTGCATCATCTGGCGGATCGGCAGGTTGTACGGGCAGCGCGGCTCACAGGCACCGCACCGGATGCAGGCACCGGCCTTGGTCTGCAGCGTCGCATAGCGCTCGCGGCCCCACTGCTGCAGGCCGTAGCGGTTCAGATACCCCTGGAACAGGAACACACTGGGGATGGAAATCCCCACCGTGCAGGGCGCACAGTAGTTGCAGCGGCGGCAGAACTGGGTACCCAGCGCGTCGCGCACCTTCTGGCAGGCGGCCTCCTCCTCGGGCGTGAGCGGGGCGGTGTTGGCCGCGCCCGCCACATTGGCGTTCAGCTCCTCCACCGTCGCCATGCCGGGGATGGACACCGTGACTGCCGGGTTGGACAGCACGTACCGCAGTGCCAGGCGGCCATCCTCAATGGCACCGCCCGCCAGCGGCTTCATGTCGATAAAGCCCTTGCCCGCCGCGGCGCAGCGGTCGATCAGCTCCCTGCCCTGCTGCTCCACGATGTTGTACGGGAACATGATCGTCTCGATTTCGGGGATGTCCAGCGCGGCCTCAAACACAGCGGCCAGGTGCGCCGTGATGCCGATATGCCCGACGATGCCCCTGGCCTTTGCCTCGAGCAGTGCCTCCATTGCGCCGCCGGGCGCCAGAATGGTTTTCAGGCCGTCGAGGCTCGGGTTGTGGAACTGGAACAGCTCGATGTGGTCGGTGCGCAGGTTTTTCAGGCTCGTGGCGATCTCGGCCTCCATGTCGGCTTTGGTCAGCGCGCGGCATTTGGTCGCCAGAATGAAGTCATCCCGCAGCCCGGCCTCCTCCAGCGACTGGCCGATCCATGCCTCGCTGACCGTGTAGGCGCGGGCAGTGTCGATGTAATTGATGCCCGCCTTATGCGCGGCGATCAGCAGCTCCCGCGTGCCGGGCTGGTCGATGCGCTGAATGGGAATGCCGCCAAACCCAAGGCGGGAGATTTGTAAGCCTGTGGTGCCGAAATTGACGTATTGCATGGTGTTTACCTCTTATATTGCTCTCCGTTTGCTGCAGAAGTCGATGCCTGCATCCTTTACGCTTATTATAGCAAATCCAACGTAAAAATCCAGTCCCCCTAAGCCCTCCCCCGCGTGGGAGGGCAACCGGCTTGCAAGCATGGTGCTATTCTTCTATAATAAGCAGTACAAAAACGAAATTTTTGCGGGGTACAGCCACCTCTACGACCCGCTGACCGGGCGCTGGCCGTTTCTTGCGGGGCCGGAGCGCAGCTACGGTGCGTGTGTCGATTTATTGGTGGAGGAATTTTTGCCCAACACAACTGCTGGCGCCTGATGGCAGCCGCGACCACTAGATGCCCGGAAAGTTGTGTCCGCGGTGTCACAATTATCAACAAACAGACCCTATGGATGTTGAAAATTTCGGCGTTTTTCTGTGCACTTTTCCACCCCTGCCTACTTGCGGCGGGGGCTTTTTTCGTGGTATGATTCATTTTGTAATAGTTTATCGCTTTTTAACTGTGAGGAACAGGAATGTTTAATAAAAAGAACCCCATGCGGTATTTCTCCGGCAGCACCTTTGCGCGACTGCCGCTGTATAAGCTGGCCGCGGGCGGCACGGCGGTGGTGCTGACCGCCAGCATCGGCCTGGGCGCGTTTGCGGCCAGCGTCGGTCCGCTCTCCGCGCCCGAGCCCAGCCCCACGCCCATCGTGACGGCCACCCCCGAGACGGCGGCCACGCCGACCCCTTCCCCGACGCCGAGCCCCACGCCGGAGCCGGACAAGCCGCTGACGATGGAGGCCAGCGTCATCCAGCAGGACGTCGGTGTGACGCTCTACGTCGAGAACACCCCCGAGCCCAGCCCCACGCCCGATGCGTCCGCCTCGCCGTCCCCGACGCCGTCCAAAAGCGCGAAGGAGGATGACGCCGAGAACGAAAAGACCCCGCTGCTGGGCGTGGCGGCAACCATCACGCTGACCGACGCCAAGGGCAATGCCACGGATTACGAGCTGGATACCGAGACCGGCACCGCGCTGGCCGAGGACGTGACCCCCGGCGACTACACGCTGGCGGTCCAGCCCATCGAGGGCTACACGCAGCCCGAGGCCCAGACCGTGACGGTCAAAGAAAAGGTCGTCTACAAGGCGGACGTCAAGGCCGTTAAAGAGAAGATCGTCCAGGCAAGCCAGGTCAACGAGAGTGCCGAGGACTCCGGCGTCAGCAACGCGGGCTCGGCCCCCATCGTCAACGAGGTCACCGACACCGTGACCTACGCCGACAGCGCCAGGACCGAGACCGGCAGCAAGACGAGCTACACAGCCAAACTGAGCAGCAGCGGTCATCTGCTGCTGGCCGACGGCACCGAGACGCCCTACCTGCCCGTTTATCAGGACGGCACGAAGGACCTGATCGGCGCAATGCGCGATACGAGCTACGCCGCCAACACGGCCACGGCGGCCTGGCTCCCCGGCGCGGCGGATTCCGTCACGCTGCTGGGCGCGGCCAACACCCGCATGGCGTGGGTACACCGCGCGGACGAGCCGGTGACCGTACAGGAGGACACCGGCG
>OCPW01001340.1_pt1 | contig 13804 bp, 10 predicted proteins | sample 1538761 | NCBI WGS metagenome assembly OCPW01 (sample SAMN04571724, study PRJEB22368) | human gut metagenome | biome: human gut; material: stool | host: Homo sapiens | place: Luxembourg | collected 2012-09-20
GATTGGCAGTCCATTATTAAGTTTTTTATTATGTTCCCTTTGTACACCGTTGCAACATTACTATCATCAACAGATTTTAATGCAGTATTGTAAAAGTATACTAAGAATTCCAAACAAATATCTCTATACCCCTGATATGCAGATGGCTTATCATGCCCAAAGTAATCTCCCTTGATAACATTGGGAAAATAAAATCTTCCGATTTCTGTCAGTGCAGATAGTCTGGAAAGCATTTCCATTTTCTGTGGCTGAAATTCATCAGAAAAGAATTCTTGACTTTCCATAGAATGGATAATCCGTATCATAATTTCTACCACAGAAGTATACCATTGCAAAAGCTCTTTTCTATAATTTTCTGTCAATTCATACTTTTTCGTACTTGTTACAATTTTATATATTCCACCAATGACAGGAATAAGTATAGTTACTACAATTCCAATGATTGCAATTATTGAATCTGTGCCAAGAGAAAGGCTTACGATTTCATTTTTCATCTAGAAGCTTCTCCGAATTCTGTAATAATGTCACATCTGTACTTGCTTCCAGCATCTCCGTCACAACATGATTCAACTCTGCTGCCCCCTTACTGGTAATTGCAGGCCGTCCCGTCTGCTGTTCAATTTGCTTCCGCGCTTCACCTGCAATCGAACCGCCGCGCCGCGCTACATCGCGGTTTTGCTGTAAGCCTTCCGGTTGCTCGGTCTGGGAGATTTCTTTTGTGGACACTTCTGCCAGCATATTCAGCACCAATTCCAAGGTGCTCATGTTGTCCCGCAGGCTTTCCTTTTTCAGTCCTTTCAGGTTCTTATACTGCCGGGTACTCATACCACTCCACGCGCGGGTGATTTCGTCGGTCAAAATCGCATACTCCGCATTTTTCTCGATGCCGCGATCCTTCCATTCATCAGTCAATTCCTTGCGGGCCGAAATTGCCTGCAAACGCTGATTGATCCATTCCCGCGTGTACCCTTTTCGCTCATAGGTGGAAACCAGTCGTTCCGCAATGCGTTCCGGGTCGAGTGTTTCCTCTATGCGCTCCCGTCCAACTTGCGCTAGCCACAATTTCATGGGTTCCGCCTTGGGGGATGGGATGGACTGGATGATGCGAAACAGCTGCTGTGTGTTGGCTACGTCTGTTTTGTAGCGTTTACCGTCTTTGGGGGATTTCAATTTCAGTTGGTTACAATCTGTTACCAACTGACTGCCCTCGTCTTTCAGCCTCTTTTTGGTGACTTTCCAGTAGTTACGCGCCGTGTCATAGTCCTTTGCATCAGTCAGCACGGATACCACATCCACAACGGAGAAATACCATTCTTCGTTCTCCTCGTCCCACGCAGTACGAATCGCCTGATCTTCAAAAAGCTGAAGCTGTTCGTTTTCATTCATTATAAGGTCACCCGATTTCCAAGAGATTTCCTATTAATAGGATAGCAAATTTCACGCGGATTATCAAGAAAAACTCTCCATGTTTTTAACTCAAACCAAGCATCTTACATTTTATGTTTCCGTCTTTGTGCATCTTCAAATATTTCTTTTGATACAATCGGCTCATGCGCATTTTCCACCAGAAACATACTCTGCTCGCCACAATTCTTCTTTTGTTTTCCGGTCAGGAAATCAGGTGTGCAGGTCTTTTGCAGTAAAAGGTTTCCCATGTACTTTTCATTGCTCAGCATACGGTCTATCGTGGATGTACTCCACTCGGATTTTCCGGTGACAGTCTTTATGTCGTTTTCCTCCAGATACCGTTTAATCTTGCGCACACCATAACCCGCCAAATACAACGAGAATATCTTCCGTACAATTTCAGCCTCTTCCGGTACAACTACCAGCCTACCGTCTTCACCCTTAGTATAGCCTAAAAAGCGGGTATGGTTTAACACAGCTTTGCCACTACGCATACGCTGGCGGATACCAAACTTGACATTTTCGCTTTTCGCGGCACTTTCTTCCTGTGCCGCCGCAAGTAAAATCGACAGCAGTGCTTCATTGACTTCCATTGTATTGATTTGTTCTACATCGGAGAACATTGCAACATTCATTTTTTTCAGTCTCCTTATCGTGGATAATGTTTCTACTGTATTTCTTCCGAACCGACTTAATGACTTAACCAGAATCAAGTCAAATCTGTGTTTTTGGGCATCCTTTAGCATTTCAATGTATCCATCACGCCCTTCTCTCCGTGTTCCTGACCCAACATCCTTATAAATTTTATAAAGTTTCCAATCAGCATTTTCGCTTACCAATTTTTCAAAATATATTTCCTGTATTTCAAGGCTTTGCAACTGCTCCGGTGTGTTTTTACTCACTCTGCAATATATAGCCACTTTTAGAATTTTGTTTTTGGTTTTCTTGCTGCCTTCAATCCTTGGTAAAATTATGTGTATCTTCTTCTGCAAAAAAATTCCCCCATGTTAACTATAACATGGGGGAAAACACTGTACAAAGCAAAAAATAAAAGCTACATTCAAAGTAAAATTGAATGTAGCTTTTAACATGTCTGAGTGTGACAAAAGAGATACCCTGAAAGGCACACCACAATTTCGTTTGCTGCGTACCACGTAATTGGATAAGGGTTCCCTCTCCTCACAGTATTTACCAATGTATGAAATTGATACTATCGCAAATGCATTGCACACTCTTGTCAATAAAATTTTATTTTAGGAGTTCAACTTCATCCGACAACTTTTCAGCTGCCATTAAATTTCCACCTCGCTGTTTAAGCTTTCTTTGTAGCGACATATACGTTGGAATATTCTGAAGTTTTGGTGTCCCGCCTGCAAAAGCAATACGTCCATACACTCTATTACATTTGCGAAGCGCATCATTAAATAATGTAAGTGTGCTCTCTATTTGCTCAATTCCTTTTTTTATATCTATTCCCTTAAGTTCTATGAGAATACCAATCGGTGCTGGTTCCGAATCAATCAAATACAAATAATCACACTTCGCAATATTCTGTGGGGTTCTTCTGTCTACAATAACAACTCCACCATCCACATGCAATGAAAGTATCTTACGCTGTCCGCCATTATTCAATCGATACAATTTTCCCCTTTCCCTGCACACAGCTTCTTTTCTTGTATCGCAAAAATCTATGCATTGTATTTTTTGCTTGCAAGTAACATTCTGTGGTGTTTTTAGTAATTCAAAAAAGCATTCCTTACTATTATCACATATCATACCGAATCTCCAAATCCATTATTTTGTCTGTTGCTTCATTTATAAGATTTGAGATCTCATCAATTTTAGAAGCGTCAATAAGCTGCTCATCTGCATCTTTAATCGAGTGAAAGCTAAAATCTCTACTATTATCAATTATGAACGCATCCATTTGGTTCGGCATTATTCTTAGCGCTTTCTTTACTACAGGAGTATTTCCCCCCGTAATTCTATTTTCAACCTTTCCCGAATAAGCCAAAAGGTTAATAGATGTTAAAATATATGGGCTATGTGTTGTAATAAAAGCAGTGCTACCTGTCGAGTTTATCAGTAACGCAATTAATTCAATAATGTTTTTTTGCGCCGAAGGAAACAAATGGGCTTCAGGTTCTTCAAGTACAAGAAATACCTTTTTATGTTCAAGAATCCTTATAAAAATAACAAGCAAAATCCACAGCACTTCCTGCTGTCCAGAAGACGCATACATCAATTTGACATACTCACGAGAATTATAATAAAGTTTTTCACCATCGCTCTCATTCACATAATCTCCGCGAAGAACCGTTTTCACCAAATCATATGCCAAATCGACATCCGCATTTTTAATTTGACCGTCTATAGTTTTCGTATAATTTGCAACAATGTCTGGAATCTTTGCCCCAAAAGTTTTTTTCGTACTTTGTATCAAGCTGATAAACTCTTGGAGTGGCAAATCCATAATTGATACATCCAAATCGTGCAATTGCTCGGATAATGTTGCAAGAATACTGCGCCCAGCAGGAATGTATAGAATTTCTTCATCATCCGAAAAAATATCCGCCATCACATTTAAGAAGTGATTTTTCACCACCTGTCTCGTTTTCAAATCGTTCAATAATGCTTCAATGGATGGTCCTCCATCCTTCATAGCAGAATTTCCAAATAGTTGTGCTGACTCCCCCATCAGCTTTTTGATTTGCTTGGACAGATCCTTTGAAAAATTTACCCTTACAAATCCCGCTTCATCTAATGTCAGGGACATTTTTTTGCTTATTTCATTTTGATTTCTTTGTTCATTCCAGTCATAGTAAAATTCAATAAGGAAATGCTTCATATGCTTTGTCGTTCCAAAGCATCCCATAAATTGTTTTCTTATATATTTTAAGAAATAAGAATAATACTCATTAGGATGAATATCCGTGAAATTGTTTGGCTCAGTTAAAAAGTCAAGCATATAATCCTTGACTTTGCGGCAAAAGTAAATCAACTTAGCAACTGTGCTTTTTCCAGAAGCTTGTGCGCCAATAATTACACTCATATTTTTGTCAAGTGTCAGTTCCAAGTGCTCTATTGCCGCAAAATTACTAATAGCAATTTTTTTCATTGTAATCCCCCATTTTTTCTATATGATTATATGATATATAAGCCAAGCCAGAAATATGCCTTTGTAAATGGGCTATACCTCAGTCGCTCTTTTTTTCTATCAGTTCTGGATGCTGCAATTCTGCCAATTTAGGGTCAAACAACTTATCAAACAGGGCCTTATTTCTTTGCTTTGCATCTTTTAATAATTTGTCGTAAGAAATCACTTCAATATAGGTTCCAATATTGGGATTATACCCAAAATAGCCTTCACCATCTTGAGTTCGATTTAATCCTGCGCACGCCGCACTATTTTCAAGCGTAGGTGTTAGGTCTGCCACAACATAGCAGTAGAACGCAACATCTTGTACTTTCCCGAAGCTACGTCCATTCGCTTTTTTTATTTTTCCATTCTTAATATTTCTTACGTAGCCATATACCTGTGCAATCGGGTCTGACTCTTCCTTGTCCAAATCGTTTCTTTGAGGGCGTTTCAACTCTACTATCGTGATAGAGTTGATGTTATCCGGATCAGCCGTGTACGACAGCGCTGCATCAAAAACAGCCAAATCCATCCTCTTATCCACATCGCTATCCAAAACTGGAAGACTATTCATCTTTTTATCGGATGCCAAAAATCGATGGTATGCCAATCTATCATCAATCAGCCATAGGTTCATATCATCGTACTTTATCTCATCTGATGTGGTTTGCATTGGGCAAATTATACTGTGAATTCTAGACTCTTTGCTATATTTTCCTCGATCATCCGCTTCGAGTGCTTTTCCCAAAAGATCTACAACCGCTTTCCGCTTTGCCACATATTCAGCCAAGCACGCTCTGCTCAAATCAGTGATGCTCATGCAATATTCATCAAATAACTGCTGAAATGCCACATCTGTAGTTGCATCTTGTTTGACTTTCTCCTCGATATCTTTTCCTTTTTTGGCGGTATCATATTCCCATTTTTGCTGTTGTTTATAAAGTTCTAAATCCAGTTTATCCTTAGGTAAGCCTGCTGGTATTTTATCATAGACTTCTGGGCAGCGATTTAGCAACAATCGATACTGTGGATGTTCTGCATGAACAAGGCTATCAATCTGTTTTTTCTTTTCTTCTGCTATCTGAGCCAGTTCGTTTCGCAAATATAGTCGAATATATTCTACCGCAGCATCTATAATTTCAGTCTCGTTTGCATCATTAAGTAACGCCACATCAGAAAAATCAAAGTCAGATCTTTCCGTATTCACGCTTTCATCAAGATGCTCTCCTGTTAAATACCCAACATAATAATAGGCATCCTCATCTTTTACCAGTTTCTTCTTCATATCCGGTATATAGTTCGACAATGCGTAGGACTTCACCTCACGACCATTTGCGCACAAATGAATTTCGTGTCTATCTGCGCCTTCGGATAGGAGCATATGATATAATATATACCGCTTTCCTTTTAATTCTATTACGTCTTGATTGAGTTCTTCACTATACGTTTCTTTATAGTAATCATTGAGATTGAAGCATTCTCCATCGCTGTCACGCAGAATGATTTCTGGGCAATTTCCCGTAATAAAATATGGCAAGCAATGCTCAATCAATTTCTTTGCCAAACTTTTCAGCGAATATGCCACAGATTCCTTATAAAATGCGTTAAAGTCATGTAGCGTAACCGTTGTTTGTTGAGTGATTCCTTCTGTTTCTATTTTTTCACTATTATTTTCTGGTTCTATCCCTTCAAGCGTAAATTTAAATTTTCTTAAATGCCAATGTCCACCTTCGCAGTAAACACTACTAATATCAACACTGTTAAAGGCTTTTAACCATAAAAAGCGTCCAATACCCTTACATCCTTTTTTAACTTTCAGCTGCGAATACGCTTCCAAAAAAGACTGATAGTTTTCTGTATTAAAACCATTCCCATTATCGGTTACAATGAAACTCTCGAAATGCGCCCGTTCTTCTACAATTTTCCCTTGTTCATCTATTTTGAGTGGGACATTATTTGACCGCACCGCTTCAATCGTAATCTGCTTTTTATCCGTATTGCTATCTTCAAGCGATTGGATTGAATTAACAACTGTTTCAAAAAGAGGCCACAGCGCTTTTGTTGTTGGTAATTTTATTTGTCTGACTTGACCAGCCACGTTCACAGTCATAGGCATTTTATGGTCACTCCTCACAATTGTTCTAGGTACGCCAATCTCTTACAGATTTCCAGCATAATTACTGTATTAGAATCATCTTTCTATTATCAAGACAGCTTCTTCACTTCTGCCTTAAATTCACTTTCCGTCATATTGGCACGGTGTGCAGCATCTCTGATGCTTAGCAAACCATCCTTAACAAGACCTGCAAGCGCCGCCACTGCTCCTTCCGTGCGGCCTTCAGCCTTGCTCTCGTTCATCATATCCTCAACTGCTTTGCACACATCAATCACCTCCGCGTCCTCTGGAATGTCCAGCGGTGTGTTCGTTACTGCTTTGATTACTCGTGCCGCGTTCGCTTCCATAAGCATACGCGGGTTGTCGGTCAAAAATTCAGTCAGTCGCTTTTTATCTTTAGAGTACTTGATGTACCCGATTACCTCCCGGAGACTTGTCGAGAACTTTTTCAAGTCCTCTTTGCTCAGTTTTGCTGGATCTATCAAGTGAATCTGATAATCCTGCACAAAGTTCAGCAGGCTCTCATTCTTGACTGTCATCATCTCGTGGAGAGACAACGGTCCATCCCACTCGTTCGCGCCGAAGTGCAGCACCAATGTAATGACAGGTGTAATCTTATCATCCTTATAGAACCCGGATAGGTACTCTCCCCGGCTGTGTCCTTTCGAGCCATCGGTGCGATGCTTTGCTGCTATGTCAGCAACCTGCTTGCCATACTGGAGCGCATCATAAATGATATTGCGAACAGGCATTGCATAGTGAATATCGGTTTGGTTTTCAATGCCCAAAAGGATGTAAGCCGCTTCGCCATCCTGCTTGATGACCGCCGATTTCAGCACATCACGGTATTTTTGCACCGCATCATCCGGCTGATTTTCATTCTCGTCCTGCGCACCAAACGGCAAAGCTATTTCTGTTGTATCCAGTTCCTTCAACTGCGTAGGGTTCACAACCGTCTTTCCGCCGTAAATCAGATAGTTAAATGCATCTGCAAACACAGTATTTTCTTTCATATAGGCTTTTGTGACCGTATCAGCCAATCCCATTGGTGTACACCTCCTTACATTTCACTTCTTTCCTTATGGTTTTATCTTACCATAAAACGTTCTTTTTATCAAGTTTTGTTTCGTTCCAGATTCTTAATTTTCCGCGAATTATTGTGTTTTCCAATCCACATCTGCTACTATTATCATACACTGACAATCATCACTTTTCAGAAAGGAGTTCGCTCATGAAATTTACCGATGCACAAAAGAAAGTCATCGTTGCTCGCCACGAAAATGGAGAATCCGTCCGTTCACTTTGCTCCGAGTTCAATATTCCGCGCAGCACGTTCTATCGCTGGTGCAAAAGCCATAAAACGAACACCATTGCCAACGGCATACTACCCTTCACAGCGAGAGAAATCAATCAAATGCAGAATCGCATTGTAAAACTGAACAATATCGTTGCAATCCTCAAAACTGTAAATTGTACCGTATCCGCACCGTTGCGAGAACGCTTGGTTGCTTTAGAGACATTATATGGTCAATATGATGTTTACACATTGTGCGAAGCGCTGAATGTTGACCGCGGCACATTTTACAACCATATCCTCAGAAATAAACGCGAGAATTCTTGGTTTGCCAAGCGGCGTGAGAAATATCGTCGTATTGTGCAGGAAGTCTTTGACGAGTACCACCAGATTCTCGGCGCGGAAAAGATTCGTACCGTTCTTGTAGAACGCGGTCATCAAGTAAGTACCAAATTTATCGCATCCATTATGCACGAGTGTGGTCTATCCAGCGTTAGGACCACTGCGAGAAGCGATTATCTTCGGCTGAATACTTTAGAAACTCCGAAGAATAGAATTAGGCAAAACTTTACAGCACATTCTCCCAATCAGATTTGGGTCAGTGATGTTACATGCTTTAAAATCAAAGACAAGTATTACTACATATGTGTGATTCTCGATCTATTTTCTCGCAAGGTCGTTGCCTATACAATTTCCAAGAAAAACAGCACCCACCTTGTGACCTCAACCTTCAAACAAGCTACTATCGCGCGTGGCCGTTCCCACAACCTCGTTTTTCACAGTGATCGCGGGTCTCAGTACCTATCGCACACATTCCAGCAGCTCCTACAAGAATATAGAGTAAAGCATTCTGTTTCCGCGCCAGGGCATCCGCATGACAATGCTGTGGCCGAGTCATTCTTTGCATCCTTAAAGCGAGAAAATCTCTACCGCAAGGAATATAAATCCGAGAATGCATTCCGAACGAGCATTGCAGAATACATACAATTTTATAACGAAAAACGCCCTCATAAGCTTTTAAAGAACCGCACTCCCTGCCAATTTGAGGAACTCAACTTTTCAAATGAGACATAGCCGTTCATATCGCGTTATTTCAGAATTTTATTTCTGCATTTTCGTAGTTTCACTTTTTCATGTCTCATTTCCGGGTAAAACAGAAAAATCCGCAAAGCCTATCACATCAAGGCTTTGCGGATATAAAAAAGACCACGCAATAGACTGTCTCAACAAGCAGTTCACATTGCGTGGGGTCTTTCATTTTGGTGGGAGCTGGTGGATTCGAACCACCGAAGCATTAAGCAGCAGATTTACAGTCTGTCCCCATTGGCCACTCGGGAAAGCTCCCATATTTTGTTTTGTGTCTGCCGTGTCACCCGGCGACGTATGTTATTATAGCAAAGGTGTTTCCAAATTGCAAGCCTTTTTTTGAATTTTTTTGAGATTTTTTCAAAAAAGTTTATTCTGCTCGCAGCATCGTGCAAAAACTATACTTGACATCCTTTTGCGGTTAGCGTACATTTATATATAGTAGAATATGTAAGCAACGGGAGGTTTTTACAATGGCGATTCGTGTTGGTATCCTGACTTCCGGCGGCGACTGCCCCGGCCTGAACGCTACCCTGCGCGGCGTGGCCAAGGCGTTGTACCACCGCATGGGCGATAAGGTCGAGATCGTCGGCATCATGAACGGCTACGACGGCCTGATCAACGGCAACTTCCGGGAGATGTCCCCGGACGAGTTCTCCGGCATTCTGACCGTGGGCGGCACCATTCTGGGCACCAAGCGCACCCCGTTCAAAAAAATGCGTGTGGTCGAGGAGGACAAGGTGGACAAGGTTGCCGCGATGAAGAAAAACTACCGCGCCGCCAAACTGGACTGCCTGCTCTGCCTGGGCGGCAACGGCACCCACAAGACCGCGAACCTGCTCAGCCAGGAGGGCCTGAACATCATCGGTCTGCCCAAAACCATCGACAACGACATCTACGGCACCGACGTGACGTTCGGCTTCCACACTGCTGTGGACATCGCCACCGAGGTCATCGACCGCATCCACACCACCGCGGGCAGCCACAGCCGCGTCATGTGCATTGAGATCATGGGCAACAAAGCCGGCTGGCTGACGCTGTACTCCGGCATTGCGGGCGGCGCGGACATCATCCTGCTGCCGGAGCTGCCCTACGACATCAAGAAGGTCGCCGCTGCTGTCGAGAACCGCGCCAAGGCGGGCAAGAACTTCTCGATTTTGGCCGTGGCCGAGGGTGCCTTCTCCACCGAGGAGGCCAAGATGAAGCGCAAGGAGTGGACCGCCAAGCGCGCCGAGGCCGGTTACACCACCGCCACAGCCCGCATTGCGAAGCAGATCGAGGAGATGACCGGTGCCGAGACCCGCATCTGCGTGCCCGGCCACATGCAGCGCGGCGGCAGCCCCAGCGCCTATGACCGCGTGCTGGCCACCCAGTTCGGCTCCTACGCTGCCGGTCTCGTGGCGGACGAGCACTACGGCGTGACCGTCGCCATGGTCAACCGCCATGTGACCGCCAACCCGCTGGCCGACATTGCCGGCAAGACCCGCGGCGTGCCCGGCGACTGCGACATGCTGAACGTCGCCCGCGCCATGGGCATCAGCCTGGGCTGATTTTCCCTGCAAATCACAACCGCTCCCCTGCCATTTTCCGGCAAGGGAGCGGTTGTTTTTATTCCAGTTATTCCAGATAAAAATCCCGCAGCGCCTTCAGCCTTGCGGCGTCAAGGCCGAATTCATCGGCAAAGTAGGCCTCATAGCTCGGGTAGCGCCGCAAAATTTCGTCGATGGCTCCTGCGCCCATCGGCTCGCTGACGCCCTCGACGGGCAGCAGCAGATCGCGCTCGGCGGCGGGCTTATCCGCCAGGAAGCGCTCAATGATTTCGCGGCGGTAGACATTGGTCAGCATATAATCGGCCAGCGCGTCCGCGCGGGAGACGCCCAGCGCCAGCAGGATCAGCATGGCCCCGATACCTGTGCGGTCCTTGCCGCAGGAGCAGTGGAACAGCACCGGCACGCGGCGGCCTTCCAGCATGGCAAACAGCGCGTGGTAGGCCGGATTGCGGAACGGCATCTCCCGGTACAGAGCGCTGAACCACTCAAAATCGTGCACCGGGCGGCCCACACTGCGCTCAAAGGTTTCCTTTTCCTGCCGCAGGCGCTCGATACCCTGACCGGAAAAGTCCATCTCGGTGCCGTCGGCATTGCGCATACCGCAGACGCGCTGGTAGTGCGCCCCCGGGACCGCCGGATCGGGGTGCGCAGCGCTCTCCCCTGCACTGCGCAGGTCCAATATTTCCCGCAGGCCCAGCGACGCCAGCCGTGCGTGGTCGGCCTCGCTTTTCAGCAGATCAAGGTTGCCGCCGCGGTAGAGCAGACCGTATTTTACCTGCCGCCCATCCGCCGCGCGGTAGCCGCCCAGCTCACGAAAGTTATTTGCGCCCTCAAATTTTATCTCAGCACCCGGGGAAAACACGACCTGCATGAAACGTCTCCTTTTGTGTTTTTTGTCATTATACCATGGTTCCAAACAGACGGCAAGGCCGCCCCCATCGCACGGGAGCGGCCTTGTACCGTTTTCTTATTTATTCCTCGACGTACTCCTTCTTGAGCAGGCTCAGGATCACAGCGCCGACGACGCTGCCGACGATCAGGGCAACTACGTAGAGCAGTGCGTGGTCAACCACCGGGAATACGAAGATACCGCCGTGGGGTGCGCGCAGGGCGCAGCCGAACACCATGGAGAGCGAACCGGCCAGCGCGGAGCCGATGATGCAGCTGGGCAGGACGCGCAGCGGGTCAGCGGCAGCATACGGGATCGCGCCCTCAGTGACAAAGCAGAGGCCCATAACGTAGTTCACGATGCCGTTGCGGCGCTCGTCGGGGCTCCACTTTTTGGGGCAAAAGGTCGTAGACAGGGCAATCGCAATCGGGGGCACCATGCCGCCGACCATGACCGCGGCCATAACCCCGTAGTTGCCGGAGGCCAGCGCCGCCGTGCCAAAGACGTAGGCCGCCTTGTTGAAGGGGCCGCCCATATCAATGCTCATCATACCGGCAACGATTGCGCCCAGCAGGACCTTGGAGGTGCCGCCCATGGCGTTCAGCCAGTCGGTCATTGCCGTGTTGATGATGCCCATAACCGGGTTGATGCCGCACATGACCGCACCAATAATGAGGATGCCGCCCAGCGGATAGATCAGCATCGGGCGGATGCCGTTGAGGCTGGCAGGCAGCTTCTCGGTGATCTTCTTGAGGAACTGCACGATGTAGCCCGCGGCAAAGCCCGCCAGCAGCGCCGCCAGGAAGCCGCCGGAGATGCCGGTGGTCTCACCGTGGGCAAGGGCGGCAAAGTTCGTACCGTTCATGGCCAGCACGCCGCCCGCAAAGCCGACGGCCAGACCCGGACGGTCCGCAATAGACATGGCGATAAAGCCTGCAAGGATCGGCAGCATATAACCGAACGCCGCATTGCCGACGGTCTTGAAGAACGCCGCCACCGGCGTGTTCATGCCGAAGTTGGACGGGTCAATCGCGTAATCGTCCAGCAGGAAGGCCAGCGCGATCATGATGCCGCCGCCCACGACGAAGGGCAGCATGTGCGATACACCGTTCATCAGGTGCTTGTACAGGCTGTGGCCAAAGCTGTCGCTTGCGCCGCCCGCGGCCTGCCGGGTCTTGGCCCCGGCCTCGGCGTGGTAGATGGGAGTTTCACCGTGGGCAATTTTCTTGATCAGCTCCTCCGGCTTGTGGATGCCATCGTCCACGCGGGCAAACAGCACCGGCTTGCCGTCGAAGCGGGCGGTCTCGACGTTCTTGTCCGCCGCAATGATGATGCCGTCACAGGCGGCGATCTCCTCGGGGGTCAGCACATTCTTGGCTCCGTCGGAGCCGTTCGTCTCGACCTTGGTTGGCAGACCGAGCTTGTCGCCCATCTTGGTCAGGGCCTCAGCGGCCATGTAGGTGTGGGCAATGCCGTTGGGGCAGGCTGTGACGGCCAGCACACGGTAGCCGTTCCGGGGGATCTCCTGTTGGGTGAAGCTCTCCTCGCCAAATTGGGCATCCTCCTGGGCGTCGATGGCGTCGAGAAATTCGGTGGGCGTCTTGGCGGCGCGCAGCTTTTCGACGAAGTCGTCGTTCATCAGCATCTGCATCATACGGGCCAGCATGTCAATGTGCAGGCTGCCATTCTCCGGCGCGGCAATCGCAAACAGCAGGTCGGTTTTGCCGTCGTCATCGGCGTTGTACTGGACCGGAGTGCTCAGCCGCAGCGCCGCCAGGCTGGGGCGGGTCACGCAGGCTGTGCGGGCGTGGGGCACCGTGATGCCGTTGTCCACGTAGGTGGATGCCTCGGCCTCGCGGGCGTATAGGGCCTTTTTGTAGGCGTCCTTATCGGTGATATTGCCGTGGGTCGCCTGCAGATCAACGAGCTTGTCAAGGATGGCGGCCTGATCCGGGGCAGCGACATCCAGCGCGATGGACTGCGCAGTGAACAGTTCCGTGATACGCATAGGACAGTTCTCCTTCTTCATTTAAGTACTATCTTTGCAGGGGCCGGGCATGCCCGGCCCGCTGCTTTACGGTAAATGGGTGCTGTCGGGAAGGCTGAGGGGCGGCTGCCGTTTTTTACAGGAGTCGATGCAGGCATCCTCCCCGTTACAGCGCCGCGTCACATCGTTGCCAGCAGTGCGTCAATATCCGCCTTCGTCGCCAAACCCAGGCTGAACGCGGTGGCGCTGCCGCAGGCGGTGCCCAGGCGGAGGGCGGCCTCATAATCGCCGCCGCTCTGCTGGTAACCGGCCACAAAACCGGCCACCATGCTGTCG
>OCPW01001356.1_pt1 | contig 13653 bp, 9 predicted proteins | sample 1538761 | NCBI WGS metagenome assembly OCPW01 (sample SAMN04571724, study PRJEB22368) | human gut metagenome | biome: human gut; material: stool | host: Homo sapiens | place: Luxembourg | collected 2012-09-20
TCCGCCCCGAGTTCCTGAACCGTCTGGACGAGATCGTCTACTACAAGAGCCTGACCAAGGACGAGATGCGCAAGATCGTGGATCTGCAGCTGGCAGACCTGCGCAGCCGCATGGACGAGGGCAAGCATCTGAATCTGGACGTGACCACCGCCGCCAAGGACTACATCATCGATTCTGCCTACGACAGCGTCTATGGTGCCCGCCCCATCAAACGGTTCATCCAGAGCCGGGTGGAGACTTTGATCGCCAAGGCAATTATTCAGGGCCGCTATGCCGAGGGCAGCACCCTGACCGTGGATTACGACGGAAATGCCCTTGTGCTGAAATGATTTTCCACAGTTTTACCAGTTTTGTACCTCTGTGCCGGCTGTAATGCTTGCATGGGGGTGCGGAATATGATATTATAACAAGTAACATTGATGTGCTTTTCATCGCGGAACAGCCACGGTGGAAAGCACATTTTTGTATCCCTAGGAAAGAACTCCTTCCGTCATCGCTGCGCGATGCCACCTCCTTCGGTGAGGGAGGCTGACCGTGCGGCAAGGCTCCCTCTTTGAGGGAGCTGGCTGCGAAGCAGACTGAGGGAGTCCGTTCTTTCATAAAAAACAGAAAGTTGAGTGTGATTTTCCTTTATTATGGACGATGGCAGTATGACGCTCTGGGTAGCGCTGGTGATCCTGGTGGGTTTCTCCGCCTTTTTCTCCGCATCCGAGACCGCATTTTCCTCCCTGAATCAGATCCGCCTGAAAAGCCGCGCCGAGGACGGCGATTCCTCTGCCGCCCGGGTGCTGGCCATGGCGGAGCAATACGATAAGCTGCTTTCCACCATCCTCATCGGCAACAATATCGTGAACATCGCCGCCGCTTCCATCGGCACCATCCTGTTTACCCAGATGCTGGGTGCCGAGCGGGGTGCAACGGTGTCCACCATTGTGCTGACGATCATCGTGCTGATCTTTGGCGAAGTGACTCCCAAGAGCCTGGCCAAGGAGATGCCGGAAAAGGTGGCTACGGCAGTCTCGCCCTTCCTTGTGCTCCTGATGGCCCTGATGACCCCGCTGACCTGGCTGTTCACCCAGTGGAAAAAGCTGCTGGGCCACTTTGTCCACAGCGGCGAGGCCGATACCATCACAGAAGGTGAGCTGATGACCATGGTCAGCGAGGCTGAAAATGACGGCGAACTGACCGACCGGGAAAGCGAGCTCATCCGCAGTGCCATCGAGTTCGATGACGTGGAGGTGGAGGAGATCCTGACCCCCCGTGTGGATGTGGTGGCTGTGGAGGATGATATCCCGCTGGAGGAGCTGGCCCAGACCTTTGCGGAGTCCGGTTACTCCCGTCTGCCTGTCTACCACGGTACCATTGATAACATCATTGGCGTGGTACATGAAAAGGATTTCTATATCGCCCGCCTGAAAAAGGCGACCAAGATCGATGATCTGGTGGTGCCCACCCTGTATACTACGGGCTCCACGCAGATCTCCCAGCTGCTGCGCACCCTCCGGGAGCAGCACCACCACCTGGCCGTTGTTGTGGACGAATACGGCGGCACCGAGGGTATCATCACGCTGGAGGATATCCTGGAAGAGCTGGTGGGTGAGATCTGGGATGAGCACGACGAGGTCACTGAGGACTTCCGCAAGCAGTCGGACGGCAGCTGGCTGGTGTCCGGCTCTGCCAGCGTCGATGATCTGTATGAGGAGCTCGACCTGCCGGAGGAAGAGGATATCGATTCCAATACCGTCAACGGTCTGGTGCAGGAAAAGACCTGCCATCTGCCCAAGGTAGGCGACCGCTTTACCCTGGGCGAGTACGATGGTGTTGTTACCCGCACCGCCAAGCGCCGCGTGACGGAGGTGCGCCTGACCCCCGCCGCCCCGGCTGAGGATGCCGAGAAGGACGACGAAAAGGATAAGCGCTTCTCCCGCCTTGCACAGCGCGGGGAGAGCCGCTGACAGGAAGCGTAAGATAGAAACAGTGAAACGCCGCCGGGTGGAGCTTTTGGCTCTGCCCGGCGGCGTTTTCTTGATTCAAGTCCTTGCCCGCGGCCCTGCACTGTGCTAAACTGAATAAAATACAGAACGCAGGAGGACAAGGAACTTGAAACGGATGTCGAAGTTTGCGCGCCGGTGTGCGGCGCTGATGCTGGCGGTGGTGCTGCTCTGCATGGCAGTGCCTGCCGCCTTTGCAGCGGAAGGGGACACCCTGCCCGCCGGTGCCACCACCATGGGCGGTGCCAACACTACTCTGATCCCGGACGAGGAGGAAAACTGCCTGAGCTGGCTCTTCGGCTCCGGCGATACCATCACCATGCCCTACCTGAACGTCAAGGGGCAGGGCCTGCGCCGGAACGTGACCCTGGATCTTGAGGACTGTCTGGTGGGCATCACCTACACCGAGCTGGGCTCCATCGGCAGCTATGTCAGTGACGCGGCGGCACAGCAGGCGTGGAAAGCGCAGGCGGTGGCCATCCACTCCTATCTGGAATACCACAAGAAATACGGCTCTTCGGCCAACGCGCTGGTGTACACCCCCGTGGATCAGATCCCTTCCTCTGCCCGCAGCGCCATCCGCAGGGCAGTCTCTGAGGTTAAGGACGAGGTGCTGACCTGCAACGGCAGCGTCATCGATGCAGTGTGGTCGGCCAGCGCGGGATACAACACCCAGACCGGCGTGTACGGCACCTGCTCCGGTCTGGATGCCTGGGGCACCGATGTGCCCTATCTGCAGAGCGTGGAAAGCCCCTACGAGGAGCAGTATCACAACCTGATGCGCCGGATCATCGGCAAGGATTACCGCTACACTGAGTATAACGACAGCAAGACCGGCCAGCCCTACGAGAGCGCCGACACCACCCATAAGGATCTGGGCGGCTTTGTCCAGTACAATACCTTTGTCTCGAACGGAAAGAGCTACCGCTACATCGGCCAGTTCGTTTCCTCTCGTTACTGCTTTGATTTCAGCGCGGACGAGAACGGAACCCCCTGCATGAACTACTATGGCTTCGGCCACGGTGTGGGCATGAGCCAGTGCGGCATGGTGGGCTATGCGCAGGAGCAGGGCATGGGCTACCGGGACATCCTGCGCCACTACTATACCGGCGTGTCCTTTGGCACGGTGGGCAGCGGCAGCTCGAACGGCGGCCTGTTCGGCTGGCTGTGGAGCCTGCTGGGGCTGTAATAAATTTTGCACCGGAAAGCGCAGGAAATGCGGAAAAGCGCTTCTCAAACGGGACGAAATCTGGTATACTATTATAGTTTGTAAAAATGCGTCTGGGCGGCGGAATGGCCCAGTGAAGTGGAGAAGTCGGAATGCAGTTGGAGAAAGCAAAGGAAACAAAGCAGGACATGGAGCGCTGCCGCCTGCTGGCACAGCGCATTGCGGAGGAGCTGGCCCCGGCAACAGCTGCGGTGCTGAACGCCGAGACCCCGGCACTGGAAAAGGCCCTGCACCGGGCGGGCGTGGATGCCAACCCCTTTACAGTGGCTGCCCGGCAGGCAGACCTGCTGGTGGTGGAGGACCCCGCCTGGGTGGAGATGCCCGCGCAGCTGCCCGGACAGGTGCTGCTGGTGTTTACCGGCAGCAACGTGGCTGAGGGCTGGGCCGAGGAACTGGCCCGCCGGGGCTACTACCGGGATTTCCGCTGGCGCAGCCGGGGCCGTGCCCAGCAGTCGGCTCTGTACTGCACGGTCCAGCCTGCCACCGCCGAGATGATCGCGGGCTATGAGAAGGAGTTGGATCTCCTGCGTGACCGGATGGTGCGTGCCGAGCGCACCTGCAACGAGGAAGCCGCCCTCATTGAGCGGCTCCGCAGCGATCTTTCCCTGAGCCGCAGCCATGCCAAGAACCTGGAAAAGACCCTGAACGAGGTGACCAGCTCTACCTTCTGGAAGCTGACCTGGCCCATGCGGTATGTTGTCAGCAAGAGCCGCCAGATCTGGCACACCTTCCCGCTTTTCGTCCTGCTGGGTGAGCTGCGCCGGGACGGCATCTCTGGTGTGCGGGAGCACGCCCGCGCCAGGCGGGAATATGCCGCCCTCTTCCCGGGGAACCTTCTGCGGGCTGACCGCTTTGCCCCGGTGGAGCTGCTGGTCAGGCAGGCAAACGATCAGCCTGCCGGGCCCAAGATCAGCATCGTGGTGCCTCTGTACAACACCCCGCTGGATTTCCTGGACGAGATGCTGGATTCCGTGGTGAACCAGACCTACAAGAACTGGGAGCTCTGCTGCGTGGATGCCGGTAAGGACGAGGCCGTAGGCCAGCATGTGCAGGCCCGTGCGAAGGCCGATGCACGCATCCGGTATCAGAAGCTGGAAAAGAATGAGCTGATCCCCGGCAACACCAACAAGGGCTTTGAGATGGCCACCGGTGAGTATATCGCCCTGCTGGACCACGATGACCTGCTGCATCCCTGCGCCCTGTGGTACGCGGCCAGGGCCATTGCCGAGCAGAAGGCCGACTTTGTCTACACCGACGAGGCGACCTTTGAGGGGAAGCCGGAGCATGTGGTGCTCTACCACTTCAAGCCCGATTTCATGCTGGACAACCTCCGCTCCAATAACTACATCTGCCACCTGACCGTGTTCAGCCGCGCCCTGATGGAGCGGGCCGGCGGCGGCGAGCGGATGGAGTACAACGGCAGCCAGGATTACGAGCTGTTCCTTCGCCTGACGGAGCAGGCTGAGAAGATCGTTCACATTCCCCATGCCCTGTATTACTGGCGCTCCAGCCCCGGCAGCACGGCGGCGGATATCTCCGCCAAGACCTACTGCATCGACGCAGGCATTGCGGCCCTCAAGGCCCACTATGCCCGCTGCGGGATCGCTGTGGACGATGTTGCCCTCATCCCCGGCACCCCGGGCTATTACAAGACCGATTACACCATCGAGCACCCGGGCCGGGTGAGCATCCTCATCCCCACCTGCGACCACATCCGGGATCTGGAGCTCTGCGTGGATTCCATCTATGCCCGCACCACCTACCCGGATTTTGAACTCATCCTCATCGAGAACAACAGCAAGCAGCCCGAGACCTTCCGCGCCTACGAGCGGATGCAGAAGGAACACCCGGACAACCTCAAGGTCGTGACCTGGGAGGGCAAGGGCTTCAATTACAGCGCCCTGAACAACTTTGGCGAGCAGTATGCCACCGGCGAATACCTGCTGCTGCTCAACAACGATACCGAGGTCATCACCCCCAACTGGCTGGAGGAAATGGTCATGTACGCCCAGCAGAAGCGGGTGGGCTGTGTGGGTGCAAAGCTGCTCTACCCCGATGACACCATTCAGCATGCCGGCATCGGCTTTGGCATCGGCGGCGTGGCGGGCCACCTGCACAAGTATTTCCCGGCGGCATCCGATGGCTACATGGGGCGGCTGAACTATGTGCAGGATGTTTACGGCGATACCGCCGCCTGTCTGCTCATCCGCAGAGAGATCTATGATGAGATGAACGGCCTGGACGAGAGCTATGCCGTGGCCTTCAACGATGTGGATTTCTGTGTCCGTGTGCGGGAGGCGGGCTACACCAACGTGTTTACCCCCTTTGCCCAGCTCTACCACTACGAGAGCAAGAGCCGCGGCACCGAGGACAACCCCGAAAAACAGAAGCGCTTCCAGGGCGAGGTGCTCCGCTTCCAGGCCCGCTGGGGAGACCTGCTGGCCGCAGGCGATCCCTGCACCAACCCCAACTTTGATATCCAGCGTGAGGACTTCACGCTGAAGATCCTGCCTTTGGAGTGAATAAACCTCTCCGTCAAAGCCTACGGCTTTGCCACCTCCCCTGATAGGGGAGGCAAGGATACCGGTAGTCTTGCGGAGAATTTCGGAAAAACGCAGCACGCGAACTTGGCTCCCCTACTAGGGAAGCTGTCGCGAAGCGACTGAGAGGTTATATCTTTGAAACTATCAGCCTGTATTGTTGTTTACAACGGCTATGACGAGGCGCTGAAGGCGGCGCAGACGGTGCTGCACTGCACGCGCCGCTACCCGGTGACCCTGTATCTGGTGGACAATGCCAGCCCGGACGGCAGCGGCAAAAAGCTGGAGCAGGCCGTGGCGGACGGCCTGCTGGCAGCAGGCCCGGGCCAGCAGGTGGTGGTGCACTGCCGCACCGAGAACGGCGGCCACAATATGATCCTGCCCGAGCTGGACAGCGATTTCCATTTTATCCTCAACCCGGATATCCAGCTGACCGCTGATACCCTGAGTGATCTGGCCGACTGGATGGCCGCCCACCCGGATGCCGTGATGGCCCGGCCCTCGCTGGTGTTCCCGGACGGCAAGCCCCAGCAGCTGCCCCTGCGTCGGTGCGCCCTGCGGCCCATGCTCTACCGCCAGCTGCCCCGGCTCAGCTTCTGGAAAGGCCAGAACGACCACTACCTGATGCTGGATGAGGACCTGACTAGGCCCATCGAGATCGAGTTCTGCACCGGCAGCTTTTCCGGTGTGCGCACCAGCACCTTCAAGGCGGTGGGCGGCTTTGACGAGAGCTACTTCATGTATGTGGAGGATGCGGACCTCACCCAGAAGATGCGCACCCGGGGCAAGGTGTATCTGGTGCCCCAGTATACCGCCATCCACGCCTGGCACCGCGCTGCCCACCGGGATCTCAAGCCCGCCCTCTGGCAGACGGGAAACCTGCTGAAGTATTTCCATAAGTGGGGCTTCAAGTGGTAAGAAACGCTCCACCATCGCGATGTGCTGCCGCCGTGGGCGGCTGAACGGTTCTGTTTGACGGCCTGTTCCGGAAAAAATTCTGGAACAGGCCGTTTTTTCTTGCTTTTTTTTCGATTTGAGAGTAGAATAAGGTGTAAAACTATCTGATGCCGCCCCGCGCGGCCAGAACTTTTACCCTGTAACTTTGTTGACAGCGGACGCAGCTCCGCTTTGAATATTACGAGGTGAGCGTTTCATCCCGTATAGCTGCACAACTTTTTCAATACAAATAAAGGAGTGCACAAATTATGAAAGGCATTATTCTGGCCGGCGGTGCCGGCACCCGGCTTTATCCGCTGACGATGGTCACCAGCAAGCAGCTGCTGCCTGTCTACGATAAGCCCATGATCTACTATCCTCTGTCCACCCTCATGTTGGCGGGCATTCAGGATATCCTGATCATCTCCACCCCCACTGATACGCCGCGCTTTGAGGCGCTGCTGGGCGATGGCAGCCAGTACGGCATCCATCTGCAATATAAGGTCCAGCCGTCCCCGGACGGCCTGGCTCAGGCTTTCATCCTCGGTGAAGAGTTCATCGGCGACGACTGCTGCGCCATGATCCTGGGCGACAACATCTTCTACGGCAACGGCTTCTCCAAGATCCTCAAGACTGCCGCCGCCAATGCAGAGACCAAGGGCCGCTGCACTGTGTTCGGCTACTATGTGCAGGACCCCGAGCGTTTCGGCATCGTGGAATTTGACCAGAACGGCAAGGTGCTGAGCGTGGAAGAAAAGCCTGAGCACCCGAAGAGCAATTACGCCATCACCGGCCTGTACTTCTACAACAAGGAAGTGGTCCAGATGGCAAAGCAGGTCAAGCCCTCTGCCCGCGGTGAGCTGGAGATCACGACCCTGAACGATATGTACCTGAAGAAGGACGAGCTGGATGTCCAGCTGCTGGGCCGCGGCTTTGCATGGCTGGATACCGGCACGATGGAGAGCCTGGTGGATGCCGCCGACTTCGTCCGCATGGTCGAGAAGCGTCAGGGCATCAAGATCAGCGCCCCCGAAGAGATCGCCTTCAAGTATGGCTGGATCGACCGCGAGACCCTGCTGGAGAGCGCTTCCCGTTATGGTAAGAGCCCCTACGGCCAGCACCTCAAGAACGTGGCCGATGGAAAACTGAGATATTGATGCAGGAGGGGAATCACCCATGAAAATCATCGTCACCGGTTGCAAGGGCCAGCTTGGCACCGAGATCATCAAGCAGCTGCGGGAGGGCCGCAGCGAGATCGGCCCCATCCCCGAAAAGCTGATGAATGCCACCGTGATCCCGGTGGACCTGCCGGAGCTGGACATCTCCAACTATAAGATGGTGGATGACTTCATCCGCCGCCAGCGCCCGGATGTCATCATCAACTGCGCCGCCTACACCAACGTGGACGGCTGCGAGGTGAACCACGACGCAGCCTTCAAGGCAAACGCTCTGGGCCCCCGCAATCTGGCACAGGCCGCCGAAAAGACCGGTGCCCGCCTGGTGCATGTCTCCACGGACTATGTGTTCTCCGGCCGTGAGAACGGCGGCATTGCACAGGACGAGGCCACCATTCCCGGCCCCATCAGCGCCTACGGCTCCACCAAGCTCATGGGCGAAAAGTATGTGGAGCAGTTCTGCCACCGCCACTTTATCGTCCGCACGGCATGGCTGTACAGCTACTACGGCAAAAACTTCGTCAAGACCATCGTCAACGCTGGCCGGAAATTCGGCAAGCTGGAAGTGGTCAACGACCAGTGCGGCAACCCCACCAACGCGGTTGACCTGGCCCATGAGCTGCTGCAGCTCTGCGTGACCCATGAGTACGGCCTGTATCACTGCACTGGTGAGGGCATCTGCTCCTGGTACGATTTTGCTTCCGAGATCATCCGCCTGTCTGGTGTGGATGCCTCTGTGGCCCCTTGCACCAGCGAGGAGTACAAGGCCAAGCATCCCGAAAGCGCCGACCGCCCCAAGTGGAGCGCACTGGACAACCGGATGCTCCGCTGCACCGTGGGCAACGATGTGCGGGACTGGAAAGAGGCCCTGGCCTGCTTCTTCGCCCACTGGGACGGCGAGAATGGGATGAAATAAGGGGAAAGCTTCCCCAAGAAGATAAAACCTGAAAATTGAGGTAGAATAAACCTATGAAAAAATATCTGATCACCGGCTGCGCCGGTTTTATCGGCTCCAACTTTGTCCACTATATGCTCAAGAAGTACCCCGAGATCCTGCTGGTCAACCTGGATAAGCTGACCTACGCGGGCAATCTGGAGAACCTGAAGGATGTGGAGGGCGACCCCCGCCATGTGTTCGTGCAGGGCGACATCTGCGACAAGGAGCTGGTAGAGAGCCTGTTCGCAAAGTATGATTTCGATTATGTCATCAACTTTGCCGCTGAGAGCCATGTGGACCGCTCCATCAAGAACCCCGAGATCTTTGTCCAGAGCAACGTCATGGGCACCGTGAACCTGCTGCAGCGTGCAAAGGAAGCCTGGTACGACGCCGATGCCAAGACCTGGAAGGAAGGCAAGAAGTATCTGCAGGTCTCCACCGATGAGGTCTACGGCGCTCTGGGTGCCGAGGGCTACTTCATGGAGACCACCCCGCTGTGCCCCCACAGCCCCTACTCCTCCTCCAAGGCCAGCGCTGATATGTTCGTTATGGCATTCCACGATACCTACGGTATGCCCATCAACATCACCCGCTGCTCCAACAACTACGGCCCCTACCAGTTCCCCGAGAAGCTCATCCCGCTGATGATCAACAACGTCAAGCACCACAAGCAGCTGCCCGTCTACGGCGACGGTATGCAGATCCGCGACTGGCTGTATGTGGGAGATCACTGCAAGGCCATCGACATGGTAGCCAACGGCGGCAAGGTCGGCGAGGTTTACAACGTGGGCGGCCACAACGAGCGCCCCAACATCTTCATCGTCAAGACCATCATCAACCAGCTCCACGACCGTCTGCAGGACGAGGGCATCAGCGAGGACCTCATCAAGCATGTGGCCGACCGTCTGGGCCACGACCGCCGCTACGGCATCGACCCCACCAAGATCAAGAACGATCTGGGCTGGTACCCCGAGACTCCCTTCGAGAAGGGCATCGTCCTGACCATCGACTGGTACCTCGACCACGAGGAGTGGATGGAGCACATCACCAGCGGCAACTACCAGAAGTACTACGAGGAAATGTACAAGAACAAGTAACTTCTTGTACATTCGCAAGTGAAAAAAAGAGCACTCCCGCATCGACACGGGAGTGCTCTTTTTTGTATGGCACTGTTTTACGGTGCATTAGAAAAGTGATCCGAACCGCTGGAATGTGGGACTCAGCCGAGGCTCACGCCCATCCGGCGGGCGACGGTGAGCAGCTCGCAGCCTTCGGGGACGTTGCGGGTCTTGCCGGCGATGTCCTCGAGGCGGTTGGCGATGACGCGGTTGTTGACCATGGCGACGGTGACGCCGTAGCGCTCCATCTCCACCAGCTTGGCGGCGTAGCTGCCGAACTGGGTGGCCAGCACGCGGTCGTAGGCGCTGGGGCTGCCGCCGCGCTGCATGTGGCCCGGGATGCAGACGCGGGTCTCCATGCCGGTCTTTTTCTGGACGGCAGCGGCAATGCGGTTGGTGGCGGTGGTGTAACCGGCCTCGGCGCGCTTGGCGGCCCACTCCTTGCGCTTCAGCTTGGCTTCGTCTACATTCATGGCACCCTCGGCCACAGCGATGATGGAGAAGTTGGAGCCGCGCTTTGCCCGGCGCTCCACGGCCTCGCAGACGCGGCCGATGTCGTAGGGCTGCTCGGGCAGCAGGATGATATCTGCGCCGCCTGCAATGCCGGAGTAGAGGGTCAGCCAGCCGGCCTTGTTGCCCATGATCTCGATGCACATCACGCGGCTGTGGCTGCCGGCGGTGGTGTGGATGCGGTCGATGACCTCGGTGGCAATGTCCACAGCGGTGTGGAAGCCAAAAGTTACATCGGTGCCGTAGATATCATTGTCGATGGTCTTGGGCAGGCCGATGATGTTCAGGCCTTCCTGCGAGAGCAGGTTGGCGGTTTTGTGGGTGCCGTTGCCGCCCAGGCAGAGCAGGCAGTCCAGCTTTGCGTCCTTGTAGGTCTTTTTCATGGCCGCGACCTTATCAATCTTGTCGTCCTCGACCACGCGCATCAGTTTGAAGGGGGTGCGCTTGGTGCCCAGAATGGTGCCGCCCAGTGTCAGGATGCCGCGGAAGTCATCCTCGCACATCTCCTTGTATTCGCCGTTGATCAGGCCGTGGTAGCCGTTCAGGATGCCCACGATCTCCACATTATCACCCATCCGGGCATACAGTGCCTTTGCCACGCCGCGAATGGTTGCGTTCAGGCCCGGGCAGTCGCCGCCGGAGGTCAGGATGCCAACACGTTTTTTCATCTCACAAATCCCTCGTTTCCTCTTGATCTTTCCCGCCGCAGAGCAGGGGATATCTGGTACTATAAGAGTATTCCCAAAGGGGAAATGTGTCAAGAAAAAATTTTGTAAAAAGAAAAAAGAGACACACCGAAGTATGTCTCTTTTTTCGATCGGAGCAGCGGGATTTGAACCCACGGCCTCCTCGTCCCGAACGAGGCGCGCTACCAACTGCGCTATGCCCCGAAAATACCGCAGCCAGTTGAGACTGCGGTTTTCTTGGTTGGGGATGAGAGAATCGAACTCCCACAAGTAGAGTCAGAGTCTACCGCACTACCACTATGCAAATCCCCATCATTCTGTTGTCGTCAGCTTTGAACCTCGCCGCTGACAAGGGATATTATACTATACGGCCCGGGTCTTGTCAACACTTTTTTTGAGATTTTTCGCCTGAGCAGAAAATGCCAAAAACTTTCTCTTTCCGGCAAAGTATGTTAGAATAGAGCCACTAAGATTCAGGAGGATATTTTTATGCTGAAACGTCTGCGCGCAAAGCATCCCATCGGCTTCTGCGTTTTATCCGAGGTGCTGTTTCTGGGCAGCCTGCTGCTGGCATCCTATCTCATTGTGTTTGCACTGGTGCTCTTTGGGGTGGACCTGGAACGGGTGGACTCCTACTTCCTCAGCGCCGTGCAGGAGGCGGTGGGCATGGTGGTGGCGTTGGTCATTCTGGGCCGCACCGGTAAGATGTACCTGCTCCGCCGCCGGGGCAGCGGCTTTTTCAATGGGCTGCTGGTGGGAATGTATCCGCTGGTGCTCATCGGTTACAGCCTGTATACCAAGCTGATGTTCGGGATGCCCGAGGATGGCCAGCTGCAGCCTGCGTTCAGCATCTTCAGCTTCTTTTTGAGCATGGCGCTGGTGGGTGTGGCGGAGGAGTTCATCTTCCGCGGGGTCATTGCCCAGAGCCTGCTGGAGCGCTTCGGCACCGGCAGGGCGGGGGTCTGGAAAGCCTGTCTGCTGTCGGGCCTGCTGTTTGGCGCGGCCCACTTGACCAATCTGCTGTCCAGCGCTCCCTTCGGTGTGCTGATGCAGTGTGTCTTTGCGGCATCGCTGGGCACGCTGTTCGCAGCCATCTATTTCCGCACCGGCAACCTGTGGGTCACGGTGTTCCTGCACGGGGCCATGGACATTGCCTCTATGCTGGTGGGCGGCCTGTACGGCACGGAGGACGTGGCCGAGAGCATTTCGGGCTATGATGCCAGCATGATGCTCTCGATCTTGATCTATCTTATCCCGACTCTCTTCCTGCTGCGCAAAAAGAAGATCGGCGAGGTGGCGCTCTACTTTGGCCGGGACTGCGCCCCGGCAGCTGCTCCGGCCCCGGAGGAAAACGGGGAACGGCTCCGGTAAGCCCTCTTGCCTTTTGAAACAAAAAGGATTACAATCAGTCAAGGCAAACCGAGAGACAAATACTTCGATTCGGAGGAGAAGATATTATGGCATGTACAACGCTTCTGGTTGGTAAAAACGCATCCTATGACGGCTCCACCATGATCGCCCGCAACGACGATTCCGGTTCCGGCCATTTCACGGCAAAGAAATTCGTGGTGGTCCAGCCTGAGGAGCATCCGGCGGTCTACCGCTCGGTGCTATCCCATGTGGAGATCCCGCTGCCCGGTGACCCCATGCGGATGACCGCCATGCCTAACGCCGTGGAGGGCAAGGGGATCTGGGCCGCAGCCGGTGTCAATGCCGCCAATGTCGGCATGACCGCCACCGAGACCATCACCTCCAACCCCCGCGTGCTGGGCGCTGACCCGCTGGTGGTGTACCAGCCTGCCATGGGCGATACCCCGGAGGTGCCCGGCGGCATCGGCGAGGAGGATATCGTCTATCTGGTGCTGCCCTATATCCACTCGGCCCGGGAGGGCGTGGAGCGGCTGGGCCGCCTGCTGGAGACCTACGGTACTTACGAGATGAACGGCATTGCATTCCAGGACGTAAACGAGATCTGGTGGCTGGAGACCATCGGCGGCCATCATTGGATGGCACGCCGCGTGCCCGATGACAGTTATGTGGTGATGCCGAACCAGCTGGGCATCGATGCCTTTGATCTGGACGATGCCTTTGGCGCGCAGGAAAACCACCTCTGCTCGGCTGACCTGAGGGAGTTCATTGCAAAGTATCACCTCGACCTGGCACAGGACGGCGTGTTCGACCCTCGTGCCGCCTTTGGCAGCCACACCGATTCCGACCACGTTTACAACACGCCCCGCGCCTGGTACATGCTGCGTACCCTGAACCCCACCACCTGGGTCTGGGATGGCCCCGATGCCGACTATACCCCGGCTTCCGACGACCTGCCATGGTGCATGGTGCCTGAGAAGAAGATCACCCCCGAGGACGTGAAATATGTGCTGTCCAGCCATTATCAGGGCACGCCGTACGATCCGTATGCAAGCTACGGTGCCAGAGAGAACCGGGGCGTTTACCGCTCCATCGGCATCAACCGCAACGACTTTGTGGCGCTGATTCAGCTGCGGCCTGATCTGCCCGCCGACCTGCAGGCAG
>OCPW01001369.1_pt1 | contig 13565 bp, 16 predicted proteins | sample 1538761 | NCBI WGS metagenome assembly OCPW01 (sample SAMN04571724, study PRJEB22368) | human gut metagenome | biome: human gut; material: stool | host: Homo sapiens | place: Luxembourg | collected 2012-09-20
CTCTTCCGATCTTATGTTCTAATTTTTTTAATTTCTTTTCTAATATTCTTTGTCTTTCAGGAATTGTTTCTTCACCCTTTAAACATAATTGAAGATATTCTTTCATTTCATTAATAGTCATATCACAATTTTTTAAACAAGATAGACTATTGATCCAAGCAATATCATTTTCATCAAAAACACGATAATTATTTTTATCTCTTTTTACATGAGGAATGAGTCCCTCATTACAATAATATTTTAAAGTATCATAAGATAATCCTGTTTTTTTACACGTTTCTTTCATTGAAAATAGTTGTTTTTCTTGATTCATTTAATCATACCTCATCTTATAAAAAAATATTGACCGTGTGTAACACACGACATTTATAATTGTAATAAAATCAAATAAAATGTCAAGAGATGATATGGAACAAGCTCCTCAAAAAGTACAAGAATGGTTAGAAAGTATTGAAGAATAGCAGATGAAAAAAATAAAATATATTTTAATTATCTTAATCATGTGCATAAGCGCTATAGGTTGTTCAAGTAAAGAAAAAAAGATTGATGTTAATGATTATTACTATGGAAATCAGCGTGAAGAAACAAGTCAGGAAAAAAAGATATCTTTGGAATGAAGAAAATATACCTAAAGAAACAGATTATACAGAAAATACAGGAGATTATTTTGATGATCCTGATTTCAAACCCTATATGACGATTTATCCTGTACCACAAGGAACACAGATAAAAGGAGCAATGCTTGTAAGTTCAGGAGGTGCTTTTATGTTTCGTTCAGAAAATGCGGAAGGAAAAGATATTGCAGAAGCGTTTTCTAAGCTGGGGTATATTTCATTTGTTATTCATTATCGTTTGCAGCCTTATAGTGAAAGAGAATCAGGAATAGATATTGCAAGAGCAGTAAAAATGGTGCGTTATTATACAAAAGATTATGGGGTTGAAGAGAATAAAATAGGATTGATTGGTTTTTCTGCAGGCGGTATTGCTAATGGAAGAACTGTTTTAGAATTTGGTCAAGATATTAATGGAAATGTAATTGACAATCATTATGTACCAGATCAAATTGATAAAGTTTCTTCAACAGCAAATGCCTTAATTATGGCATATTCATTTTATGGAAGACTTTCACATGCTAATTTAGAAGAAAGTACTTTTAAAGATTTTGATTTATCCCCAACTTATTATGTCTATGGAACAGAAGATCCATTCTATAATCAGTTTAATGAACAGGTAAAATTATTAAAGAAATTAAATAAAAATATTGAATCTCAAGTATTGAATAATTACCCACATGGTTTTGGCATTCAAGGTGATTGGGCAAAGGATGTAGATCAGTGGTTGGATAAAATATATGAATAAAGAGGAAAAAAGATGAAAGATTTTCAATTAAGAAATGATACTAAATTATTATTTAGAAATAATCCAGTTAAAGATTTAAAAGAATATGTAAATAAAAAGAAAGTTTTATTTGTTTATGGAGGAGGATCTGTAAAAAGAAATGGTTGTTATAACGATGTAAAAAAAGCAATAGATGAAAGTGATGGAAAACTATTTGAACTTTCAGGAGCTTCACGAGAAATAATAGCTATAGAAAAAGGTATTCAACTTGTTGAAGAAAATAAGATTGAAATGATTATTGGTGCTGGTGGAGCGAGTATTATGGATTGTGCAAAACTTATTGCTTTTGGAAGTTATCAAAAAGAGGACTTGTGGGACTATATAAAAGGAAGAAAAAATCCTTATGGTCTTGAAAAATTGCCCCTTATTTTGATACCAACATATCCTTCTAGTGGTTCTGAATATGGATTGGGTGCTGTAGCGTCAGATAAAAGTAGACAAGATTTTGGGACTGCTTATGGAATTGCGGGAGATGTTGCTTTATTGGTTCCTAAGTATTCACTTTCTTTAGATAAAGAAATGACAGCTTATACAGGTTTAGTTACATTTGTTCAATTATCAGCTTCAACAATTGGTGACCATAATCCAATATCTTATGATATGGGAATTTCAGTTATTAAAAATGTATTAAAGGCGACAAAAAGATTGAAAGAAAATCCAAATGATGAAGAGGCAAGAGGAGTTATTCTTTATGGTGCTTCTATTTCAACATCAGGAAGACTAGGTCTTGGTAAAGAAGAAAATTATGCTTATGACATTTATGAATTAGAATTTATTCCAGAGGTATTGTTTGAAGCAACTTATCGAAAGAGTTTAACAACATTATTTCCAAGATTTTTAAAAGTAATGGCAAAATATTACCAAGAGGATATTGTACGTTATTTTAAAGATATTTTTGGTTATGAAGAAATAGAAATAGCAAGTAAAGAAATGATTAAGCTCTTTGAAGATTTAGGTGTTGATATGTATTTTAAAGGACAAATAACAAGGGATAAAATTGAGAATATTGATTTTGAAACAATACTTTCTATTGAAGAAGTAACAAGCATCATTGAGGATTGTTTGGTTAAATAACCTATGAAGAAATACAAAATTTTATTGAAAATAATTATTGTTTGTTTACTTTTTGTAGGCTGTCAAACAAAAAGTAATAAAAATGAAAGGAATGATAAAATAATGACACAAGCAAAATTTCCAAATAAACTTACTCAAATACCACAAGATTACTATAATCAGTCCACACAGCCAGGATCTCTTGTTGAATTAAAATATGATACTTATGAAGCAATGAGCTACAAAAGCCATCAACAAATATTACATAAAAGAGCAATCGTTTATCTCCCTTATGGTTACAATCAAGGAAAAAATTATAATGTTGTGTATTTAATGCATGGTGGATGGAGCAATGAAACAACTTATTTAGGTACTCCTAAAAGCCCAAGTGAATTTAAAAATGTTTTAGACAATGCGATTTTAAATAAACAAATGCAACCAATGATTGTTGTTTGTCCAACCTACAACAATACAAGTCAAGAGGATAGTAGTGACTATTCTTTAGCAATACAATTAACAAATCTTTACCATCAAGAATTAATAAATGACTTAATTCCTGCAGTTGAAAGTACATATAGTACATATGCAAAATCTACAGATGAAGAAGGTATAAAATCATCAAGAAATCATCGTGCCTTTGCTGGCTTTTCAATGGGATCGGTAGCTACATGGAGAACCTTTCAATATTGTTTAGATGATTTTCGTTATTTTTTACCATCAAGTGGAAATCTAACTTCAAATGGAGAAGCAATGGCTAAAATAGTTAAAGATCAGGACTATTCATGGAGTGACTTCTTTATTTTTGCTGCTTCTGGTACAGATGATTTTGCTTATAGTGCTTTTAAACAACAAATTGAAGCAATGTTAAATGTAAAAGATCATACTTTTAGATATGCCAATAATGAACAAGAAGGAAATCTTTATTATTTATGGCAAAAAGGTGGTATCCATAATGGAGAGTATGCAATAGAGTATTTTTATAATGGATTTTGTTGGCTTTGGCAATAAAATTTACTATAACTGTCAGTTATACATAGATGTATTGTTGATATTGTACATTTAAAAAAGTAATAGCTAAAATGAGATTAGAAAGGGGGATTGATGTGAGAAAAGTAATTGATGTAGGGATGATGATTTTATTATTACTTTTAATGGCTTTTCCATTTACAGGACAAGATATTCACATTTTTTTGGGAATAATCATGATTGTTTTCTTTATTATTCATCATTATTTAAATAGAAGATGGTATTTGAGTTTATTTAAAGGTAAGAAAACAAAGATACAAATACTATTTATAACCATTAATAGTTTGTTACTTATAAGTATTTTTGGTGTTGCACTCAGTGGTTTAACACTTGCTGGATATGTGCCTATCATGTCTTATTTTTTAGCAAGAAAGATGCATTTAGTATGTTCTTATTGGAGTTATTTGCTCATGGGATTACATGTAGGTTTACATCTACAAGTTACAAAGAGGATTAAAAATCAAATAATTGTTTATGGAATAATGCTTATAGGAATTATTTTATTTACGAAAAATCAAATACTTATTTATTTGTTGAATATGTCCGATTTTTTATATGTGAGTGATCGAACGAATATGATTATTTATATGTTTGAATATTTGATGATCTTTATTTTGTTTGTATTACTTATGAATGTCATCATAAAGGAGATGAAGAAGAAATGAAAAAGAAAATATTAGTTATACTTGCAGTAATCTGTGTTATTGCTTCTGGTGTGGGTTATTATTTTTATCGCACACAAAGAAATGTAAGTGTTGGTTTAAATAATGATATTCAAGATGAAAATGGTAAAAAAGGAAAAACTTCTTTAGATAGTTCTAAAGTATTAGTGATTTATTTTTCTAATGGGGGAAATACTCAAAAACTTGCAAAAGAAATTTACGATCAAGTTGGTGGGAATTTTAGACAAATTAAACCCCAAAAAGCTTATCCTAAAGGAAATAAACTTTATGATTATACAAAAAATGAACAAGAAAAAAATGGTCGACCAAAACTAAAAGACTTAAATATTGATATAAGTCAATATGATACGATTTTTATTGGCTATCCTATTTGGTGGTATACCTATCCACAAATTATTTTGAGTTTCTTCGATCAATATGATTTAAGTAATAAAACAATTATTCCTTTTGTAACACATGGTGGTAGTGGTATGTCAGGAACAAAAGAAGACATGGAAGAATATTTAAAAGATAAAAATGTAACTGTTAAAGAAGGACTCGCTGTAAGTCGTACAGATATTGAAAAGAGTCAAAAGAAAACAGTTGAAAATTGGTTAAAGGAGCTTGGTTATAAATAGATGAGAAAAAAATTAGAAGAGAGTATGCTGAAAATCGCATTATTATCAGTATCTCTACTGGTTGCTGCTGCACCGGCTATTAATGCTAATATACCAGCTATGGCTAAAGCTTTCCCTAATGTTCCTTTATCAACTGTAGAATTATTGACAACGATTTCATCTATGTTTTTGATGATTTCTGTTTTAACAAGTAGTTTTATAGCAAGAAAAATTGGTTATAAGCAAACTATTTTATTAGGAATTATAATTGTTGCTATTTTTGGAACTTTACCTGCTTTTACGCATTCTTTTTTGTTGATTATGATTTCTAGAGCTTTATTGGGTTATGGTATAGGTCTTTTTAACTCTTTATTAGTAACAATGATTTCTTATTTTTACCATGGTGAAATAAGAACTTCTTTATTTGGTATGCAAAGTGCTTTTGAAGGACTAGGTGGTATTTTTATTACCTTTGTTGCGGGACAATTACTAAAGATTAATTGGCAAGCACCCTTTTATGCCTATTTACTAGCAGTTCCCGTTATTCTTTTATTCTTTATTTTTGTACCAAATGTACAGGTTGAAAAGAAAGATGAACATATAAATGAAGATGGAAATAATAATTATAAAGGGGTTTTAGGATATACGTTTGTTATTTTTATTGTCTCTATGCTTTGTATGATTATGGGAATTAAAGTATCTACTTTAATGACGTCTAAAGGATACGGGCAAGCAAGTGATGCGAGTTTGGTTATCATAGCGCTTGGTATTGGATCAATGGTATCAGGAAGTATGTTTGGTTCTATTTTAAGAAAATGTAAGCAATATACTATTACTTTAGGTTTTATTTTACTTTCTATAGCAATGTTTTTGATTGGGGTAGCTCAAAGTACGGGAATTGTTATTTTTAGTGGATTTGTCATTGGTTTTGCATTTAGAAATGTATTTCCTTATTTGATTCATAAAATAAATGAGCAAAAGGTAAGGAATGCTTCACTAGCAACTTCTTTGTTTTTAGCAGGAAGTAATTTAGGTAGTTTTTTATCTCCTTATGGAGCAATTTTATTACAAAAATTAATTAAAACAAATGATTTAAGTCGATTGTTTTATGCAGATGGGGTTTGCTTTTGTTTATTAGCAATAGGGACTCTATTTATTGTAAAGAAGGTGAAATAAATTGAATGAGTCTACAAAAATAAATGATATTTTAAAGAATTCGTTATTTAAAGGTATAGGACAATTTTTATTTCCAACAGATTTTTATTCAATTACAAATAACATGACCTTAAAAGATGTAGATCATTTACTTCCTTATCATAGTCATATTGAAGTAAGTACAACTATAGAAGTATTAGAATATTTAGAAAATCAAAGAAAACAAGGGAATAAAGTATTCTATGATATCTATACAGAAAAAGAAAAACAAGCAGATCCAACAAAAAGAAAAACAGGACTTTTCTTTTTCAAAGGGAAAAAGAACGCACCTTTTGCGATTATTAATGCAGGTGGTGGTTTTAGTTATGTTGGATCAATTCATGAAAGTATGCCTCATGCTCTTTATTTATCAAAACAAGGCTACAATGGTTTTGCCTTACAATATCGTACAGGAGGAGCTGATGTAGCATGCCTTGATCTTGCAAGAGCAATTGAATTTATCTTTGAACACGCTAAAGAATTAGAAGTAGATACAAATTGTTATTCTTTATGGGGTGGTTCTGCTGGAGCAAGAATGGCGGCTTATTTAGGAAGCTATGGCACTATTTCCTTTGGTGGAAAATATTTACCTAAACCAGGAACTGTGGTGATGCAATATACGGGACATAGTGATTATACAAGAAATGAACCACCAACTTTTGTATGTGTTGGTGAAAATGATAGGATTGCCTCTTGGCGTGTTATGGAAAGAAGAATTCATATTTTAAAGCGAAAAGGAGTTGATGTTGAATTCCACAAATATCCCTCTTTAGGACATGGTTTTGGCTTAGGAATTCATACAAGTGCAAAAGGATGGATCGACGATGCAATCCATTTTTGGCAAAAACAAATAGAAAAAGGAGAAGATGAAAAATGAGAAAAAATTTTGGAGCACAACCTTATTTATATCCACAACCAGTGATGATTATTGGGACATATGATGAAAACGGAAAAGCAAATGCGATGAATGCTGCTTGGGGAGGAATTGTTGGTAGAGATGAAATCATGATTGATTTATCTTCACATAAAACAACAAAGAACTTAGAAGTTACCAAAGCATTTACTGTAAGTGTAGCAGATACAAAACATTTAGTTGCTTGTGATTATGTTGGGGTAGAATCTGCCAACAATTGTGAAAATAAAATGGAAAAGGCAGGATTTACAACAGTTAAAAGCGAATTTGTGAATGCACCTATTATCAATGAACTTCTTCTTACTTTAGAATGTGAATTAGTAAAAGTAATTGATGGAAGTAAGTATTTGGGACGTATTGTTAATGTAAGTATTGATGAAGAAGTTTTAGGAGAAGATGGTAAGTTAAGTTTAGAAAAATTTAAACCTATTACTTTTGATATGATTCATGGACAATATATTGAATTAGGAAAATGTGTAGGAAAAGCATTTCATGATGGTTTACAACTAAAAAATAATTAGGAGGTTGATTCTATGATGAAAAAAGTAAAAGTATTTTTGATTGCTTTAGTTATTATTATTGCGGGTGTTGGTGGTTCCTTGGTTTATAATTCACAAAAAGTTTCTACTACAGAAGAAAAAGTCGTTACAAATGAAACGAAATCAACGACAAAGAAAGTGCAAGGTGATGGTAAAACTTTAGTGGTTTATTATTCAGCACAAAACCATACCAAAGATGTTGCTGAAAAAGTTGCTGAAAATTTAGGGGCAGATCTTTTTGAAATCGAACCGAAAGAAAAATACACAGAAGATGATTTAGACTGGACGAATGATGATTCAAGAGTGACAAGAGAACACGAAGATACATCATTAAGAAATGTTGAATTAAAAACAACAGAAGTAGAAAATTGGGATCAATATGATACTGTACTTATTGGTTATCCTATCTGGTGGGGTATTGCGGCATGGCCTGTTGATACATTTGTTAAGGCTAATGATTTTTCTAACAAAACAGTTATTCCTTTTTGTACTTCTACTTCATCTGGTTTAGGTGAAAGTGGTACAAAACTTCAAAAAGAAGCTAAAGGTGGTAATTGGCAAAAAGGTCAACGTTTTAGTTCAAGTCCTTCAGATTCTACAATTAAAGATTGGACAGATAGTTTAAAATAGGATGTTATTTGAAAAATGCCGAATTGCCGAAAAAAAGTGCCGAAAATAATAAAAAGTGAGTTCGTGTTTATAAACATGGACTTTTTTCATTTTACATAAACTTAACATAAACCATACGTTCTTTTGATTTTTGAATGGGTTGAAAAACACTATGATAGGAGTGTCTTAAGAAAAGGAAACAAAAATAAATAATATCTTAAGAGAAAACAAAGGAAGGTAAATAAAAAATGAAAAAGAAAGTATTAAGTGTTTTAATGATTTTCATGATGTGTCTTGGTTTAGCCGGATGTGGCGGAGGATCAAATAGTGCATCAGATGACATTAGTGGAAAGGTAAGTTTAAACGGATCAACTTCAATGGAAAAATTCGTTAATGCCTTATCAGAAGGAATTAAAGAAAAATATCCAAACTTACAATTAGAAGCACAATTTACAGGATCTGGTGCAGGTCTAGAAGCAGTTGCTTCAAAAACAACAGATATCGGAGATTCTTCTCGTGCTTTAACAGATGAAGAAAAAGCAAAAGGATTAGAAGAAAATATTGTTGCTATCGATGGTATCGCAACAATTACAAACAAATCTAATAAAGTAACAAACTTAACTAAAGATCAATTAGCAAAAATCTATACAGGACAAATTACTAACTGGAAAGATTTAGGTGGACAAGATGAAGCAATTGTTGTTATTGGACGTGAAGCTGGTTCAGGAACTCGTGGAGCTTTTGAAGAATTATTAGGAATTGAAGATCAATGTCAATATGCTCAAGAATTAAATGAAACTGGTGCTGTTCTTGCTAAAGTTGCTAAAACTTCTGGATCAATCGGTTATGTTTCATTAGATGTATTAGATGATACAGTTTCTCCTCTTCAATTAGATGGTGTTGAACCTAGTGAAAAAACTGTAAAAGATGGAAGTTATGCTTTACAAAGACCATTCGTAATGGCTACAAATGGAAAAATTAGTGAACAATCTAAACAAGTTCAAGCAGTATTTGATTTCATCAATAGTGATGCTGGACAAAAAATCATTGAAAAAGTTGGTTTAGTAACACCAAATAAATAAAAAATAAAGAGGGAAGTATTATGGAAAAAAAGTTATCAATTATTAGCCATAAGAAAGCAAAATCCCTAGTAGAAAAAACAGCCGCGATGATCTTTCGTGGCTGTGCTATTATCTCTGTTTTAGCAGTTGTTACTATTACAGGATATATGATTATTTCAGGGACACCTGCCATCTTTAAAGAAGGAATTACAGGTATTTTGTTTTCTACAACGTGGGCGCCAACAGCAGCGCATCCTCAATATGGGATTGCTTATGTTATATTAACATCCATTGTTGGGGTTTTTCTAGCAATCTGTATAGGAGTACCTATTGGTTTATTTACAGCAATCAACCTTGCTGAAATTGCACCAGTAAAACTTAGAAAAATATTAAAATCAGCAATTGAATTACTTGCAGGGATTCCATCTGTTGTCTATGGATTATTAGGTATTTTGATTGTCAATCCAATGATGTATAAATTAGAATTAATGATTTATCATGGTTCTAAAACACATCAATTTACGGGTGGAGCCAATCTTTTATCAGCTATTATCGTACTAGCAATTATGATTTTACCTACACTTATTAATATTTCAGAAACAGCCTTAAAAGCTGTACCTGATGATTATCGTAAAAGCTCACTTGCTTTAGGGGCAAGTAAAATTCAAACAATCTTTAAGGTTGTTGTACCAAGTGCTAAATCTGGAATTATGTCAGCTATTGTACTTGGTGTAGGTCGTGCTATTGGAGAAGCGATGGCTATTTTGTTAGTAGCCGGAAATGCAGTATCTCTTCCACTTCCATTTAATTCGGTTCGTTTCTTAACAACAGCCATCGTTTCAGAAATGGGATATGCTAGCGGTACACATCGTCAAGTTTTATTCACAATTGGACTTGTTCTATTTATCTTTATCATGATTATTAACTTAATCTTAACATATGTTTTAAAAAGAGGTGACTTAGATGAATAATACAATATTAGAAAAAAAGAAACGTGTTAGTGATCAAATTCTCTATGCACTTATTCAATTAAGTTCATTTCTTTCAATTTTTATCTTATTAGTTATTATTGGTTATATTCTCTATCGAGGAATACCAGCCTTTGATTTTTCTTATTTAGTAAATACAACAAGTATTATTAATGATACTGTAGGTATATTACCTAATATTATTAATACACTTTATATTGTTATTGTGACACTTTTAATTGCTTGTCCAATAGGAATTGGTGGAGCAATTTGTTTAAATGAATATACAAAAAATAAAAAATTCGTTAGTATCATTTCATTTACAACGGAAGTTTTAGCAGGTATTCCATCAATTATTTATGGATTATTTGGAATGTTGTTCTTTGGATCTGTTTGTCATTTAGGATTTTCAATTTTGACAGGTTCACTTACGCTTGCCATTATGATTTTACCAATCATTTCAAGAAATACCCAAACAGCTTTAGAATGTGTTCCTAAAAGCTATCGTGAAGCTGCTTTAGGAATTGGAGCAACAAAATGGTATATGATTCGTACAGTTCTTTTACCAAGTGCAATTCCTGGTATCTTAACAGGAGTCATTCTTGCGATGGGACGTATTGTTGCTGAATCCGCTGCCTTATTATTTACGGCAGGCTCAGTTGCTATTTTACCTACTAATATTTTTAAACATTTGTTAAGTAGTGGGGGAACTCTTACTATTCAATTATATTTAGAAATGGCTAAAGGTAATTATGAAGTTTCATTTGTGATTGCTCTTGTTTTAGTAGTTATTGTTTTAGGTTTAAATATGTTAGCTAAATGGATCAGTCGCAGATTTGATGTAAATAAAGGGGATAATTAAGATGGAAAATAAAATAGAAGCAAGACATCTGAATTTGTATTATGGACAAAAACATGCTTTAAAAGATGTCAGTTTAGATATTAAAGAAAATAAAATTACAGCGTTTATTGGCCCTTCAGGGTGTGGTAAATCAACATTTTTAAAAACATTGAATCGTATGAATGATTATGTTGATAACGTTAAAATTGAAGGGGATGTTATCTTAGATGGTGAAGATATTTATGATAGCCGTGTTGATACAACTTTACTTAGAAAAAAAGTTGGGATGGTTTTCCAACAACCAAATCCATTCCCTATGTCAATTTATGATAATGTCGCTTATGGACCACGTATTCATGGTATTAAAAATAAAAAACAACTTGATAAAATCGTTGAAGATAGTTTAAAAGCAGCAGCACTTTATGATGAAGTTTCAGATCGTTTACATTCAAGTGCCTTAGGTTTATCTGGTGGACAACAACAAAGATTATGTATTGCCCGTGCTTTAGCTGTACAACCAGAAGTTATCTTATTAGATGAACCAACAAGTGCCTTAGATCCGATTTCAACACTTAAAATCGAAGAACTTTTATTACAATTAAAAGATCAATATACGATTGCTATCGTTACTCATAATATGCAACAAGCAAGTCGTATTGCTGATTATACAGCCTTCTTCTTAGTAGGAGAAATGGTTGAATATGGACCAACAAAAGATGTCTTTGGTATGCCAAAAGATAAAAGAACTGAAGATTATATTACTGGTAGATTTGGATAGGGGGAAAGAAAGATGCCAAGAAGTCAATTTGATCAAGAACTTAATAAGATGCATGTTGATTTAGATAGAATGTGTCATCTTGTTGTTTTAGCTATTGAAAACTGTGTTACAGCTTTTAAGGAACAAGATTATGAACTTGCCCAAGATATTATTCATGGTGATAAACAAATTAATGATGTGGAAAGATCCATTGAAGCAAAATGTTTATCATTGATTTTAAAACAACAACCCGTTGCTTCTGATTTAAGAGATGTTTCAACTGCTTTAAAAGTAGTTACTGATTTAGAAAGAATTGGAGATCAAAGCAGATATTGCGGAATTGATTTTAGAAATGAAAGAAATGGATAGTTTCTTAATGATTGGTCATATTCAAGATATGGCAAAAATTGCAACTAAAATGGTTAAAGAAGCTTTAGATGCTTTCCATCAACATGACTTAAACCATGCTTTAGAAGTAAAGAAGATGGATATTAAAATGGATGAATTATTTGATCAAGTTAAAAAAGATATTATTCAAATGATTAAAGAATCAAATGATAAAGGTGATTTAACAATCAATTTCTTAATGATTGCAAAGTATTTTGAAAGAATTGGTGATCATGTTGTTAATATCTGTGAATGGATTGAGTTCAACCAAACAGGAAAACTTGACAATACTCGATTAATTTAAACCTCTTTATAGAGGTTTTTTTAGTTGTTCAAATATGTAAATACATTTAATTTATTTAAATATATTAAGTTTATCATGTGTTATTATTAGTATACTTTTATTTTAAACAACTATCGAAAATAGTAGTTAAAAAAGAGCGACTATGATATAATTTTTCCGAATAGTTATACACGGCAGGTAGTTATCCTTGGTCGTTTAGATCGAAGGGCGTATTCTTCGTTTACATAGATATCCCTAGGGAAATATGAAAAGCGGAGGTGATGGAAATGACAGCTTATGAAGCTATCATGATTATGTTAGGTACACTAACATTAATGATGTCGATAATAAGTATTGTTATTAAATTACTTCTATATACAATAGAAAATAATGCAAAAAAATAACTACCTCGAAAAGTTTTGGCGAACATTGAGGTAGTTATTTTTCTCAAGAAAATCCAAGGCTAGTCGTTTATGACTATTCCTTTTTTCATTTATATTATAATTTATGATAATTTCTAAGTCAACATCACAAAATGATTGTTTAAAAAAAGCTTTTTATGCAAATAAAGAACATCTTGTGCAATAAATATATCATTAATGCTAATCATCACATATAATTGTATTAATTAGGGAGGATTACCATATGAACAAGAAAAGAAATATTATAATTGGGTTAATAGTTTGTGTACTGCTTATGACAGTGGTATTTTTTGTTTTTAATCATGGAAAAAGTAATGAACAAGTTGTTACAGAATATTTTGAACTTTTAAAAAAGAAAGATTATAAACAAATGTATCAAATGTTAGACCAAAAGACAGTCTATACTCCTACACAAAAATATTTTATTGAAAAGCATAAAGAAATCTATGATGTAATAAATCCAAGTAATATACAGGTAAAAGTAATAGATGAAAAAGATAATATGGTTCAATATCAAATATCGATGGATACTGTAGCTGGAAAAGTTAAATATAAAAATAAGATTGAAATTAAAAATGAACAAATTAAATTTAATAAGCAACTTATTTTTGATGAGTTTTCTGATAAGAACAAAGTAAAAGTGATTACGACACAACCTTATAGAGGGTATATTTTAGATAGAAATGGAAAATATTTAGCTAAACAAGGAAATGCTTATTCATTTGGTCTTGTAAGAGGAAAACTTAATGGTGAAAATGATTATGCACAAATAGCTAAGTATTTAGAAACGGATGTTGAAACCATTCAAAAGAAAATGAGTGCTTCTTGGATCAAT
>OCPW01001390.1_pt1 | contig 13454 bp, 15 predicted proteins | sample 1538761 | NCBI WGS metagenome assembly OCPW01 (sample SAMN04571724, study PRJEB22368) | human gut metagenome | biome: human gut; material: stool | host: Homo sapiens | place: Luxembourg | collected 2012-09-20
AATTTGGCGTTGCAATGAACGAAGAACTGGAAAGGGAGGTGCTTGTTATGTGCAACCTTAGTCAGGGCGTAAAGGCCGAAGGTAGAGAAGAAGGCATCAACATTGGTGAGATGCGGATGCTGGTTAAACAGGTAAGAAAAGGCCGTGTGACGATTGAAGAAGCAGCGGAAGATGCTGGAATGACAGTAGAGGAATTTAAGAAAGTGATGGAAAACACCCCGCTGCAGGCGGTCTAAGATAAAAAGCATATAGAGTAAAATGTAAAGCCCTACAAGGCTCAGATCGGTTCGATACCGATTGAAAGCCTTGTAGGGCTTATTTTTTTGGCGTTTTTTCAATTTTATTTGTGAAAAATGTTGTCCAAGACTTGACATCGGCCGGACACGAATGGATGAGAGCAAAATGGTCTGCGCCGATCCGGAAATACTGGAAGATTTCTGAGCAGATGATGGTTAAATACTGTGACCTTGCTATCTGTGACTCAGTGAATATCGAGAAGTATATCCACGAGTGCTATGACGGCAAAGGCATCAAGGGAAGAAATCCGAAGACCACATTTATTGCGTATGGCGCAGATCTGACCCTTAGTAAGTTAGCTGATGACGATGAGAAGCTGGTGAACTGGTATAAAGAAAAAGGACTGACGAAAAAGGACTATTACCTTGTCGTCGGTCGTTTTGTACCGGAGAACTCTTTTGAAGTTATGATTCGAGAGTTCATGAAAAGCAAGAGCAAAAAGGATTTTGCTATTATCACAAATGTGAATGAGAAGTTCCTAAGTGAGCTTGAAGAAAAACTTCATTTCAAGAGCGATAAGAGAATCAAATTTGTTGGCACTGTTTATGATCAGGAGTTGCTGAAGAAGATTCGAGAGAACGCCTATGCTTATTTCCACGGACATACGGTCGGTGGTACGAATCCGTCCCTGATTGAAGCTCTTGGTAGTACAGATCTGAACCTGCTGGTTGATGTTGGTTTTAATAAAGAAGTCGCAGAAGATTGTGCGCTTTATTGGAGCCGTAAGCCGGGGAGCCTTGCAAAGCTCATTGATAAGGCTGATCAGATGAGTACAGATGAAATTGCAGAGATGGGTCGGAGAGCCAAGAAGCGTGTGGCAGAAGAGTACACATGGGATAAGATCTGCGGACAGTATGAAAAAGTATTTGATAGATAGGGAGATAGCTTTGGAAGAAAAAAAGATTAGCATCATCATTCCTGCATACAATGTGGAAAAATATATTGCGAAATGCTTGCATTCTGTTATTAATCAAAGTTATAAAAATTTAGATGTTATTGTGGTTGATGACGGATCAAAAGATAGAACAGGTTGTATTATTGACGATTATTCAGCAAAAGATAATAGAATTCGTGCGGTACATCAGCCAAATGGTGGATTACCAAATGCAAGAAATACAGGAATGAAATATGCGAATGGTGACTATGTTATGTTCCTTGATTCGGATGATTGGATTGAGCCAACATGTTGCGAAGTAATTGTAAGTGAAATGCAAAAAGATAAGGCAGATCTAGTATTTTTTGAATACTACAAGGAATATAAAAATAAGACTGTTCAAATGAAAACATATCCTCACGAGAAATTAATATATAATAGAGATGGTGGAAAACAAGAATTCTTCTTGTATGATATGAGAACTATTACTGCGTGGGGAAAAATATATAGTGCGGAAATTCTTCATAAATGCGAGTATAACGAGTCACTTCGAACTGCGGAAGATGTTGAATTTAATTATCGGATATATGATCGTGTAAATAAAGCGGTATACATTCAAACACCGTTATTACATTATAGAATTTTAGAACAATCTGCAATACATGGATATGATTCGCAAATTAAAGATAAACTAAAACCGGTGCTTGAATGCCTATCAGATTGGTTAAATATGAGTATGCCTTTTCATGAAGAGGCGTATTATTCATTCAAAGCGATAGCTTTTTTGCTAGTGTGTCAGAATGGAATCTGTCTTAATAAACAGTTGAGTTTTTTGCAAAAACGAAAAAAAATATCGGCTTTAAAACGAGATTTAACTTATAAAGACCTATTTTCTAATTTGGACTATGTAAAAATACCAAAATCAAGAAAATTGATAATTATATTTGAAAAGATGAGTTTGCCTTCTTTGATTGTTTTAGTTATTAGCCTTAAACAATGGCGAGAAAAAAGGAACTGATTTATTCATTAAAAATTGGAGTAGAATAATATGAAAGAACCTATAATAAGAGTTCTGCATATAACAGAAATGTTGTCTGCAGCGGGTATAGAATCATTTATCATGAATATGTATAGGAATATTGATAGAAATAAGGTGCAATTTGATTTTTTGGTTCTGAGAAATGAAGAAGAATTCTATGATGAAGAAATAAAAAGCCTAGGTGGAAAGAAGTATTATGTATATTCTAATATCAAAAACACGTGGCTTCGAATTCTTGATGAAGCGCACCAAATTGAAGAATTCTTGAAAACACATCCGTATGAAATAGTGCATATACATTATACGACTCCATTAAGAGCCCCATATTTATTGGCTGCAAAAAAGGCTGGCGTAGCCACTAGAATATATCATGCACACAGCGCAGCAGTATCGGGCAAATCAAAACTTAAGCTTTTAATCTATGAGTATTATCGTAAGAAAATCATGGAATGGGGAACTACGTGGTTTGCTTGTTCAAAGGCAGCTGCAAAGTGGATTTTCCCTGAAAAATTGATCGAAAGAAAAAGTGTAAAGGTCGTATACAATGGAATCGATATAAATCGGTTTAAATATGATGAAAAAAAGAGAGTGACAATGCGTAAGTCACTTGGATTGAATAACGAATTTGTTTTAATCCACACTGGAAGATTTATAGATCAAAAAAATCAAGGATTTGTGCTAGATATTTTTAGAGAAATAAAAAAACAATATTCATGTGTAAAATTGATTTTTCTTGGAGCAGGAGATTTGCTGAAGAAAATTGAAGATGAGGCACAGAAGCTTGGATTGCAGAAGGATGTTTTGTTTTTGGGTGTTAAACCCAATGTCGAAGATTATCTTTGTGCAGCTGATTGCTATGTTATGCCGTCTCTTTATGAAGGACTTCCGGTTGCAGCAATTGAAGCACAATGTTCAGGCCTACCAAGTATCATGTCAACAAACATAACAAATGAAGTTGCGTTGACAGATAATGCAAAACAAATTTCTCTAGATATGCCACTCAGTGAATGGAGCGAGAAAATTTTAGAGTATAAAGATGTGCCAAGAGTGGATGGTTCACAGATAGTTGCTGAAAATGGATATGATGTTCATTCGGTGGCAAAATGGCTTGAAGGGTATTATTTGAGCAAGACTAATGGAGAATAAAAATGTGTAATATTTCTGTTATTATTCCTTTTTATAAGGGAAATAAATATTTAACAGGGTTAAAGCAATCACTTGAGAATGCGTGTATTAGCTATGAAGGAAAAGTTGAAGTGATCGTGGTTAATGATAGCCCTAACGAAAAGATAGAGAAGACACTGATACAGTCAGAAAAATATGATTTGGTGATAGTGGAACACGATGTGAATTATGGTATTCATAAGGCACGTGTTACAGGTATTGGAAAGGCGAAGGGAGAATACATACTTCTTTTGGATCAAGATGATAAAATAAAAAATGAATTTTTTAAAGAAATGTGTGTACCTCTCAATAATAATAAATCTATAGCTTTTGCATATGCAAATGGTCTATTTGAGGATTCAAATGGAAAATCTAAATTGATTCTTAATTCATATGGAAAAGTTTATGGGGCAGAAAATTACCATACATATTTAAAAGTGGGGAATTTATTAGCTTCGCCTGGGCAATGTTTAATTAGGAAATCTGCGATTCCAAAGGAATGGACAGAGCATATTATGCGGAGCAATTGTGCAGATGATTTTTTATTATGGATATTGATTTTGAGAAATCAAAAGGCGGAATATGTTAATAAGCTACTGTATGAACACATTACTACGGGCGAAAACACATCAGGAAATAAATTAGTTGGCTATGCATCTGATTTGGAAGTATGTGGTATTTTGGACACTCTGGATTTGTTGCCAAAAGAAGAATTAAACAAATTTAAAAAACGGTGCGTTTCAAATTATAATAAAGCTAAAGGTTGTGATTACAGATATCAGGAATGGCTTTTGTCTCGTCAGACAGAAAATTTTGAAAGAATAAAAATGAAAATCATAGGTGTTCTATATATGATACGGGGAAAGAAAATCTGTAATTGAATAAGAATTTAGGTAAAAACAAAATGGGTGAAAAGTGTATAATATATATATCTTCTACAAATTATAAATTGGTAAGTGCAGGAACAGAAAAATTTATGGGAGGAGTTATTGACTCCTTTAAAGAGAAAAATGTACATGCGTTGCAATTTTTCCCACTAGTTAATATCAATAATCGATTCGAAAGAATAGGAGTTGAGAGAAACTATATAGGGGTTAACTACGATGGCGTATTTGTGGGAACATATTTGTTGGAAGATATGGCATCGGCAACTAGATACTTGGCTGAGAAGTACAATCTCGTGTATGATCGTGTGATTATTAATCAATTACATTCATGGAATCTAATAAAGCTCACGGAAAAATTTGATGATTTAGGATTGCCGATTATTTTAATTGTACATGATTATATGATGGTTTGTCCATATATGATGAGTCAAGATAGTGATGCTCTTAAATGTGGAAATTTTATTGATCGACCTAGTGCAAGCCATTGTGGTGAATGTAAATATAAAAAAATTGGAAGAAAGCATTTTGAAGAAATGAATGCTTTTTTTATTAATAACAATGAAAAAATCTGTAGAGTGATTTTTCCGTCTTGTTCAGCAGAGAAAAACTGGTTAAATGTTTTTCCAAGTTTAGCAGAAAAAAGCATCGTTCGTCCACATTTAAAATATGACATTCTAAATGAAGAAAAAAAATGGAATAAGACAATCAGAATTGGATACTTAGGATTTATCTCTGATATTAAAGGCTACTCGGAATGGTTGCAGTTAATGAGAAAACTAGATAATAGAAAGTTTGATTTCTATTATTTTGGAGGTACAGTTGATCAGGCAGAGAAAGATGGCGCAAATGGAGTGATGGTTGATTTCAATTCCCCGGAGATGCCCGGAATGGTGGAACAACTTAAAAAGAAGAAAATTGACATTGCATTTTTATGGTCTAACTGTCAAGAAACATATAGTTATACATACTATGAAGCATTTGAAGCAGGTTGCTGGATTGCGACATCTTTACATAGTGGTAATATTACTGATCAGGTTCTAAAGAATAAAAATGGGAAGGCTTTCAAAAATTTGAATGATTGTATACAATTTTTGAGTAACTTGCAAGAGGAATCTCACGTGACAAGGATTGTAAATGTAAAGACTAATAATAGCCTGACTGAATTTGAACCAATAGAGATAAATATCAGCAAAATAGTATGTAACAAGTCAAAGAAACCAAAGTATATTTTGAGTTTTCTGTATTCATGTTTAAGGAGAACAAAGTGAAAGTAAAAAAATCTGATGTTTTGGATTATTTAATTATATATTGGATGATACTATATGTTTTTATTATTAGTTGGTTTGCTTATATAAAACAGGGTGCAATGATTATGATTTGCTTGATTTTTGTGAGGCTGTTCTTGGATTTCAAGCGAACAGCACATTTGCCGGCTTTTTATTTGGGTTTACTTTTCTGCTTTGTATATCCTATATGGAATTACATATCTTTAGGTGGAAACCTAGTTTTCCTAGCTTCAAATATGAGAACTATCACTACAACGACTATACTTCTGGTATATTTGTCGTTCATGTGTAGGTATAGAAGAGATTTTATAACGAAATTCTTTAAAAAAAAGAAATTCTTATTCAACGTATACATGGTATTAAATGTTCCAATTCTTATGCTTCAGTTGAATGGGCATACGGAATTATCAGGAAGACATCCGGAATCATTAACTAATACGTTTTCAGCTGATTTAGTGTCTGGCTTATTCGGATATAATGGAACAGGTCTTTTGACAATGTACTTTTGTTTTCTAATGCTATATAATTTTGTGCAATATAAGTGTGAATACATTAAACAAAAGCAAGTGTTTGTTCTGTATAATATCTTGCTAGTAGGATTTGTATCTTTTGTGGCAGCGAATAGTGATAATAAGGCCCTATTTGTTCTTGCACCGTTATTTTTAATCGTGTATCTTATTGTTTTCAAAATGAATTTTTATAGAAATATTTTGCAGAAAATTCGATCCCTGTTTAGATACATTATCAAAGGTTTTTGTGTTTTTGCGATATTTATTTTCGGACTGCAGCCCGCAATAGGTACACTTGATCTTATTAGCGATATTATTGAAAAAACACAATCTGGTTTGATAAATGCAAATGCAGCATATGGAAGTGCTGAGCGATTAGGAATTATTGTTTACGCGTTGAACAATCCAAGCATCCGATGGTACGGTAGCGGAATTGCAAAACATGAATGGCAAGAATCGTATGGATTGGGATTTGCTCATTTTGGAATCAGTGATTTTGGCTCATTTTTGTGCTTGGGAGGTATCCTGTTTATCTTATTATTAATTTGCTTCTTATTGGCAGTGTACAGAACTGTATTTAAAGATAAGATTGCGGGATATACTTTTTTTGTGCTTACAATAGTCGTACTTATATATACACAGCCGATGACAGTTGTATCGTTAACATGTTCATGGGTTTTTTTGGTGTTCACAACAGTATTAGGATGTGAGTCTATTAAAGATGGAAATGAGGCAGTCTAAGTGAAAGATGGGAGAAAAATGTTAAATAGTGTTGGGATTTTAACATTTACATATGGAGATAATTATGGTCAGCGTTTGCAAAATCTTGCAATGCAGGAGTTCTTGAAAAATTATTTTTATCATGTATATACTATTAGGCAGATCGAAAAAGAAGAGTCGTTGTTTTGCAAAATAAAACATTCTGCTAAACTTTTAGTACAAGGACGATTTTTCATCCTTAGAAAGCGAAGAAATAGTTTTAATAAGTTTAATGATTCTTATATCAAATTTTACAGTATTCCAATTGATACTAATGATGTGACAGCATTTCCGAGGGATAAATTTGATTTCTTTATTTGTGGAAGCGATCAAATATGGTCGCCATATTCATGTGACGTTAATAATACATTTTTTTTGACATTTGTTGAAAAAAATAAGAGAATTGCTCTAGCACCAAGCATAGCTTCTGAAGACATTCCACAAGATAAAGTCGAAGAATTTAGGGAATATTTTAAGGGCTTTAATTATATTTCTACACGAGAGTATGCTGGTTCAAATTTGGTTCAGAAACTAACTGGAAATTTAGTTGAAACCTTAATCGATCCTACACTATTATTTGATTTTGATTTTTGGGTTGCACATGAGAAGCAGCCGAAAAATATATGTCAGGGACGATATGCGGTTTGCTATTTTTTGGGGAACACTAGTCAATTAGACAAAATTAATGAAATTTGTCGTAATGAAGGGCTAACTGTGATAGACATTCTGCACGATAAAAAGTATTTATCGCTTGGACCTGATGAGTTTATTTATTTGATACACAATGCTCAAAAAGTTTTTACGGACTCATATCATGGAACAATTTTTTCAATTATTTTTCATGTTCCGCTTATTCTTTGCAATAGAGAGGGATCAAAAATTAATATGAATAGCCGGTTTGAAACACTTTTTTCTAAACTTGGAATATACAGCAAACCATTGCAGAACACAATGAGTGATGTGCAAGTTGATTACCTTGAAGTCGAAAATAATATTGTAAAGGAAAGAAATGTTTTTGAAAATTATTTCCATAAATGCTTGAGCAAATCGCTAAAATAAAATTTATGAAAAAATAGATTAAAAATATGAGGTGTGAAGTGATGAATACTATTATATTGAATCCGATGCATGTCGGAATTGAAGGAAAGACTCGAAGAGATCAATTTATAAAGGTTGGAGGAAATTTGCTTTTTTTGAGGCAATGAAGGAAGAGCTAAACTATACAGATATTATTAATGTAAAAACTCCAACGGAAGATATTCCGCAGGACGCAACTATTGTGGTACCGGCTTCAAACTTTTTGTGAAAGGTCAATAGCACGATTTTCTTTGATAGGTTTATTGATTTCTTTAATAGAACAAATAATCAGATTACCTTTTGTGGACTTGGAGCACAGAGTACGGAATCTTTGAACACTCCGAAAAAACTTGTCGATTCTTTGCAGACAGTTCAAATAAAATTTTTCAAGATGTTATCGGAAAGAGCAGGGTTGATTGGTGTAAGAGGAGAATTTACGGCGGAATGCTTATCCTTAATGGGAGTTCATAATGTTCAAAGCGTGGGATGCCCATCTTTTTATAAATATTTTGATGGCTTTTACCCCGAAGTAGCGGCTCCTAGTATTCGGGGGGTGCAGATGACTTTTACTCCTGGAACTATTGAAAGAAGTAAGATTCTTAAATTAGGAATGAGTAATGAATGCTTTTGGATTGTTCAGGAAATGGGAGAATATCCGAAAACAATAAATGTGTTAGGCAAAGAGTGTGTGTCTTATAAGTGACTAATAAAAAATGTTCCAGGTATGCTATTTGACGGTAAAAATATTCTTGAGTACAATAAAAAAATGTCTCAGGTTTTTTGGAATATTGATAGTTGGAATAAATTTTACAAGAAAGAAAATATTACATTTGCATTTGGAACAAGATTTCATGGGAATATGGAAGCATTTCGTAATGGAGTCCCGGCATTGTGGATAACGCATGATAGCAGAACAGAAGAATTAACAAACTATTTGCACCTTTCAAGCATTAAACTGTCCGAAGCAATAAAAGCAAAAAATTTAGAAGAATTAATTGAATATTGTGATTATACCGATTTGGTAATAAAATTATACAAAGTTGTGTAAAAAATACGTAGGCTATTTGAACGAGAATAAACTATCTCATAAATATAGTGTTTTATAATAGCTTTGTGCCTGAAAATGGAGGGATGATTTCTTGCATATAAATCAACGTAAAGCTGGAGTGATTTTATCATATGCCGGTGAAATAGTGAAAATTTTAGTAAACTTAGTATACACGCCGATTATGCTTCGTTTATTGGGACAAAGCGAATATGGCTTGTATCAGTTAGTTTATTCAGTCGTTTCATATTTGAGTCTCTTGAGCTTAGGATTTGGTAGTTCTTATTTACGATTCTATTCAAGATATAAAGCACAGAATGATGAAGATGGCGTTGCAAAATTGAACGGAATGTTTATTCTTATTTTCTGTTCGATTTCTGTTATCTGCATTTTGTGTGGTACAGTTATGGTGAGGAACATTCGTACTATTTTTGGTACAGGTCTCACAGAAAGCGAATATGCCACTGCTAAAGTCTTGATGGAATTACTCATTATAAATTTGGCTTTGACTTTTCCTAATAGCGTCTTTAACTGTTCAATTACCGCACATGAAAAATTTTTATTCCAGAAACTGCTGATACTTCTTCAGAATTTATTCAGCCCATTTTTGACATTGCCGCTGCTTATTATGGGATACGGTTCAATTGGTATGGTATCGGTAACAACTCTTTTGACATTTGTCCTACTGATATCAAATATGTTTTATTGCTTTAAGAAATTGCATGTAAGATTTGCATTTCATGGACTTAAAATAAGCCTGTTTAAAGAAATGTGGGTTTTTACTTTCTTTATCTTTTTGAATCAGATAATAGACCAAATTAACTGGAGTGTAGATAAATTTTTGTTAGGTAGATTTGCTGGAACGACAGCAGTTGCCGTGTACGGAGTAGGTGGACAGATTAATACGTTATATCTTCAATTTTCTTCATCTGTATCAAATGTTTTTGTCCCTAAGGTAAATCGTATTGTTGCCGAGACAAATGATAACACGGAATTAACAACGCTCTTTACGAAAGTTGGGCGTATTCAATTTATAGTTTTAGGATTAATTTTAACTGGTTTTGTTTTCTTTGGAATGCCTTTTGTGAATTTGTGGGCTGGAGAAGGCTATGGTGCTTCATACGCTGTGGCTTTGCTGCTTATTATTCCAGTTACAGTTCCTTTAATACAAAATTTGGGAATTGAAATTCAGCGTGCAAAGAACATGCATAAAGCAAGAGCAGTTGTCTATTTAGCCATTGCAATTGCCAATGTATTTATCAGTATTCCGTTGATTAAATTTTTTGGACCCGAAGGCGCAGCACTTGGTACGGCGATTTCATTGTTTGCAGGTAATATTATATTTATGAACTGGTATTATCATGCCCGTATTGGAATGAATATGTTTTACTTCTGGAAAGAGATTGCTAAATTTATTCCGGCATTAATTGCACCATGTGTGGTTGGGATTGCTATTATGAAGTTTGTCAATATTACTGGTCTTGTTAAGTTGGGAGTGTTTGCAGTTGTTTATGCTGCAGTGTATGGACTCTCGATGTATTTCTTTGGAATGAACGAAGAAGAAAAGCAGCTTGTCATGGGACCGATTAGAAAAATCTTAAGGAAATAAAGAGATAAAAGAAAAGAGAGAATATTGGCAAAGCATTCGGGGAATCTGCATATTGGCGGTTGTATTGATTCATCCTTTAGGTGGATTTAATTACTCTACTGGATGTGGTACAGAGCTCGTTGTTCTTCGTCAGATCATCAATTTTGCAGTTGCAACATTTCCATTTATAATTTGGTCGCTTTTGTATAGCGGACTTGAACTACTAAAGACTGTGCATAGTGGCAATGAGATTCATTGGTTGGGGGTTATCTACAGATTTATTGTTGGAAAATCAGCAACACCGTTTTATTATATTGTCGTTTTGATGCAGCTTACGGTGATCACGCCTTGGATAGTTAAAATCGTAAAACGAAAATGGAATTATCAGTAAAGTTTTATGGCTTATGACACCGGTTTATCTAGTATACTTGGAATTACATAGTTGGAACATCACCACGTTTATATGAGACACTATTTTCAGCATGGTTTGGCTTTTACTATTTGGGAATTCAAGTGCACTGTGTAGGGAAATTAAAATGCAATGGATATGTGGCTGCAGGTGCGCTCGCATTAAGTTGCGTTGAAGCGGTTGGACTGAGAGCAGTAGGATTCGATATTGGATTCTATACGAGTCAGATAACAGTCGGTTCATTTCTTTATTCTGTTACCATAGTTGGCTGGCTTCTAAAGAAAGGTGAAAATAATCGTAGAGGCTACCGCTTGTTATCATAGATAGGAGATAGCTCATATGGAATTTTCTATATTCACATGGCAGTGCTGATGATTGCTAGTTGGTTTATAAAATGTGAAAACTGGTATGCTTACTGGATATTGCGATTCGCACTGACAGTAGCCATTAGTTACATTATAGTTCATATTGCTCAGATAGTATTGAAGAACCATAAAAAATTGTTGCGATATATTGGATTTATATAAAAGGTACTGAAAGAGGAGGATATACTAGTGAAGCCAGAAAAAGTATATGCTTGTTATAACAAAGATAAAGATGTGAGATTGAGCAGTTCTTCTGGAGCAGTGTTTTCTTCTCTGGCAGAGTATGTGTTTAATAGGAATGGTGTTGTTTACGGCGTTGCAATGTCTGAGGATTGCTACTCAGCAGAATTTATTGCAGTCTCAGATAAAAGTAAACTAATAAAACTCCGTGGATCAAAATACCTGCAAGCAAAAGTTGGGGATACATTTAAGAAAGTTAAAGTAGAGTTGAAAGCAGGAAAACTTGTGTTATTTACAGGAACAGGCTGTCAAGTAAACGGGTTAAAGAAGTTTCTTGGAAAAGATTATGACAATTTAATCTGCATGGATGTGATTTGTCATGGAGCACCATCACCAGCATTATGGAGAGAATATGTACAATATCAAGAAAAAAAGTCTGGTGGAAAGCTGAAAGGAATTAACTTCCGCTACAAGGATGAAAGTTGGATTGATTTCGGCATGAAGGGAGTTTTGGAGGATATTCCAGAAGGTTTTGCAAAAAGATTATATATATCTAAAGATAAAGATCCATATATGCAGATGTTTTTGAGAGATTATTGTTTGCGCCCAGCATGCTATGAGTGTGTGGCTAAAAGAGAGAAAATGTCTGATTTGACGGTTGCTGACTTCTGGGGGATTAATGATATCGCTCCAGAAATGAATGATGGGTTAGGAATTTCTCTCGTATTGATTCGAACCCAAAAAGGAAAAGAAATATTTAACTACATCAGTTGCAAAATGAAATTAAAAGAGGTGACATATGAAGCTGGTGTAAAAGGAAATCCTGCTGAATACAAGTCGTGTGCAAGGCCGTCACAAAGAGATACTTTTTTTGATGATATGCACACAATGAGTTTCGAAGAACTGGAAGGGAAGTATGCTGCTCCGATAAAATATTCCTTGAAAACAAGAGCAAAAAGGAAAGTAAAGAAAATAATTAAAAATATGCTTCGAGTAATCGAGGGGGCAGAGAGTAATACAGAATATGGATTACTCTTTGTGTTTCGTGTTTGATTGTAAGGAGGAGCTGACTTGAAAGAAATACCAGTACTATATAAAAGAAAAGAAGAATGCTGTGGGTGTACAGCTTGTTATGCCATTTGTCCGAAAGAAGCTATTTCTATGGTAGAGGACGAAGAAGGCTTTGAATATCCGCAAATAGATGACAGTAAATGTGTTCGCTGTTATCAATGTTTAAAGGTATGCCCTTTTAAGATTATCAATTGTTAAAAATCTTGAAAATAAGCCAAAAACCTGCGTTTTTGATTGAAAAAATGCAGGTTGAGAATGCAATCTATCTCTCAATGAAAAATGATGTGGCTTATGTGCTGCATGATGAACTGTTTTTGTTTGAGCAGCAGTCTACAAAAAATGCAAATATGCCGTTACGCTGTCTGTTTTATGCAAGTGACACGTATTCGGTATTGGTGAAGGACAAGAATATTTACGGCTCAAAGATACTTCCGCTTCCATCGCCTACGTTTATAGTGTTTTATAATGGAAAACAGAAGATGGATGAGGAAGGGGAACTGAGACTTTCGGATGCTTTTGTAAAAAAGCAGGAGATTCCGAATCTGGAAGTGATCGTAAAAATGAAAAATATCAATATGGGAAACAGTCGGGAACTTTTCGAAAAATGCAGACCGATGCGGGATTACATGATCTTTGTGGATAAGGTAAGAAGGTATTCACAGGAGCAACCGTTGGAAGACGCAGTGGAACGGACAATCCGGGAGTGTATGGAAGAAGACGTGATGGCTGATTTCCTGAAAAGGAACAGGGCGGAGGGTATTAACAGTTAAATATAGATTATAAAATTATATAAGTATATGTTGAGTTTTATAAGATATTAGAGTGGAATATTATTGAAAGGAGTTGATACTTTGAGTAAATATTATTCTATACATGAATTTTCAAAAATTATAGGCGTATCTGC
>OCPW01001394.1_pt1 | contig 13399 bp, 9 predicted proteins | sample 1538761 | NCBI WGS metagenome assembly OCPW01 (sample SAMN04571724, study PRJEB22368) | human gut metagenome | biome: human gut; material: stool | host: Homo sapiens | place: Luxembourg | collected 2012-09-20
TCGGATACTCCGTTCTCATCAAATGTTTTGCGGAAGAAATCTGCCACGTCATGCTTAACTCCCATAGCTCCAAACACAATTGCGAAATCTTCATCAGAATCACCGCCCAGAGAGGCCTGTTTTACAATCTGCGCTGCTAACTGGTCATGTGGAAGTCCATTTCCTGAGAAAATTGGAAGCTTTTGTCCACGGATCAGTGTTGTCAGACCATCAATGGCTGAAATTCCTGTCTGGATATAGTTTCTTGGATACTCACGTCTGACCGGATTAAGCGGAAGTCCGTTGACATCACGTTTATCCTCGGAAATGAGTGGTCCCATATCATCGATCGGCTGTCCGATTCCGTTAAAGGTTCTTCCAAGCATTTCCGGTGATACAGTAACCTCCATCGGACGTCCCATCAATCTCGTATGTGTATTGTCCAGGGACATATTCTCGGTTCCTTCAAATACCTGAATGATTGCTTTGTCCTCATTCAGTTCCACAATACGTCCCATTTTCTTTGTTTTATGATCGACTACAAATTCCACGATTTCATCATAGAATGCGTCCTGAACTCCTTCCAGCACAACCAGAGGGCCTTCAACGCTGCTTAGTCCCAGATATTCTATTGCCATGATCTTGACCTCCTTCTATGCATTTTTCTCAATCACTGTATCGTAGAAACGGTCGATATCTACTTTGTACATATCTAATAATTGTAACTCGCCATTTGGCACATCGTATTTGATAGCGATAACTTTCTCAAAGATACCCTCTGCCTTCAAAACAGACATCGGCATACCTCTTGCCACCAGTTCTCTGCATTTCTTATAGAGATACAGAATAATATCCATCATACCGAACTGCTTCTTTAGAGATACACACGTATCGTCTTTGTGAAATGCGTTCTGCTGCAGGAATCCAAGGCGAATCACGCGGGCAATCTCCAATGTCAGCTTCTGATCATCCGGAAGTACATCACTACCGATCAGTTTTACAATCTCCATGAGACTGTTCTCCTGGTTCAGAATATTCATCAGACGGTTCCGATAGTCCACAAACTTTGGAGATACATTATCAGCATACCATGCACTTAAATCCGGTAAGTACTCGCTGTAACTGGTCAGCCAGTGGATCGCCGGATAATGTCTTGCATATGCCAGAGACTTATCCAGTCCCCAAAAGCAACGGATAAATCGCTTCGTATTCTGTGTGACCGGCTCGGAGAAGTCTCCTCCCTGCGGAGATACTGCTCCAATGATTGTAACAGAACCTACAGCTCCATTTAATGTCTGCATCATACCGGCACGCTCATAGAATGCAGAAAGTCTGGATGCCAGATAAGCCGGGAATCCTTCCTCTGCCGGCATCTCTTCCAGACGTCCGGACAGCTCACGAAGAGCCTCTGCCCAACGGGATGTAGAATCCGCCATAATTGCGACATCATATCCCATGTCACGATAATACTCAGCCAGTGTAAGTCCTGTGTAAATAGATGCCTCACGGGCAGCTACCGGCATGTTGGATGTGTTGGCAATCAGAGTCGTTCTGTCCATCAGCGGATTCCCCGTTCTTGGATCCACCAGTTCTGAGAACTCCTCCAGAACCTGTGTCATCTCATTTCCACGCTCTCCGCATCCGATATATACAATAATGTCCGCATCGGACCATTTTGCGATCTGATGCTGGCTCATCGTCTTTCCTGTTCCGAATCCTCCCGGAATTGCGGCTGTTCCGCCTTTCGCCAGAGGGAACATAGTATCCATGACACGCTGTCCCGTCACAAGCGGAACTCTTGCAGAATAACGGTGATGCACCGGCCTTGGCACACGGATCGGCCATTTCTGCATCATGGAGAGTTCTTTTCTCTCCCCTTCTGTTGTCTCGATCACAACAAGTGTATCATTGATATGATACTGTCCGTCAGGTACGACACTGACCACGATTCCTTCCACATCCGGCGGAACCATACATTTGTGCACGATCGCATGCGTCTCCGGAACTTCTGCAATGATTGCCCCTCCCTGGAGTGCGTCACCTTCTGCAACCGTCATGTGTGTATCCCACAACTTATCAAGATCCAGAGAATCTACACTGACACCTCTTGTAATAAATGCGCCATTACTTGCCTGCGCAATCTTTTCCAGCGGACGTTCAATTCCGTCGAAAATATTATTGATAATTCCAGGTGCGAGGATAACAGATACTGCATCTCCGGTACCCTCCACAATCTCTCCCGGCTTCAGACCGGAAGTCTCCTCATAGACCTGAATCGTTGTCCTGTCCTTGTCCAGAGAAATAACCTCTCCTACCAGACGTTCTTCTCCTACATAGACCATCTCGGACATCTTAAATCCGGTCCTGCCTTTCAGATAAATGACAGGGCCGTTAATTCCATATATTTTTCCAGTATGTTTAGCGTCCACTGCCCATACCTCCTCCAAATGTGAACTTCTGATATTCTCTCTCCAGCGCGCCCTTAAATGCATAATCTACCAGAATATTTCTCTCTGGAATGACTGCACGGATTCCACCGATAAAGTCTTCTTTGCTGATACTCAATGTAAATCCTGTCTTCTCCTCCAGATACGCTTTCTTATCTGCGTCTGTCGGATTAACATAAATCGTCATCTCGCCGCGGTCAGAATATGCTACCGCTTTTTCAATATATTTTACCAGAAGATCCTGATATTTTTCCGTCTTCATATATGCAGACAGTTTTTCTTCGACTTCTTTAAAAAGCTGCTTTTTCAAACGCTTCTGGGCAGCTCCAAGCTCTCGCTTAAGTTCCAGCGCAGCCTTTGAATTCGCCATACCAAGCTGCTGCTTCACGCTGGTCTTTTCAGCCTTGATTCTTGTGTCTGCCTGTATCAGTGCCTCTGCTTTATGTTGCTCAAAGACATGGGTAAGCGCCTTCTTATGCTGTTCCACAATCGCATTCCCTTTGCTTCTTGCCTCCTGCATTGCAGATTCCTGCAGTCTTGTTATCTTCTCATCTACTGTCACACAATCACCTGCTTCCTATAGTTTTAATCCTATAGCCTCATTCACATACGATGTGATAAAGTCTTTTTTACGTCCGGTTCCGTGTCTGTCCGGAATCTCGATCAAAAGCGGCATGGTCCGCTGTAACTTAATCTCGTTGATAAGATCCGGGAACTCCCGTCCGAACCGCTCAGTCAGCAGAATGACACCAACTTCTTTGTCATTCATGGCATTTTCTAATTCTTCACGCAGTTCGTTTCTTTCATGTACAACGACTCCATCTACGCCCGCCAGTCTCAGTCCCGTCAGAGTATCGACATTATCACTGATCAGATACATTTTCATCTTATAATTTACCGAGGATCATGAAGGAGATGATCAGTCCATACAGACACACACCTTCTGCCAGTCCTACGAAGATCAGTGACTTACCAAGTGCGCTGGAGTCCTCGCTGATTGCTCCAAGAGCGGCACTTGCTGCACTTGCTACGGCAATACCGCCACCGACACAGGAAAGACCGGTTGACAGTGCGGCTGCGATATAACCAAATCCAGTTGCATTTGAAGCGGCTGCTGTTGTCTCTGCAGCGTATACCGGATCTCCGGAAAATAACATGATCGCTGCGATGGCAAATGCTCCAAAATAAAAGACAACATTTGCTCCAAGTGCACGTTTGTAACGTTTCTTACTTCTCTCTCCCTTAAGGAAATATCCAAATGGTACGATAATTCCAAGTACCAGTGCTGCCACCAGTAATAATTTTACAGTTAATGTCATGACTTCTTCCTCCTACTCGCTCTGTTTATGAAATGGTTTGAATTCTCTTCCTGTTCCTTTATAAAAACGGCTGAACATCTCGTAATATTCCAGACGCAGAACCTGGATACCAACTACCAATCCTTCCAGTCCACAGACTATGATATTACCGATGACAAATATGATCCAGTTCGTGCTTCCCGCACTCGCTCCGGAGAGCATCAGTACAACTTCCATCATTGCCGCATGGCTCACTGCAAATGCTCCGATACGCACATAAGAAATGGTATTGGAGAAGTAGCTTAACATGGTCTCGAACAATTCAAAAAATGCCTGTACAAAGAACATGACCTTGCCGCCTTCCATTTTCTTATGACGTTTCTCTACCAGATTTCCAAGTGGCTCTTTAAATACAAAGAGGAGCACCGGAATTCCAAGGAAAATCACAAGCATTACATTTCCCGGAGTCTTGTGTCCGGTCATATAAAGTACTACTGTCAGTACCAGGAATCCATAAAATACAAGTCCTGCCACACCATTGGTGGAGAATAACATATTTTCCTTATCGTGGGCTTTCGCCGAATTGATAATATTGAAGATCATCACCAGAATATTCAGTGCCATACCAAATGCAATGGCAACGACGAATACGGTGTTAAGCTGCCCGATAAACGGCAGATTCGTCATTGCCGATACAGGCCTTAACCAGCGGGCTTCAATAATATCTTCAAATCCAAATACGCTTCCGAACATAAATCCGAAGAACATGGAAAAAATACCTGCAATGGAAATAATTCCTGCCAGATTGATCTTCTTTGTCAGATACAGGATTCCGCCAATTGCAAAGAGGCAGAAGCCCTGGCCAAGATCTCCGAACATGGCTCCGAATATAAATGTATAGGTCAGTGCCACGAACATGGTCGGGTCCATCTCATCGTGAGCCGGAAGTCCGTACATCTTGATAAACATTTCAAATGGTTTAAATACCTTCGGGTTCTCAAGCTTTGTCGGGGGATCACCAAAATACTGGTCACGCTCATCTTCGACCATGATACTGATCTTATCGTCATCCTGGGTCTCAGCAAGAAGCGCATCTACATCCTTTTCACTCATCCAGCCACATAAGATATAGAACTCATCCCTCTCATCCTCACTGGTCACTCTCGCTGCAAGTTTACGGATATCAAAGTTGTCCGCAAGCTCCTGCAGTCTCTTTCTCGCTCCCAGAAGCTTGGCTGCATTACGTTTCATAAGTGCTGTAATCTTATCCTCATCTGCGTCAATATCTTTTTGCACTGCTTCAATATCCTGATCCAGCTTCTCACACGCTTCTTTAGGAGTTCCGATGTAAGCATCTGTCACGTCAATTCTCTCAAAGTGCAGTGCCCGGAATGTGTTATCTGCTTTCGCAATATCCGCATTTGCCGCTATGTAACAGCCATAGACAAAACCTTTGTCTTTTCCAGCCTCCAGAAATATGGCATTCAGACTGTCGGCCAGATATTTTTCAAGACGTCTGTAATAGTCAAGCGAAATGCGTCCGAACCGTACCTGCATGTACTGATACTGCAATGCTTTATGAACATCCACTTTCAACGCAGAAAATGGTTTCAGGACATTTTCCTTTCCAAGCAATTCTTCCTTCTTGAGCTTCAGCCTTTCTCTGTCTTCCACAAGTCCCAGATAATCATGATTCAGATCCCGGATCAGCGCCAGCATATCATCCTTTGATCCTGACAGATCTGCCCGAATTTCCCCGTCCTCCGGCAGAAGCTGTGCGAACTGCTCTGCCTTTGCAAGCGGATCTCTGTACGGATTCACTTCCACGAACGGCATGATATTTTCCGTCGTCTTAAGTTCTGTCACCGCATTTTCAATCTGCATCTCATATTTTGACAGATATTTCTCGCATACCCGGTCGATGTCATCTCTCGGACCGCTGATATTTAAGAATCTCATTTTTACAATCACTTGCTCTCACCTCCCAAGTATGTCAATATCTCCTGTCTGGTCAGTCCATAACGGATACACTCTAACGCTGTCGTCAGCTTGTCGATTTCCTGCTCCTTCAAGAATAAAAATGCGTGCATCGTTGCATCGGAGTAAGGATCCTTCTGCCTGTCAGATATATAGAGATCCCGTAAAATATCTTTGATACTCTTTTCTATGGACTGCCCCTCTTTCATGTGGACATGTGTTCCATAGTAAGTATTCTCAATCTGCTTTTTCATCTCTTCCACATTCGGTGCTTCCACGATTGCCTTAAATTCTTCCGTACTTAAATGAAAATGATATGGAAGCGTCAGTGCATAGATTTCTGCCGGAAGCATACGATAATACTGCTTCGCACGGTACGCCCATTGAATGTTCATGAGATCCATCTTGATTCCCACATCTCTTGAAAAACGCTCTCTGGATTTTCCGGAGAATACCTTTCTTCCCCGCCTCCAGTAATTAGTAAAATAGTAAAGCTCCAGTGCCTGATCGTAGTCAAATAATGTCGCTGCCCCGGAATCCCGGATTGGTTTTAATGCTTCATAATACTCACTGCCCCGTAAGTTATCCACAAGTTCGTCGATATTTGTGGAAGTTATCAACTTATCAATAGAAAGTTTTGAATATTTATCAAAAAATTCCTTCTTATAATCCAGGTCATAAGGCTTGTCATAATGGTTAAATACGATTCTCAGACAATAGTTGATCACACTGACTTCATACTTCTTCCAGTAAATCTTCAGAAATTTCTTCTGGTCGATTCCCGCAAACCGGAAGATTCTTGTGTAATCATTATACAGAGACTGATACAACATCTTCTCAATATCACCTCGATGAAGATGCGCCAGTTCCAACTGATCCATGTAGACTGCGTAGGCCGGTTTCGTCTTCAAAAATTCCACCACCTGCACAACATCCGTAAAACCGGAAATAGTCTCATAGTCAGCCTGTGTAAGAAGCTTTGCCTGCATTGCGCGGATTTTCGTCGTAAGTCCGCTGTATGCCATCACATTGCCCATTGTTCTCTTCCTCGCTATATTTCTTTTTGAAATGTCTGAAATTCTGATACCTGTGGTTTACTCCTCGCTTCACGCTCCCACTGGCATCTTATATTACACTTCTATTATATGACGCAAAATACCTTCTGCATAAACTGCATGAGCCATCTCATATTCCTTTTCCAATGTCTGAACTGCCTCGTGATTCTTCTCACGCTGACTCTTCAGGAGTTCATCGACCTGCCGCTTTCCATCTTCCCGGATTCTGGTAAGTTCTGCCTGCGTCTTCTCATCCAGTTCTTTATCAAACTGATCTCTCTGCGCCTGAATCTCCTGCTCAACCTGACTCTTATCTTCTTCTGCCTTCGCCACAATACTGCGCGCAGTGTTCTCAATATCATCCAGTCTTTCAATCACAGATTTCATAAGCCGCCCCCTTCTTGTTATCTGTCTGACCAAAGCCACATATCATCACAGAACTCTCTAAAAAACTCGCACTTTTTAATGATTTCTCAAAAATATGCTGAAATTCTAACAGTTTTCTATAATATGAAATATTTTAGAAAATAGCTCTAAATCAGAACGTATATATTTAACTATAGTCTCTAAATTGCACAATTGTCAAGTAAGTTGTGCCGATTTTTGTGTAATTTTTATACACTTCCACCAAAGTGTATGGATATTTCATTAGTAAAAATCACAAGACTATTTTTGTATATACTAAACGGTTCATCAATGTTGTATAAAGGAATGTTTTTCATCCTTAAAAATGTTTTTGCTGATTTTGCTACATAACCAACAAACCAACTTACCTTCTTTCTACTCCTAATAATTTCTCACATTAAATAAAACGAAGGAAACTCAAATCTGATTGGTTTCCTTCCTCACACTCTTTCATCTCTTATGCTCTTTTTATTTCTTTCTGCTCTTCCTGTATACCAAAAATTATTTACACAATTTTCTCACTTCTTCCACTGTCTTCTGTGCAATTGACGCAATCTGTTCTTCTGAAATCCCTGCCTTCCACATGGAACGAATCATTTCATTCTGACCTTCTTCTCTTCCAATCCGTTCACCTTCTTCTCTTCCAATCCTGGTCGCATAATGGAGCTGCGCATATTTGTCCCGTTTATACTTCAGTCTCGTCTCATACTCCAGACGTTTCTTTTCGTCCGCGCTGAGTCTTTCCAGTTCCTCATATGCTTCTCCAAAATATTCGTCCTGCTTTGCCATCTCTTTTAACTCCTTCCGGCTCTTTGCATTAAGGAATCGCATCCTCCTTATGATTCCTTCTTCATTCTGATCTTCCGGTGGCAATTTCCCCAATTCCAACACATGAATCTCCATGACATCTGTATAAATTTCTCCCGTTTTTGTATCACAAAATGTAATCTTCCGATAGCACCTGTTATCCTCCGGGAAATGTACAAAATCCAGAATACTGACATGGATGCATTTCTGAATTTTGTCATAATCATCGCCTTTATGAATCTGATCTGTGACCATCTTGCTTAAATAAAACACAATCCGTTTTTTCCAAAAATCAAATTCTGCCACCTGCATCTCAAAGTCTATCTGCGTGCCATCATGCATTTCAACTCGAACATCCAAAATTCCATATTTATCGTCTTCGTACTCTTTTCTGAGTATGGTCGGCAACAGTCTAGTCTCCTTGATTTCTTCTGGTCTTACTCCCAACAATGCTGCAATAATTCCTTTTCGCACCTTTTCATTTCTCATCAGTTCTTTGAAACAAAAATCTACGGTCGGAAGCATGATAAACTCGTCATCTGTACGGTTCTTTTGTACTTTAGTTCCTGTTCTTTTTGACATATACTCTCCTCTCCGACAACTTCCTATAGTCTGAGAAAAGATTATCTATAGATATTTTATCATATATTAATAGTATATTCCAGTTGGAAATGCTAATCTTCAAATAACATCCTGTGCCGCACCAGGTTCCCTTCCCAGCCTATATTCACTTGTCACACGTTCATCACTTTGGAATAACACCCGATACTCTGAGCCTCCGAAATGAATGAAATTAAATAGATACCTTTTGCAGATAACAAGAATCGCCATCTGCGTGACGTTAGAATAACACATATATGATAGTTTTGCAATAAATAAATCTGCAACTTTCGCACATAATAAAATCCATCTGCTGGTTTTCCAAACACCGTCCGGCTTTCCGAAAATTTCCGATACGCAAAATCCAGCCAACTGTTACTCAGATAATTGAGGAATTTACAACATTTTGCGAGCATCATTAATCTGTAAGTGCACTGTCTGAGCCGCCCTTTGGCGAGTTTGCACGCACAGATTTAATAGATAGCGCAGCAAAATTTGTAAAAATTCATCATATCTGATGACAGCTGGCTGGATTATTATATTATATCGAATTATTTAACACATTTTTACTGAGTTCTCAGCTCTGCTCCCATCTTCTTCTGCAGCTTCTTCATAACCTGATTTGCTACATTTTCAATCTCCTGGGAAGTCAGTGTCTTCTCATTAGATCCGATGGTCAGTCTGATTGTCACAGATTTCTTGCCCTGTGGGATCTGTTTTCCACGGTACTCATCTACGAAATCTGCTTTCTTAAGGAACTCGCTGGCTTTCTTCTTGCCAAGAATTGCCTCATGCATATCACTCCATACTGCATTGGAGTCAAAGAGCATGGAAATGTCATATTCGTTCTCCGGATATGCTGCAAGGTGAGTGAATTTATTGGTTCTGGAAATGAGTGGTTTCAGTTTCAGAACATCTAATTCAAAGAGCATTACGGACAAGTTCTTGATTCCGCAGTCCATAGATGCCTTCTTAGCCAGAAGTCCCATATCACCAATCTTCTCATCTCCACGGTAAATGTTGAGCCATACTACATTGTCAGCCCATACTGGTTTCTCTTCTTTTCTGAACTCAAATGCTGCCTGATGTGTATAACGTGGCATATACTCCAGAACACCTTTTGCTTCCTGGAAGAGTTCTTTCACATCTTTCACACTGCTTGCAAATGCTCCGGCAATATGGCGGCGCTGCTCTGGCAGTAACTCAGACTTGTCGTATGGTGAAGTATAGTTCGCATCATGGAATACCTGAGCTTCCTCAAAGATTGAGAAATCATTGAAGTAACGCTCATTCTTTGCAACTGCCTCGCAAATGTTCGGAAGCAGAGAAGCACGCAGGTAACTGAGATCCGGTGCCGGTGGTGTTGAAAGACGAAGCATTCCTTCTGTCGTCTGCATAATTGCATTCAGATATACATCATTTACCCAAGGATATGTGTAGATTTCCTGCATTCCACAACGAATTGCAAGGAACTCTTTCATATTTCTTACAAGATCCTGATCTTTCTGATTGATTGCACTGTCAAATGTTGTTGTAAATGATGTTGGCTCGAAATTGTCGTATCCATACATTCTGGCAACTTCTTCCATTACATCATCTTTAATGGAAATGTCACCTGTAGAACGCCATGTCGGAGCGATAACGTGCATGTCCTCACCATTGATCTGTACATCAAATCCAAGTTTCTCAAGCTTGCCCTGGATCTCATCATTTGTCAGATGCTTTCCAAGTCTCTTCTCAAGCCATACAAGGTTTACATCAATCTCAGCTCTCTTGAGTTTCTTTACATATTTATCACAGTAACCTGTCACTTTTAACTCTGGATACAGCTCTTTGAAATACTGCATGGAAAGTGCAAGTGCCTGGTCGCATCTCTCAGGATCGATAGCTTTTTCATATCTTGAAGAAGCTTCTGTACGGTTATCATAACGAAGTGCAGTTCTTCTGATTCCTGCTGCTTCAAAGTTTGCGACCTCAAGAATGACACGCTCTGTCTTAGGCAGGATAGAATCCTTTGCTCCACCCATAACACCAGCCAGTGCAACAGGTCCCTCGGAATCTGTAATTACAAGGTCATCTGTACAAAGAGAAAGCTCTTTGTCGTTCAGAAGAAGTAACTTCTCATTTTCTGCTGCATGTCTTACAACGATGTGATCAGAAATATTATCTGCGTCAAATGCATGTGTCGGGTTACCAGTTGCGAGCATCACATAGTTTGTAATGTCAACCAATGCATTGATTGGACGCATACCAACCTTCCAGATTCTACTCTGCATCTGATATGGTGCCTCTTTTACATTTACACCAGACATTTCTACTCCGATATATCTTGGACATCTGTCTGGATCAGCAATCTCTACATTAAAATCAGACTGTACATCTGTCTCAAATGGCTTGATCTCAGCTAATGGCAGATTGTATAATGCTGCAATCTCGCGGGCGATACCATAGTGTCCCCACAGATCCGGTCTGTTTGTCATTGATTTGTTATCAATCTCAAGAAGAACATCGTTCAGATCAAGGGCATCTGCCAGAGTTGTTCCTGCCGGTACGTCAAATGCGGACAGGTCAAGAATCTCTGCTTCCTGAGATGCCGGGAAGAGATCTCCCAGTCCAATCTCGTCAGATGCACAGATCATTCCGTAGGAAGCCACGCCGCGAAGTTTAGACTTCTTGATCTCAACAGGCTCTCCCTCTCCATGCCAGCGGACAATTGCTCCCGGGCAGGATACGGCAACACGCATACCTTTTTCCAGATTGATACCACCGCAGACGATGTCTTTGATTTCACCGTCACCGATGTCTACTTTGCAGACACGAAGTTTGTCTGCATTTGGATGTGGCTCGATATCCTCGATCACACCTACTACCATATGGTCAAAACGGTCTGCCAGGTACTCGACGTCCTCAACCTCAACAGTATCCATAGTCAGATCATATGCAAGCTGTTTCATATCCATATCTTCAGGGATATTTACAAAATCTTTAATCCATGATAATGATAATTTCATCTTTATTCTCCTCCGCTTATCTGAACTGTCTCAGGAATCTTAAATCGCCACTGTGGAACAATCTTACGTCATCCACGCCGTAACGCATCATGACCAGTCTGTCCAGACCGATATTTACATAGAAACCTGTGTACTCATCCGGATCTAGTCCTGCTGCACGAAGTACATTTGGATGTGGTGATCCACCCGGCATAACCTCGATCCAGCCCACATGTTTACATACGCTGCAGCCTTTTCCGCCGCACACCTGACACTCCATGTCGATCTCAAATCCTGGCTCTACAAATGGGAAGAAACCGGAACGCATTCTTACCGGAACGTCTCTTCCGAATACTTTACTTAAAATGCTCTGGATCATAACTTTTCCGTCTGTGAACTTGATATCCTTATCCACGATCAGAGCCTCATACTGGAAAAATGCTCTCTCATGATGTGAATCTGTTGTCTCATTACGATATACACGTCCCGGATATACAAAACGATACGGCGGTTTATGTGTCTGCATGTAACGGACACTTCCTCCTGTCAAATGTGGTCTCAGGCAAAGCTTTTCATTTGTGCTTCCACTGTCATGACCCTCCAGCCAGTATGTGTCCATACTCTCTCTTGCCGGATGATTCGGAGGGAAGTTCAGTTTATCAAATGCATATAACTCACTTGTGATGTCATCCTCCTGGAAAATCTCAAATCCCATAGAACGGAATGCATCGTTCAGGTCATAGCACATCTGTGTGATTGGGTGAAGTCCTCCGTTCGGCGGCAGGATTCCCGGTACAGAACAGTCAAAGTCCGGTGAAACCTCAGATGCTTTCAGCTTCAGCTCTGTTCTCTTAGAGTTGATCAGCTCTGTCACCTGATTCTTAGCCTGGTTGAGCACCTTTCCCATCTCCGGGCGAAGCGCTGCGTCAAGCTTCGGCATCTCCTTCATTAACATACTTAACGCACCTTGTTTTCCAACATATGCATTCTTCACATTCTGCAGTTCATTTTCATTTGCTGCTTCAGAAATCTTAGTTTTCACTTCTGATAAAATACTGTTGATTTTATCTTTCATTCTAATTCCCCTTTCTACTACTTTAAGTTCAGCGTCTCTTTTTATTTTAAGTTACTGTTCAGAGCTAACTTTCAAAATATTCCATATTTTGAAATTATGCTTAACTTTGGACGTAAACATTTTATTGAAAATAAAAAAAGCACCGCCACTTGTGATTAACAAGGGACGATGTTACTCGCGGTACCACCCTATTTCAGAGTCCTTATAACTCTGCACTCTTTTATGTGTATTCGATCTGCTACACGAACATCCAACTTAACGCACTTACTTTTGACAAATGCTTTTCATCAGAAGACTCCCATACTGAAATTTCCAAAAGGTTCGCGTGAAATGCTCTCAGCCGGTGACACTTCATCTCTGCTTCACTACATCTTCTGTACTTACATATGTTCATTGCCTATAATCAAAAATATTATTGCATAAATACATACATTTGTCAACGACGTGATTTTCTTGACAGTTTTGAAAAATTTTCTTTGCCTTTCAAAACTGGAAGGCTGACTTGAAAAAGTAAATTCCAGTGCAAGAGTAAATTCCATCGTGATTTAAATTTTGTTGATTTAACGAGAGATTTTTGAACTACATCTCTCGTTTTCTGCTATAATTAATGCAACTTATCGAAATTTTCTCGATTTCAAGGCATGCTAAATGGGTTACTGGAATTCGGTGTGCTAGACTAAATTCCACCAGCAACATCTTAAAAATGTGAAAAGTTTACATCCAGTCTGACAGCAGATTTCGATTAGTTTTATTAACGGTTAAAGCG
>OCPW01001397.1_pt1 | contig 13349 bp, 15 predicted proteins | sample 1538761 | NCBI WGS metagenome assembly OCPW01 (sample SAMN04571724, study PRJEB22368) | human gut metagenome | biome: human gut; material: stool | host: Homo sapiens | place: Luxembourg | collected 2012-09-20
TCTGCTCTGCTCTGCTCTGCTCTGCTCTGCTCTGCTCTGCTCTGCTCTGCTCTCAAAATTATGATTTCCTTTCATTAATTGTCAATCCTTTTTTCAGAAAATATCATCCTTGGACTCTTCCATTTCCCCCATTTTTTATTAAATCCTCTACGTCAGATACAGTCACGCGGTTAAAATCCCCCTCAATAGAATGCTTTAAACAACTTGCTGCAACAGCAAACTCGATAGCACTTTTATCATCTTTTATTGATTTTATGCTACATTCCAATTCGAACTGTTTATTTAGAAAAACAGCAATTATAATAATGCAACCTTGCCGACTATCTTAAGAACACGGTTTGTTTGTTTGATAGTAACAGCACCTCTGTGCGCATTCTCAGGATAAAGAACAATGTAATCTCCTGCTCTCAGTGTGCACTTTGCCATTCGATTAGGATTTCTCCAGAATATTACATCTTTTTCTTCATCATAGCATTCCTTGACTTTCAGCTTGGAAATATCCACAACCTCAATACTTTCTTCGCCATCGACTATAATTTGTATATCGATGTATTTTCTATGAGACTCCAGTTTACATTCATTCGCTGGTTTTGTATTATATGACAGTATCGAATAGAAGAACTTGTCGTTTACGACAACCTTCTTTCCTGCGTCTTCTTCTGACACGTCCAGCTCAGCCAAATATTTAACAGCCTCATTTACTCTTCGAGCCATCTCTTCATTGTCAACCTTTGGAGCAATAAGCCACTCAGCAAACTCTCGAAGTGCGCCTTCACCAGCTTTGCTTACGCATACATAATCCGCAATTGCTTTTATTTCTTGTACGGCATCCCATGGACACCCAACTATGCCTCCAGCTTCTTGGATTGGAACCATGCATTTAAGGTCAAGAATGTCATCTCCAAAATAAGCGCAGAACCCAATATTTTCTTCGCCGACGATTTCTTTAAGAGCAGTAAACTTATCTACCTTTCCTTGATGCACTTCGGTAATACCAAGCTCATCGCATCTATGTTGAACAATAGAACTATTTCTAGCTGTGATAATTACCGGAATAATACCAACAGGTTTCAAGATAAAATTACTGACATACCCGTCCTTGATAGAGAATGCTTTCATCGCTTCCCCATTAGACCCCATATATATTTTTCCATCTGTCAACGTCCCATCGACATCTAATATCAAGTACTTTATCATAATATTCTTATACTCCAATTAATGCATTTACCTTTTCTAATGTAGCATCATCCAAGTCAGGTTTAATTGTACATGTTTCCCATCTGATTTTTGGAATCAAAAGCGTAAGAGAAGGAAGCATGATATTTAAAAGACATGGTTCGTTGTCTTCAAGCCAATCTTTGTATCCATCAATTTTTTCATAACTTTCTAGTGTTGCCGCTTTAATTCCATAAGCATTCGCGATATGTTCAAAATCTGGAACAGAATAGCCACTCTCTTCTGTTGTGATGCTGAATCTATTTCCATAAGATCCGTGCTGAATCTCGCTAATCTTCCCTAGTTCTTTATTGTTAACAACCAGAATCTTAATCGGGAGTTTTTCTCTTTTAACTGTTTCGAGTTCCTGTATGTTCATCTGCAAACCACCGTCACCAGTGATGCAGTAAACGACTCCATTCCCAATTGAGATGGAAGCTCCTATGGCGTAAGGAAGCCCAACGCCCATTGCACCGTAGCTACCCCCAATAATTATTCTACCTTCAGTTCCCTTGAGCCACAAAGATTGTGCTGTCCAGCATACGGTCTGACCGATATCAACAGTAACAATCGGGTTTTTAGGGAGAACCTGAGCAATCTTACCAATCAGCTTATTCCCATCAGTATCATCGTAACCTTCGAGAACTTTTTTGGCTTCATGACATCTATTCCACCATTCTATATAGTCCGGAATATCTTCAGCAATCAACTGCTCCATAAACACTTTTGCATCTAGGTTATAATCCTCTTCATTTGGCTTTACTTCTCTTGCCAGTTCATACTGATCCACATCGCATCGGATAAGTTTAGCTTTAGAAGCAAAAAGTTCTTTCTTATGTCCAATCTGACGAAGGCCTAATCTTGCACCAATAGATATAACGAGATCACATTCGTTAAGAATCATATTTGATATTCTGTTTCCGTAAGTGCCGATAAAACCGATTCGGTAGTCATCCTGAACCATGTCTACAGTATTCATGCTTGTAAGCACTGGAATATGTGTCTTGTTGATAAACTCATAAATCAATTCGGAAATCTCAGCCGAACGAGCACCATTACCTATCACCAATACTGGTTTTTTGGATATCAAATGGAAAATCAATGAGAACACCTCCTTTTCTGCCCGTAGTTGCTAACTTATATGCACGAGAAACGATTTCAGGGAACGTTTCAGCTTTATTCGGAGACACCGAATATTTAGTAATATGCTTGGTCATAGAAACGATTTCCATTTCTTGAAATCCATTCTGACGAACTCCAGAAAACCCTCTCTGCTCATTTGTCGGAACATTTCCAGTTATAGCCATTATAGGTACACCATCAAACCAGCAGTCAGCCAGTCCACCAAAACCATTGACTGCACCAGGCCCGGAAGTGGTAAAATATACACCTAGTTTTCCACTAGTCCTTGCGAATCCATCAGCTGCATATGCGCATCCCTGCTCATTGTAGCAAACATGAACATTAATCTCATCTTTTCGTGCATAAAGAGCATCAATGAATGGTACGATATACCCTCCTGAATAACCGAATACATCCGTAATCCCCTTTTTAATAAGGAAGTCAACTAAATATTCTGCACAATTCATTACTTGTATCCTTTCTTATAATTTTCATATATTCCATCCAATGCTGAAAAGTCTGTCTTTGAATAGCCTGTGCCATAGCGAGTTCGCTGTTGCGGAGTCAACACCTCAACCAAATCGTACATTTCATTTGCTGTACAGTTGAAGGTTTTCCTAAGATGGTAGACATTGTCAACATGAGAATGTTTCGTGCCACAAACATACATCGGAAGATCATAACCCCAATGGATTTTTCCTAATACCGGTGTAATGTATGTATCAATTGTCAACAGGATCCTTTGAAGGTCATAGTGCCCATTACAGTGCTTATTGATATAGTCCGCCAATAATTCTGTCTTAGCGTTCCCAGCTCCTCTACCCATTCCAAACAGTGAACCGTCAACGATGATATCCCGACCGCTTTCTTCGGCCAGTTCAATCATTCTTTCTGCTAATGCACATGAAAGACCAAGGTTATCATGAGAATGAAGACCGATTTTTATTTCTTTATCAAGCAAACTATCTACCTGCTTAAAAATGTGGACTAAGTCACTCATATCCATGGCACCAAAAGTATCAACAATAGAGAAAGAAGCTGGCTTTACTTTATTCACCTTTTCAATCAATATTGCTCTCGCTTCATCTGTGTAACTTATGGAATCCATTGGATTGAACTGAACCAGATACCCTTTTTTCATTGCTCCAGCGCAAAACTCAAGAGACTTGTCAATCTCATGCTGTGCAAATGAGATTCTTAACCACTTAAACGACTTTCCATCATAATCATCCAAATTCTCTAATGAATATCTGCTGTTATCGCAGAACCCCAAGAACTGTGTTGTTCTCCTATCTTCCGGCAAGTATTTTCTTACATCTACTGAATCTTTATAAACCAAGGTTTCTCCAGTTACATTGGTCTGCAGAAAACCCGTCTCAACAAAATCAAGTCCTGCTTCAGCAAGTCCTTTCATAATTCCCTGTATAAACTCAGGGCTAGAGTTCTTGTTAAACAGATACCCGCCATCTCTTATCGTACAGTCTGTAATTTGAACACTCATTTTTTTAACATCTCCTTATAAATCGCATCACATATAGCAAAGTCTTCTGGATAGTCGATATCCATCGCCTCAATCTTATCCACTTCTTTAATGTAAGGATGGGAACCTAATCTTCTGTTATGAATTAAGAATGACTTCTTAGTGAACACATACGCAATTGATGTCTCACCATAGATTAATGGCAAATCCTGTGTTCTTGGAAAATGATCCGGATCGAAATTAATTGGTTTTCCATTCTCCCACATAAAGGTCCTCAACGCCTCAGCGCAGAAGGCTGAATCATACTCACCGCTTGCTACTTTGTCAACGCATTCTTCAATCGTAGAAACCTTTGCGAATGGTGAGGTTGTATGTGCATTCACATAAATATCTGCATCAACCGTGTTCATGAACTCTCTAATAAAATCATTTGCATTGATATTATCGCCATCCAAATATGCAGGTCTTTTCAAATACTTAACGCCAGGTAACACATACTCACGAACTGCATCATCTGAACAATATATATATACATCATCGATATTCTTTGCTTCTAGACAAGCTCTCTGGATAAAATGCATTAATGGAGTTCCATCATAGAATGGTTTAATATTCTTACCGGGAACTCTCTTGGATCCTAATTTGATTGGTATTAAAGCTACTGTTTTCATAAGTTATCCTCTTTCCTTAAATTAATTTATCATTTATATAACAACCAGCAAAATCTTTATGTCTTGTTTTTGATATAATTAGGCAATCCAAATACCAATTGAGTAAATTGCTTATCTGCATCGCCTATTATACATTTCTAACATATCCGCTCACCAACCTTTTTTACTAAGAATTTTTCGACATTTTTCTACTACAGCACAGATATTTTCCTTATTAACAAAAAACATTATTGCACAAAGCATTAACTCAATGACTCTATTCCCTATGGTAACTTCAACTGTAGCTTGCAGTATTAGGAGCAGCCAAGTAATATAAAATTTATCTTCTATAATAATATCTTTTCTAGTGCCATATAAACGAACAGCAAATATCACAAAAGATGACAAAGCCGTTGCGATTACTGCACCTTGCACTCCGATCATTAGAATTAACACAATATTAAACACTGCATTCATTATCGCACCGATAATTGCAGACCACATCATTGTTTTTGTGTCCTTTTTTGCACTTAAAACTGGACCAAGTAAGCCAGCAGCGCAATTAAACACTGAACTGACCAATAAAAATGGAACATAGCACCATGCCGTATAAAAATCCTTCGCATAGAGAATATGTGCCAAGGGTCTCGTAAGAAATATTAGACCTGCGCAAAAAGCACACATCATCATATTTACCATTGAAAATGTTTTTCCATAGAAACGACTTGTATCATGCTCTCCATATTCCTTAATTGCAGAAATTTGCCACGCTTGAATAAATATCTGCTGTGCCACATTTAAAATGGATGGTATTTTATATGAAACCGAAAGCAATCCGTTCGCTGCTACACCACAAAGAAATGCAACCGCATACTTATCCAGCGTATTATTTACCCACCATCCAAGAGCAGTAGCAATTAAAGGCATAGAATAAAGCAGCATTTCATATCCGAGCCGCTTATCTAAGTGCGCAGGAATTATATAGCGCCATACCTTTATCCGTACACAGAAGAACAAAGCTGATAGGCCTTGTGATAAAATATTAGCCACAAAAAATCCACTTAGCCCCATATGGAAAACTAAAAGTAACAGCACATTACCAAGAAGCATTGACACAGTGCTAATTACTCCAGCAATAGCCATATCCTGGACTCTCTCTAAACCTTTGGCTGTCTGTATAAAGAACTGATTGAATGTATAGAACACATAGTATAGCAGGAAATAAACGAGAAGACCTTTCCAGATTCCTGCCAAATGCAAACAATATGTAAGAATCCCAGTTATCACCATACTGATGCAAATAGTCGCAAATCCAATAGAGATAACGCTTCGTTTTTCCGAATTATTATCCATAACAAAGCGCATAACACCATCAACGATGTTAAGAGTAAATAATGGATAAAGAAGGCTTATTGTGGAAATAATAAGGTCGTACGTTCCATATTCAGCAGTTGTAAGAACACTTGTATAAAGCGGAACTAGCAAAAAAACAAGAATCTTCGATGAGAAATTGCTGATCGTTAGTAGTCCGACATTTTTTATAAGATATTTTGACCTATCCAACCACAATCTCCTCCAATCTATTGGCAATAGAAACCTTTGAAAGAATCTCCTTCATGTTTTCATTGGTCAGCAATGCTTCGATATCTTTAGCGTTTTTCTGACATGTAGAATTTCCTTCTATATTGCAGAGTTTATACATATAAAATGTCCTGACCGGTTTTTCTGACATAAAGCTCCCTGCCAAAACACTTCCTGAATTCACTGTCAAAAAAATATGGTTTGAGAAATCCCCTCCCAGTTGAACAGCTTCCCAAGGTATCGACGAATTTTTATCTACATTAAATCCGTTATCATTGTATATCGTACGCAGATCGCGTGGATGGGTTTTCACAAGTAAGTTATCTTTTCCAACTAAGTCAGCTATCTTACACACAAGTTCATATTCACCAATCGGCGTACCGCCTTCAAAATCATAGACCGATGTGAAAAAAATGTACTTTTGTGTATAACCGGAAAAAACGGGTCTAAAAACTTCACGAAGCGTTATAGCAGTTTTTGAATTGATTCCAATTTTAGGAACCTGTACAGGCGTAAGCGTTCCTTCATAAAGATCCGGATAGTAGCAATAAAAATTACATAGATTATCCGTGAGATTTTTTTTATGTAAAAATTTGCGGATAGAATACGAAATATTTATAATGTTTCCTTGGCCAAAGCCAAGTTCTATTCCATACGAAAGAATGCCTTCTTCTATACGAGAAACTTTAATAGCAGGACTCTTCTTTATAAACAAATTATAAAAAGCTATTGTGTCCACTCCGAAATTAAAAAACACAAATTCATCAAAGCTTATATCTAAAACTGGTCTTAATATCTTTTCATATTGATTTGTTTCAAGTAGCGAAATACTTATCGAATCCCAAATTTTTTCATATAGCCTTTTTTCGTATGTAAGACGCTTTGTCTTAACACATATCGCTCTTTTAACGGCTCCAATATTCTGAAGCACTTCCGCGACTCTCTCTGCGCCTTTTGAGTCATCTGAAATAAGAAAATAAACCTCATCATTCTTATATATAGTATCAACCATTTGCAATGCAAAAATAACCTGATAATAGGTTCTTAAATAAAATATTTTCTTCATATCGTTCTCTTTCAATGTTGTTTACTTAATATCAATGTACTTTCTCTTATCTAATAACCTCGTGTGCGGGCACTCCAACCAATGTAGCACCATTGGTAAAGCAAGATTTTACAACAACTGCATTTGCTCCGATTTTGACGTTGTCAACTACATAAATGTCACCAATTATTTTGGCTCCAACTCCAATCTCGACATTATTTCCAATGTGCGGTGCTCTTTCATCTTCTTTCCTATTATTTCCAATGCAATTATTACCATGTAATTGGCACATGCTGCCAATTATCGCATGTCCATTGACTATTACCGAACCGTAATGCCAAAACCGAACACCTTTTCCAATTGTATTATGCCACGCAGTAATCCCTAGCTTTTGCCCTATATGTTTTTTTCGATTTTATCAAAGCACATACCGAATTTTGTAATTTGTATTATAATGGTATTCACAAATCCTCAGATCCCTAACAAACTTCCAAATAGCATAATCATGATCATAAAGCATCATTGTTTTTATATGGTTTGATATTCCACTTCCCATATACAGTGGCTTTTCTTCTCGCAATCACTGTCTTAGATCATCGGTACTGAATATTCTACAATCTTTTTCCATTATTTTGCACCTCAGCTTTTTGCACCCAGTTTATTTTCTATTATACACAACAGCCAAAACATTCTAGTCGACAACGAACCCACCAACACCCGAATTTTTGTAACACTTCTTATATTTGACTTGAGAGCATCAAAACATGTTCTTTTTAACTGACGTATTATATAGTCTTTTTCTTTATCAAACTCATCCTGCTTATTTTGTACCAACCTTTTCAGAAGCTTAACATAAATTGTTTCCTTGAATTCCAAAATAGCATCCTTTAAGGTCGGATAATAATCTAAAATCACGTTACTTACTAAATCATATAGGTAGAAGACTTGAAAATCTTTTTCTTTCACTTTTGCTTTCGTAATTGAAGTCGGATTAGATACATAATAATATGTTTTCTTTGTCCCATATGCTATTTCCTTTGATTCTATTACCAAATAATAAATCAACGCCAAATCTTCATTTATAAGACCAAAAGGAAAACGATACCTTCCGTTGCAAAGCGGGATACATTCTTTTTGACGTTCATCCGTTATATAATCAGTAAACTGTATTGCTGGTTTTTTCTCAAATAATTCCCTTTCATAAAGTTTCCCACACGCAATATGAGACATATCATTTCTATACAGCATTCGCCGAATCGCCTCCTCTGCCGAGATGATATTCTCGTGCAATTCGTCTATATCTTCTTTTGCTTCATCAATATCAGAGACGATTCTATAAAATGAGGTTGCCATTTTGACCCCATATTTTTTAATCAAGCGATAAAGATACTCTATATAGTCTTTAGCAATATAATCATCACTATCGATAAAAGTAATATACCGGCCTTTTGCGTGATTTATGCCAACATTTCTGGCATCAGACAATCCACCATTTTTTTTATGGATCACATTAGCTCTTGGTTCGAGGCTTGAAAAAACATCTGCTATCTTACCAGACTCGTCAGTGGAACCATCATCTACAATTATTATCTCTATATTTTGATATGATTGTTGTTTTATACTTTGCAGACATCTCTTTAAATACATTTGTACGTTGTAAACCGGAACAACTACGCTTATTAAATCATTCATCTTTACTTTCTCCGTTTTTCTGAAAATACTAAGTCATATCCAATCAATACTGCTGGCGCAAAATACAAAATTGTAGTTATCGGATAATTTAATCCATACCAAGCACTTCTAAAAATTGTTATAGATATTGCTGCATATACCATATAGTGATATCTTGATTTTTTTCTAACAACCCAAACCAGGAATACGATGTAAATGCAAGAGAACAAGCAAGCGAATCCAAGGCCAAAGTTTGCGATAGGTTCAGCAAAAAAATGTCCTCCTCCAGCTGTAAAGTAGTATTCATGAATACATGATTGAAATGAATACGGATCCTTAAGCAGTGGTACACAATTAACTACATAACTCAAATAAGTTATTCCACGGAACAAATTATTGTTTTTCGCCAAATCAACTGCACAATTAAAAACATATGTAACGTCGCAAGCCGTTGACTGTATAAGTAAACCATGCAGTAAATCGCTTAGCTTCACATTAGACGTTCCACCTCGAAGAGAACCTACCCCCACAAATACAATTCCCACGATCAGCGCACATGTCAACTCTTTTATTATGGCTTTCTTGCCCGGATGCTCATTAAAATATTTAACAGCAAATAGTGTAAGAAAACCTATGCAGTCAACTCTTTCTCCATGGAAGATATACCAAGCCGATACAAAAATGGCCATCGGAACGACAAATCTAGTACTTTTGTGGTTTATAAGAGAAACAGACAAAAAAAAGTACGGGATACAAGACCAACCTGAAAAAGATAAAATACCACCATTAAATCTTCCTATACTCGAAAAGGATACAAGGGATGGAATGGATGGAAATATTAACAAGGTTATAATTACTGCCGCCACAGAAAGAATAATCGAAAAATCAAACCCTACGTCAAGTTTCTCTTTAAATAAATCCGCCTCATTTTCAAGGCTAGCTGAATTAGACAAAACCAAGTGTAATATCGCATTAAACACATATGTGCATACAAACATCTCATAATAATAAATTGGAACATCTGTTATTTCCAAAAGTCCATATACTTCTATTCCGACATACGCTGCATATTGCTGTACTAAGCAAAAATTCACAAGAACTGCAAAAACGCTAAATAATGACACTTTGGCAGTCCATAAAATCGCACCAAGCTGAAGCAACACTACAATTAAACACGTAGTCGGAGATTTCATGCAATAAGCAACAGTTGCCACAAATGCTGTAAGCATTAGAAAATATAAACTATTTTTCTTTACCTTTATACTGTTTCTCATCATTGCTCTAAACTCCGTCTATAAATCAAATCCAAATGTTTTGCATTTTTCACTATATCATATCTTGAATATAACTCATCTAAATCGGTATTCCGTTTCCTCTCTGCGCATTCAATTATTTTTGTTGCCCAATTATCATCAGATTCATTAATTGAATAAAAGTCAATATAATCTGTCAAACGACAGGTTGGTGCTATACAGTCGCTAAAAACCGATGGTATTCTCGCTGCTTGTACTTCTACCGAAACAACAGGAAACCCCTCATACCTTGATGGAAGAACAAACACATCCATAAGAGCATACATATCTTTCATATTTTTAGTTGTTCCCGCAAATATTACATTTTTTTCAATTCCATATTCCTTCACTTGTTGCTTTACTTGATTTTCCAGTTCGCCTGTTCCGACCAAAAGCAATTTGACATTTTTTCTGATTTTCGTCAATCCATAAAACACAGCCACTAATTTTTCATGATTCTTTTGATATGAGAATCTGCCAACGTGACCTACTACAAAATCACCGTTTAATCCCGCAGCGTTTCGAATTCTCAATTTTTCCTCATTGTCGAATGTAAACTTTCTGATATCAATAGCGTTTTCAACTATCTGCACATTTCCGGTTTCCATTCTCTTTTTTCCGTATAGATACTCACCAGCCTCTTTACCACACGCAAGTAGAACAGTGGCCGAACCAATGCAAAGTTTTTTGCATATAAACGCCATTATCCTAAAGCTCAATCTTTTATTTTTTTCTGCAATATGCGAATGAGATATCCGAACTTTTATTCCCGATAATTTAGCCGGATATAGCGCACAAAAATTCACCAAATTCATGTGAGCATGGACAATATCTGGTTGTTCTTCTTTAATTAGCCTATAACTCTCAATCAAATTTTTTACAAAGTTTTCGCTCCTTGCCGTTATACGCCTTGTTCTACAACCTGCTTCCTCTATCTTTTCTTTACAGCTTTCTACAGCTTCGTGCTGATAAACGACAACAAACTCATAGCTGCAATTACCATTATTTAATTCCGCACAGTAATTGCAGAGCATTTGCTCAACTCCACCCGATTTTAATCCTGCAACAAAATGCATCACCTTTATTTTTTCCATAGTGTTACACAGCTCCACTTTAATTCATGTTTTTACATATTTTCAAACAGTATCCCGTGCTCTTCCGATACCCTTCGAGCATTAAATCTGTTATGCACATCTTCCATTCCCTGCGCCACTAATCTATTTCTTAATTCATCTTCTCGATAGATTCTTAACACAGCTTTACTTGCTCCGATATCATCATCCACCTCAACAAGTAAACCATTTTCTCCATCCCGAATTATATTAGGGATAGCGTCTACTTTACTTGCTACAATTGGTTTGCTCGCCATCATATATTCGGGCAGTACTAACCCAAATCCCTCCCAGCGGCTCAGCAAGCATGCAACATCAAATAGTTCCACATAGCTCATCGGATTATCAACCCAGCCTGTAATATGTAAGTTATCCGAGAGGCCATTGTCCTCTGCATACTTTCTGATTTCGTCTTCCTGATTTCCTTTGCCGACGATAATGAAGTGTGCATTTGGAACCTCATCTTTCACTTGCTTTGCCATCTTAACAAAGACATCTGGTGCTTTCTGTGGGCTTATTCGTCCTACCATGCCAACAACAAATGCGTCTTTTGGAATGTTCAGGTCTCTCCTTTTAATAGCGCCACGCGCTCCACTTTCATAGGATTCGATATCCACACCGTTGAAAATAACTTGCAGTTTGTCCTCTCTGCAAATTTTCTTATCTAATGCAGACTGCTTCTCCGCATCTGAAATGCAGATGATTTTGTCACAAAACAGTGCAGCTATCTTTTCAATTGCTGTGTACATCATTCTCTTCTTATCCGAGCAGCGCATATTGAATGCCCAGCCATGCGGGTTGTATACACAGTGGTTCTTTAATCCGATATCGGCCACACGGGTAATTGCCCCCGCTTTACTGGAATGCGCATATACAATATCTGGATTATATTTCTTTACAAGTTTTCTGATCTCCACAATTGACCTTAGATCATTTGCTCCTATTGCTCTGTTCAGCTCGATTTGTTCAAAAGAATCCACCAAACCGTCATAATCTTCCTCACGGAAATCCTGTGAGCAAACCAGTATGTTTTCAAATTTTTCTTTATCCAAATACTTGAGAAGCATTCGGATGTAACGCTCCACACCGCTAGCGGCTTGCGCCACATGCAGTATTCTGATTCTATTCTTCCTCATTCCTCAATTACTCCTCATCTTTTTTCGCAATATCTATCTACACATCCAATTCAGGATGATATCAGCGTGTTTTATGGTGCATGTGTTTATCATAAAATCGTGATTATAATCCCCACAATCGGCTAAGTGTTTCCTTATGCTATCGCACCCTCTCGGCGCAACAATCATATTTCTCCTGTTTTCTACTTCATAAAACATCCGTTGAGTAGACATTCTCACACTCTCACCCGAATCTCCCCATCCTCTTTCTTCACATCAAACACAAACGGATGCTTCTTTCCCCACTCCGGATCTTCCTTCTCCTTCTCATTCCATTCCTTCCATTTCTGAATGAAACCATTATGAATCATGTTCTCCGCTGCGAGTCTTGCCTGTACCGCTTCGTCATAATTATCAAAAAGACCAACATAATAGCGCTTTCCCTTGAAACCAATATCCACACGATACTTGTCGCAATTCTTCATCTTAAACACGCCTCTTAAGCCACTCTTGTTATCTCTTCTGCTTTTTCTCTTTTCCAGCACTTCAACACAGGTTCCATCCACAAGATGTCTTCTCTGTGCGATTTCTTGACGATTTTTTTTCTGCAGACAACCACAACTATGACATGTTCCTTGTATAAGTCTTGCCGCTGGTACATCAACTTCATTTCCACAGTCACATACACAATGCCAATAGACTGAACCTCTACCGTCTCTTTTTTGTGTCATATCTTTAACTGTCAGCATGCCAAACTTTTGACCTGACAGATCTTTTGGTCTTCTTCCCATAAGCCTTCATCCTTTTTACAAGAAATTTCGTAGAGTAGATTACTCTACGAAATACGCTTTTTCTTTGAATTGTTTCAAATCTTAGTATAATTATCACATATAGTCTACTCTTTTCAAACATTTCTGTCAATGTATATACACTCATTTTATAAATTTATACAATCTCTTAGCAAAAAAAATCGAAAAATAGACACTTTCGTCATTTTAATCTCCTTTTCTAAATGGATTTTTATCTATTTGCCGTCAAATTTATGGTCAATTGTCAGTCAATTTAC
>OCPW01001420.1_pt1 | contig 13077 bp, 10 predicted proteins | sample 1538761 | NCBI WGS metagenome assembly OCPW01 (sample SAMN04571724, study PRJEB22368) | human gut metagenome | biome: human gut; material: stool | host: Homo sapiens | place: Luxembourg | collected 2012-09-20
GATACACTCCATGATTTCATCAAGCACGGTGTAACATATGTTTGACAAACCAACAAATGAATAATAGAATATGAAAGAAAGCCACTTGAATATGAGCATAATTATGTTCTATATTAAGACAAGCATAAAAGCCCCTATGCTTCTATACTAATCAAACGATAGCAGAGGAAACACGGTCACTCGCGCGATGAGTTTTGAAAAAGTGTAGGGAAAGGGCGGACTGGTTCCGAGAAGGACGATTTAATTGTATTTTTCAAGGACGGGCGGCTTTCTAAAATATATTCAGCAGGGCTAAAGAATAGGGCTCCCGATAAATGAGTCAATTCTGAAAATCTTAATGATAAGATACAACCTGTTCGGAAAAAGACGATCGTCTTCTCCTATGTTTTTTTAAGGAGCGATTTATTATGAAAAAGATCCTCGCACTGGCTGCTGTAGCAGCACTCACCGCTGGCGTATCCGCTTACGCTGCAAATCCATTCTCCGATGTCACCGCTGATGACTGGGCTTATCAGGCAGTATCCGATCTGTCCGTTCAGGGCGTCGTAGAAGGCTATCCGGACGGCACCTTCAAAGGCGAAAGAAACATGACCCGTTACGAACTGGCTCAGATCGTAGCTCGCCTCATGGCTAAAGAAGACCAGCTGAATGCAGAACAGCAGGCAACGCTTGACAAACTCGCTGGCGAATACGCTGACGAACTTGCAAACCTCGGCGTTCGCGTTTCCAACCTCGAAAAGAAAGTCGGCAACATCTACTGGTCCGGCGATGCTCGTATGCGCTTTCAGCAGAAATCCATTGTGAAAAATTCACACAAAACAGCTGATTGGAATGGTCGTATCCGCCTTAACGTTAAGGGACAGGTCAATGAAAATACCTATGTGAAAGGCAGATTCGTCAATAATATGAAGTTTAAAGACGAAGATACGTCGAACACCTACATGGATCAGATCTATGTACATCATCAGTTCGGAGATAATCTTGGCGTAGAGCTGGGACGTCTCTATCTGGGCATGGGCAGCAATGATGAATTCTATGGAGACTCTTTTGATGGTGCGAAAGCCATTTATTCTGACGGCGCATTTGGTGCAGAAGTAGGTTATGGACGTCTTCAGGCTGCCCAGCGTGATGCAAATGATAATTTGGTTTCCGGTAAAGAGAACACTTTCTTTGCAAAGGCTGGCTTTAATGAAGCTGCATATGGTTTAACAGCAAACTATCTGAAAACCAGTACAGCAGAAGGCGGCACCTATATTAAAAAAGACGGTAAAGCTGGCGATATTGCCATCTGGGGTGTAGATGCCAATGCTAAACTGGGCAATGCAGTCAAAGTCTATGGTTCCTATTTCCAGGAAACCAAGCAGGCTGGTGATCCGACTTACTGGTATGCCGGTGTTCAGTATGGACAGGCAAATAGAAATAAGCCGGGCAGCTTTAATGTAGCTGCACAGTACAATGATATCGAACATGGTTCTGTACTTGGACCGACAGGTACATGGGCAACCAATGCATATTGCGTAGCGGATTATAAAGGCGACGATGTGACATTCTGGTCTCTGCTCTCTGATGTGACCCTGCAGAAGAATGTGACACTGCACGCAGAATATTCCTTCGATATCAATGGCGATAAAAACGATTATAAGGATGCATACTCCTTCTCCCTCAACTACAAATTCTAATCTTTGGAATTTTAGACAAGCGAAAGGAAATCCCTCATGGGATTTCCTTTTTTATTTGCATGGGCCCTAAAATGGTGATAATATAAAATAAACTTTATATTATCGCAGAAATGGAGGGGCGCAAATTGTATATCAAACGAAATTTAGAGAGAAAATTTCTGAAACTCAATCACTTCTTCAAGGTCATGCTGATCACAGGAGCGCGGCAGGTGGGGAAGACGACGATGCTGAAGCATCTCGCGGAGGGTACGAATCGCACGTATGTCTCGATGGATGATTTGCTGGCTCGTGATCTAGCCACTCGCGACCCGGCCCTTTTCTTTCAGCGCTACAAGCCGCCGATTCTGATCGATGAGATCCAGAAAGCGCCGGCTCTGCTTACAGAAATCAAGCGGATCTGCGATGAGACGGAGGAGAAGGGGCTTTTCTGGCTGACGGGCTCGCAGCAGTTTCAGATGATGAAACGCGTACTGGAGACGCTCGCAGGACGCATCGGGATCCTCCATCTCTATGGACTTTCACAGCAGGAGAAGCGGGGAATTTCCTTTACGGAAGAAACGGATTTCTCGATGGATTCGCTCCTTTCACGTCGGGCGGAGGCTGGGGCGCTCACCATCGGGCAGGTTTTTCTGCACATCTGGGAAGGCGGGATGCCCGGCGTGCAGGGCGTGGACGAAGAGACGCGGCAGGCGTACTACAGCTCGTATGTGGAAACGTACCTTTTCCGCGATGCGGCAGAGGCAGGCGGGGTGACGGACTCTTTCAAGTTCGGACGTTTTCTGCAGGCCTCTGCGGCACTTGTGTCGGAACAGGTGAATTACTCTACGCTGGCGCAGGCGGCAGACATTTCCATCCCGACGGCGAAGAGCTGGCTGCACTTGCTGTGCGGTCTGGATGTGCTTTACCTGTTGCCGCCTTTCTATAACAATGCGCTGAAACGGCTGACAAAGACGCCGAAGCTCTACTTCAATGACACGGGGCTGTGTGCATACCTCTCCATGTGGCTGACGCCGGAGACGCTCATGATGGGGGCGGCCAGCGGGCATTATTTCGAAAACTACGTAGTGGGCGAGCTGATGAAATCGTATGCTGCGGGACGCAATAAGGCGAATCTGTCCTATTATAGAGATGGCTCCGCAAAGGAAATCGATGTGGTCATCGAAGAGAATGGTGTACTTCACCCGCTGGAAATCAAGAAGTCAGCCAATCCGGATTTGCGAGAAGTGAGGAAATTCGAATTGCTTGACGCGGCAACTTTGCACCGTGGGCGGGGCGGCATCGTCTGCATGGCAGGGGATGTCGTGCCGGTGGATGAAAAGAACGCGCTGATCCCGTCCGCTTTGTTGTGAGGGGGCAGTATAGCGATTTAATCAGCGTTTCCCTAGATTCGGAAGTTGACTTAAATAGCTTGTAGTTTCCTCCTGCATTTTCCACGCGCTCTCTGTATAATGCAAGTAACTTGATACAGATACTGACTTGAAGAGGAGTCCCTTGGGGGCTCCTTCTTTTTTGCCTAAAGGGAAATTAGAATAAAGCTAAATCATAATTTTCCTCTTGCGGAAAGATTTATTTCTATAGTATCCTAAAAGGAGCTCATATCCTGCCCGAGATATGTGCGAAGGACGAAAGAAAATGGCAGAGGAAACACGGTCACTCGCGCCGCAGATTTTTGAGTACTCCTTCGGAAAGGGCAATCCTATATATAGGGAAACATTTCCCATTTTTCAAAGGAGCGATTTATTATGAAAAAGATCCTCGCACTGGCTGCTGTAGCAGCACTCACCGCTGGCGTATCCGCTTACGCTGCAAATCCATTCTCCGATGTCACCGCTGATGACTGGGCTTATCAGGCAGTATCCGATCTGTCCGTTCAGGGCGTCGTAGAAGGCTATCCGGACGGCACCTTCAAAGGCGAAAGAAACATGACCCGTTACGAACTGGCTCAGATCGTAGCTCGCCTCATGGCTAAAGAAGACCAGCTGAATGCAGAACAGCAGGCAACGCTTGACAAACTCGCTGGCGAATACGCTGACGAACTTGCAAACCTCGGCGTTCGCGTTTCCAACCTCGAAAAGAAAGTCGGCAACATCTCCTGGTCCGGCGATGCTCGTATGCGTTATATCAATAACGCTAAAACAAACGATAAAGATGTATGGGATGGACGTCTGCGTCTGACTGTCAAGGGTCAGGTCAATGACGCTACCTACGTTCAGGGCCGTATCGCAACCAACATGTACTTCAAAGATGCTGGTACAGATGATGGCAACACCACCATGGAACGTCTCTTCGTTAACCACAGCTTCGGCGAAAAGACCTCCGTGGTTCTCGGCCGTCAGGACCTGACCGTATTCGGCGGACTCGAATATGATGACGCATTCGATGGCGCTAAACTCGCATACAACGATGGCAAATTCGATGCTTACGCAGCATTTGGCCAGCTGAACGCAGGCAAGTTTGATTCTGAAGATGCTGCTTTCGGCGGCCTCGGCTATGACTTCGGCGTGGCAAAACTGAACGCAGCTTACTTCAACTTCACCGGCGACAAAGCAAAGAATGTTAGCGGCTTTGACAGCATCTGGGGCGCGAACCTCGTTGTTCCGGTTCAGGACTTCAGCGTATTCGGCGAATACTGGGACTCCAACGCTGACAAGAACGACAACGCTTACCAGGCTGGCATCGGCTACAGCACCCTCGATGCTGCTAAACCTGGCACCTTCGCTCTGAACGTCGCTTACAACAGAGTCGGTGCTAACGCTTACTTCGGCGGAGACACTTATGATGCATCCGACTTCTTCGATCACATCACTGCAGATAAAGATCTGAAGTTCTGGAACGTATTCGGCGACGTTACTCTCCAGAAGAACGTCACCCTCCACGGCGAATACGCTTGGGATATCAAAAACGCAAATGGCTGCGATGACGACGCTTGGTCCGTTTCCCTGAACTACGCATTCTAATTCTTGGATACTCCAGTAAAAAAGAAGCTCCTTATGGGGCTTCTTTTTTTATTCGATGCGTGTAATAAAATATATTGACAATGTATCTAAATTTAAATACAATAGGAATAGGAGGTGAGCAAAATGGCTCAGGCAACAATGAATATCCGTATGGATGCGGACTTGAAGAAGCAGTTTGAAGCATTCTGCTCTGAGATCGGTATGACCATGACGACAGCTGTGTGTGTGTTTGCAAAGATGGCCGTGAAGGAGCGCCGGATTCCTTTTGAAATCAAGGCTGACCCCGATCCGTTTTATTCGGAAGAGAATATGCGAGTCCTTCGTGAGCGGGTGGCTGCCATTCGCTCCGGAAAAGCCAAGCTGAAGGAGCATGAGTTGATCGAGGCGGATGAATGAGAAAACTGTGGCTTGAAGAAGCGTGGGAAGAGTACATCAGCTGGTAAACGAAGGATAAAGCCGTATTGAAGAAGATTAACAGACTACTGAAAGATATCGATCGATATGGCTATGAGTGCAGCGGTAAGCCGGAGCCTTTGAAAGGGGATCTTTCTGGGTACTGGAGTGTTCATATTGACCAGAAGAATCGCATCGTTTTTCGTATCGATGAAGAAGAAAATCTGGAAATCATCCAGTGTGGGACGCACTATGGGGATCGGTAAGCAAAAAACGCCTGTTCTTGTAAAACGGGCGTTTTTGCATTTATGAACTGCTTCAGCATCTCCCTGGGCTCATCATCTCCAATGAGTTTTCTTTCGTAGACTTTTAGGATTCAAATCCCAAAAGTCTACGAAAGTCAAGAGTTTTAGGATTTGAATCCTAAAACTTTGTCACGGCAGGCGGTCAGCGGTATGTAGTCAACTGATAACCATCGGCATATCGACGCTCTTGAATATCGAAAACTTTCGTGCTATAATGCATACATCAGCACCGATAAATTAAGAAAGTGACTATCGAACAGTATGAAAGGTTGTATTTCTTAATGACGCGATGGAAAATAAAGGTATACTGCTTTTGCAGTAGATCGATTTCCCGCTGTATGCATTTCCCCATCCGGGATCACCGCCCAATCGTAAGCATCCCGATGGATATCTATATCGGAAGAGGGGGGCTAGGGAATAGGAACCTCGAGTGAGTGGTGACTGGTGACTAGTAGCTAGGGATTAGTGGCTTGGGATTAGAAGACCAGGAGACATCAGACTCCCGTATCGTCATTTCGAGCGAAGTGAGAAATCTTTGTCATTCGCGTTCAGGCGGGCAATGTTTGGAAGGTACAAAACGGGAAACCTGCTACCCGCAGACTTTCGGGTATCGCCACTAGTTGTACTCCGCGGCGCTTATCAGTTCTCATATCTCAGATCAGCCATTTTCTAACATACGACGTTTTTCTCCGCTCAGGATGACGAAACGCGCCGCACCAGCATTTCTCATTTCTCATTCAGGCAGAGCTTTCATCCCAAATCAAAGGGCAGCATGCCCCACGGGCTCCCCCTTTTCCATTTCTGAAAGGAAGGTCATTCTTATGGCAGACATCCAGAAACAGTACGGACTTTTTATCGACGGTGATTTTGTACCGGCCGGTGACGGCGCGACATTTGCAGCGCACAATCCGGCGAATGGCGAAGAACTCGCTCTCTTTGCGGAAGCGACGAAGGAAGATGTAGACAAAGCTGTGAAAGCGGCTCGCGCAGCGCTCCCTGCCTGGTCGAAGACATCCCCTGTCGAAAGACAGAATCTTCTTTTGAAGATCGCAGACATCATTGATGCCAATGCCGATCACCTGGCTCTCATGGAGACGCTCGACAACGGCAAGCCGATCCGCGAGACGAAGGCAGCGGATGTTCCGCTCGGCAGCGATCATTTCCGCTATTTTGCAGGGTGCCTCCGTGCGTGGGAGGGCAGTGCGACGATGATCGATGACAATACCATGTCGCTCATCCTTCATGAACCTGTCGGCGTGGTCGGGCAGGTCATCCCGTGGAATTTCCCCTTCACCATGGCATGCTGGAAGCTCGCGCCGGCGCTTGCGGCGGGCAATACCATCGTCATGAAGCCATCCTCCCACACATCGCTGTCTTTGATGGAATTCATGCGTCTCATTCAGGACGTCCTGCCGAAGGGCGTGGTCAATGTCATCACCGGCAAGGGCTCGAAGTCCGGCCAGTGGCTGCTCGACCATCCGGATCTGGACAAGCTCGCCTTCACCGGCTCCACCGAAGTCGGACACGGCGTGTATCAGGCAGCCTGCGACAAGCTCATCCCCTGTACGCTCGAGCTCGGCGGGAAATCCGCGAACATCGTCTTTGACGACTGCGACCTTTCCCAGGCCATCGACGGCGCCTGCAAGGGCATCCTCTTCAATCAGGGACAGGTCTGCTGCGCCGGCTCTCGTCTCTTCGTACAGGAAGGCATCTTCGATGAATTCCTGAAACACCTGAAAGCGACCTTCGAAGCGGTCAAGATCGGTGATCCGACGGATCCATCGACCCAGCTCGGCGCGCAGATCTACAAATCCCAGCAGGATAAAGTCCTGAATTACGTCAAGATCGGCATCGAAGAGGGTGCGACCCTCGTGACGGGCGGCAAACGCTATACCGAAAACGGCTGCGACAAGGGCTACTTCATGGAACCGACCATCCTTGTCACCGACAAGCCGGACTGCCGCGTGTGCCAGGAAGAGATCTTCGGACCGGTCGTCGTGGTACAGAAATTCAAGACCGCTGACGAAGTCATCGCGCTGGCCAATGACAGCGTGTACGGCCTTGGCGGCGCGGTATTCACTAAGAATATCAATACAGCCATGAAGGTCGCACGCAGTGTTCGCACGGGCCGTATGTGGGTGAATACCTACAACGATCTGCCGGCAGGCGCACCGTTTGGCGGCTACAAGCAGTCCGGCATCGGTCGTGAAACGCACAAGGTCATGCTCGAACACTACAGCCAGATGAAGAATATTTTCATCAACCTGAAAGATGGCGTCAGTGGGATGTATGATATCAAATAAATAGGTCACGCAAAAGCCCGCTCCGTGAGGAGCGGGCTTTTTGCGCTTCAGAGGTTGGAGAATAGCGCTTTTCCCGTATCGTCATTGAAAGCGTTGTCGAGAAATCTTTCTTGCACACCGGATATCACAACTGGTGTCCTTGGCGGTAGGATCAATACTTCTCGTTTCTCGTCATCAAACACCCAGCGTTTTCCTGTCTGCAAGGGGGATCCCTCGGCTGCGCTCGGGATGACGGTGCGGGGAAGCAGCCTCAGCGTTTCCCTAGTTACTAGCCACTCATCCCCAATCCCTGCTTTTAAATTTCGGGGGTCGGGGACAATGGGTACAACGAACCTCTTAGCAGAAGTATGTCACATCATCAATGCAGAAGAATTCTTTCCAACGCCGTGTGATGAAGAAAACTTGGCTTTCGATGACCTCGAGTAGTTTAGTGAGGTCACGAGCGGGAATCTGTCCGTTGTTGTTGGCGAGAATACAGCCGCCTCGCTGCGTAATCCAGACTTTTGTACCGTTGGCAGTTGGCTTTCCTTTGGCGATATGAACGTGAATGGGTTCGCTTCCCTCATTCGCCCAAAAGTAAATTTTATAACCGAGAAGCATGAATAGACTAGGCACTTTCGATCCCTCCGCAAGCCGCATACTTATAAAAGAGGTGCGCGCTTGCGTGCACCATCTCATCGAAGAGCGCCAGTTCTTCCTTGGAAAATCCGTGAACATCAGTCCAAGTATAGGAGGGAAGCTCGCAACGGGCGTCGTCGAAGCCGTCTTCCGTCGGCCGCTCGAAGTGGACAATGACGTGGTCTGCGCCATCTTTGGAAATCAGTTCCGAGTGGACGATTTCTGTGCCATCATCCAGCGTCATGTAAGGGTACATCATAAGAAAACCTCCTTTGGCTAATGGGGTGGACAGGGGGAAGTGGTACTCTCGTATTGCAAGTGCTTTTCAGACACCTGTCACGAGTCACCCTTCGCCCCCTAGTCTTTGAGTACTCATCCTTGCTTTCAAATTTCGGGGTTCGGAGGATAGTGCTTTTCCCGTATCGTCATTTCGAGCGAAGTCGAGAAATCTTTCTTGCACACGGGTTATCACAACTGGTGTCCTTGGCGGTAGGCTCAATACTTCTCGTTTCTCGTTATCAAACATCCCGCGTTTTCCTGCCTGCAAGGGGGATCCCTCGGCTGCGCTCGGGATGACGGTGCGGGGAAGCAGCCTCAGCGCTTCCCTAATCCCTAGCCACTAGTCCCCGTCACTATTCTTCCTCTATTCTACCACATTTCCCGACCGTGGTTTGAATGGATTATAAAAATATTCTAATTATTCACTCTTTATATTATGGTATAATGAATTAGTTAATGAGAGTGTGTATTGCGGTCACAAGGAAGGGCGGCTCTCGCGGCCTTCCTTTCCTCAGCATTTCCCTATCAAGGAGGAAAACGGATTGGAAACGAAACGTGATTTTATCTGGAAGATGGGCGGCCAGCAGGGACAGGGTGTCGAGTCCTGCGGTGAGATCCTCGGCAAGGTCCTGGCGCAGGAAGGATACTCTCTGTTCAGCCAGCGTCTCTTTGCTTCCCGTATCAAGGGTGGACACACCACCATTGCGCTGCGTATTGCGACGAAAGAAATCGCGACCATTGGCGAGCATGTAGACTGTCTGGTCGCACTCGATCAGGAAACGATCGATATCCATGGCAAGGAAGTGCCGGAAGGCGGCGTCATCATCGCCGATGATGCGTTCCACCCGAAATTTGAAGCACATACCGGCCGTATGTTCCTTGCGCTCCCGATCACGGAGCTGGCGAAGAAATACGGCAGCATGCAGATGAAGAATATCGCAGCGCTTGGCATGAGTGCCGGTGTGCTGGGATTCCCGGAAGAACCATTCTATGGCTTCATCGCCGACCGCTTTGCCAAGAAGGGCGATGAAATCATTTCTAAAAACAAGGCGATCTTCAAGGATGGCTATGATACTGCCATCGCTGCGATGCACGGCGTAGAGCTTGGAAAGCTCGCGACCCCGCCGAAGAAGGATCAGCTCTACCTGCTCGGCAATGAAGCAGCAGCGCTTGGCGCGATTTCCGCAGGGGCCCGCTTCATGGCATCCTACCCGATCACGCCGGCGACGGAGATCATGGAATACATGATCAAGGTCATCCATAAGATCCATGGCACTGTCGTACAGACCGAAGATGAGCTCTCTTCCTGCATGATGGCGATGGGCGGCGGCTATGCAGGCGTGCGTGCCTTCACTGCGACCTCCGGCCCAGGGCTCTCCCTGATGGCAGAGTCGATCTCCATGGCAGCGACCGCAGAGATCCCGGTTGTCATCATCGATGTCATGCGTGCCGGCCCGTCCACGGGTATGGCGACCAAGGTGGAACAGAGCGACATCCGCTACGCGATCGGCTCCGGCCATGGCGATGCGGAAAAGATCGTCCTTGCGGCCGCTTCTATCGAAGACTGCTACTACATCACCCAGGAAGCCTTCAACCTTGCTGAAAAGTTCCAGACTCCGGTCATCGTCCTTTCTGACCTGCAGTTCGGCATGTGCAAGCAGTCCGTCCCGGCCTTTGACCTTCACCGCGTCGGGATCGAGCGCGGCAAGCTCATCCGCGAAGGCCTGCCGGAACTTGATACGAAGAAGAAAGAATACTTCCATCGTTTCGAAGATGTGGAAGACGGCATCTCCCCGAGAACCATCCCGGGCGTGAAGAACGGCATGTTCCTCTCCACGGGCCTCGAACACAATGTCTTCGGCAAACCGGCAGAAGGCGTGGGCGACCGTGTGATGGAGATGGAAAAGCGCCATCGCAAATTTGCCGGCGTACCGGAAGCGATCACCCCATTCTACGTCAACCATGAAGATACAGAATGCGACCTGCTCCTCGTAGGCATCACCTCCACCGGCGGTGCGATCGATGAAGCCTGCGAAGCACTCGAAGCGGAAGGCAAGAAGGTCAACCACCTGCACCTGCGTCTGCTCTCGCCATTCCCGACCGAAGCCCTTCGCCCCTACATCGAAGGTGCGAAGAAAGTCCTCATCGTAGAAGAAGACCTGACAGAGCAGCTCCGTGAGCTCTTTGCGATCCATTTCTCCTGCCATGACAAGCTGCTGTCCTGCCTGCAGTATGACGGCACTCCGTTCACGGCATCCACCATTCTCAAAAAAGCTAAGGAGGTCTTCTAAGATGGCATCACCGCGCGACTATAAAAATACCATTATTCCGAACTGGTGCCCCGGCTGCGGCGACTACGGCATTCAGAATGCCATCAGCGCCGTCTGTGCGAAAAAAGGCTGGGCGAATGAAGACATCACCCTGATCTCCGGCATCGGCTGCTCGTCCCGTATCGGTGGCTATCAGTACTGCTACGGCGCTCATACCACCCACGGCAGAGCCCTTCCCTTCGCACAGGGCATCAAGTGTGCAAACAAGGACACCCATATGATCGTCTGCTCCGGCGACGGTGACTCCTACGCCATCGGTCTTGGCCATGCCATGCATGCGATGAAGAGAAATATGGACATCACTTACCTCGTCTTTGATAATCAGGTCTACGGCCTCACCAAAGGCCAGACCTCTCCGGCCTCCTCCCAGGGCTTCGTCACCAAGACCACCCCGGACGGCAACCCGATGACCCCGCTCGATGCGCCATCCATGGCCATCGCAGCCGGCGCCACCTTCGTCGCTCAAGCCTATGCCATCGATGGCAAGAACCTCGTCGACATCATTGAAAAAGCCGTCGATCACAAAGGCTTCTCCTACGTCAATATCTTCACCCCGTGCGTCACCTTCAACCATTTCAATACCGTTGAATGGTACAATACCCACCTGAAGAAGATCTCCGACGTTCGTGAATCCTATGATCCGACCAGCAAAGCCCAGGCCTTCCACCTCCTCGCAGAGACCGACAGCCTCGTCACCGGCGTCATCTACGAAGAGACCGGCGCCCTTCCTTTTGGCGACATCGTACCGTCCAAAGATATCGCGCTCGTCGACTATGTAGAAAAGCCGAGCCAGGAAGTCTTCGACGACCTCTGCAAGGAATTTAGATAGCAGATCGCCTCCTTCTGGAGAAAAGCGGGAGAAGCGGTGAGAAATCTGCCCCCTTCCCATGGAAGGGGGATGCCCGAAGGGCAGGGGGTTGGCCGAAGGCGAAAGAGAGCGAAGCCAACCTCCGGCGCTACGCGCCACCTCCTTCCAGAGGAAGGAGGGAGAAGCGGGATGAGTAGCCCATCTATCCCCTTCCCTTGGAAGGGGAACGCCCGAAGGGCAGGGGGTTGGCCGAAGGCGAAAGAGAGTGAAGCCAACCTCCGGCGCTACGCGCCATCTCCTTCCAGAGGAAGGAGGGAAAAGCGGGATGAGTAGCCCATCTCCCCCCCTTCCCATGGAAGGGGGATGCCCGAAGGGCAGGGGGCTGAAAGCGAAAAAGAGCGAAGCTAACCTCCGGCGCTACGCGCCACCTCCTTCCCGAGGAAGGAGGGAGAAGTGGGGTGAGTAGCCCATCTACCCCCTTCCCATGGAAGGGGGATGCCCGAAGGGCAGGGGGTTGGCCGAAGGCGAAAGAGAGCGAAGCCAACCTCCGGCGCTACGCGCCACCTCCTTCCAGAGGAAGGAGGGAGAAGTGGGATGAGTAACCCATCCCCGCCTTCCCATGGAAGGGGGGGAGAAGTAGCAAAAACCTATCTACTCTCCTTTTATAGGAAAGAGTGTTTTGCAACAGGTATGCCTATGATTACAAATCGCCCCCGTGTTTCTAAGTCCATGCGTATCCGCTCGCGAGAACTTAGAAATCAAATGACTCCGGAAGAAAAGCAACTATGGTATCATTTCCTGAGAACATATCGGCCTAGAGTAACAAGACAGTATGTGCTGGGACCGTATATCGCTGATTTTTATTGTGCAAAGGCTGGGCTGATCATCGAAATCGATGGAAAGCAGCATTGTACAGAGTCAGGATTTGCGCATGATACTGTAAGAACGCATTTCTTTGAGAATTATGGATTAAAAGTAGTGCGATTGACCAATTTTCAGATTCATTTTCAGTTCAATGAATGTTGCCAATATCTGGAAACCATTCTCCGTGAACGGATAATGGAGCGTGCTACTATGGGTGAGTAATCCATCTACCCCCTTCCTATGGAAGGGGGATGCCCGAAGGGCAGGGGGTTGGCCGAAGTCGAATGAGAGCGAAGCTAACCTCCGGCGCTGCGCGCCACCTCCTTCCAGAGGAAGGAGGGAGAAGCGGGATGAGTAGCCCATCTCCCCCCTTCCCATGGAAGGGGGATGCCCGAAGGGCAAGGGGTTGGCCGAAGACGAAAGAGAGCGAAGCCAACCTCCGGCGCTATGCGCCACTTCCTTCCAGAGGAAGGAGGGAGAAGCGGGATGAGTAGCCCATCTACCCCCTTCCCATGGAAGGGGGATGCCCGAAGGGCGGGGG
>OCPW01001425.1_pt1 | contig 13045 bp, 8 predicted proteins | sample 1538761 | NCBI WGS metagenome assembly OCPW01 (sample SAMN04571724, study PRJEB22368) | human gut metagenome | biome: human gut; material: stool | host: Homo sapiens | place: Luxembourg | collected 2012-09-20
GCAAAGTATAATAATGATTCAAATTGAAAATTAGTTTTGTCCACTTCCCAAAGAGCAGAAGGGTAAGGAATAAGCATATAAGTATTCAAAGTGATATTAGAGATATTTTTATAATTTATAGAACAATCTGTTTCTATAAATCCGATAACTTCAAAATTAGTATTTTTACTATAATAATTTCCAGTAATTATGTCTCCGATTTTATAAAAAGATTTATATTCAGAACCCAATAGAACAGGAATCGAGTTATCTCTATATGAAATACTATTCCATGCAATTTCGGAATTTCCCTCAACTTTTATATTATAAAAATCATATGCTTTTTGATTAAGTTGTAACGCTTTTATATTTATTGTAGGAGATTGAATATTATCAATAAATTCATCAGAATTATAATAAAAGCGTTGGTCTCCATTAAAGTTATCTATATCTACAGCGATAGCCTGATTGAATGAGGTTAAAACATCGAAGTTACTTGATGCATTTAATGTGTTATAGAAGTTTGCTAATATATTTATGTTTTGATTGTCTATTCTAAAATTATAAAATTCATCTGGATCATAAAAATTGTCAACCATTTTGTAAAAATCATTTTGTGATGAAAGTGTTTTAAATCCACCATTGCTTTGCGGAATAGAAGCAATGAAAGGAACAAATACACCTGACAAAGTAAAATATATAGAGAAAATAATAAAAGAAAATAATGTTATAAAATATTTTTTAGTGTTCATAGAAGACTCCATAAAAAGAATATAGTAAAAAAGCAAAGGATTGTAAAATCCTTTGCTTTTTTGTTTTGTGAAGAATCAATTTCCGTAATAGGTTCTAGCAGTTCCTGTAGTAAAACCGTCAAAACTCCACCAAGGAGATATTGCTTCTGTTCCGTTAGTTCCCCATTGACGTCCAGAATCGGTAAGAACTGTACCCCAACTTTCCATTCTTGCTCTTGTGTAGTGATATTTTCCAACCCAAGTAGTCCAACCATGTGCTCTTTTTTGAGATGTACTATTGCGTGTACGTTCTTCTGCTTTACCTGTATGTTTTGGAGAAGCGTATGTAGTGCCAGCCTCCATTGCTTTTGAATATGTTTGAGGATTAACAAAATAACCATCTTCTTCACTCCATCCACCTACTGCGTTAGATTCAGAAGTTACAACTGAAGTTTCCGGTTCAGCAGCAAAAGTGGTTACTGGATTAAGTGCTAGTACAAGACCTAAACTTAAAATAGAAACACCGAAACGCTTGAATTTGTTCATAAAAAAATCATCCCTTTCTTTGTAAATTTTTTAAAAAATTTATCATAGGAAACATATAAATGTCAATCTGCCGAATAAATATAAAAAAAATGTATAAAATACACAAAAATAAAAATTACGGAGAAAATAGATTGATACGTATAAAAAATATAATAATTGCGTAAACTTGATTTGCCTGAGAGCATATGCTATAATGGCAATAGCTAAGAAAAGATATAATGTGTCACGTAGACACAAAACGAACCCCCAGTAGCAGCCACTACTGGGGGTTCTTCTCATTTTACGGTTGAGCTTCCGTTAGGCTAGTTGTCGCTGTCATCTCCGTCTAACCATTTGCAAATATAGTAGCCAACTACACTTGCCAGTACGGAAACAAGAAAAGATATAATTTCTGACACGTAGACACCCCCCCTTTCTGTTGCCAGAATGGGTGCGACAACGCTGGATATTATATCATAAAGACAGAAATGCTACAAGAAGCCATTTCCCCTTGTTTATCATCAAAGCCATAAGAAAAAGAGTGTCAAGGGCGGTCATAGACCGCAGCGTTTACCCTTGATACTCTTTTTCTTATGGCTATAATGTCGGATGGGAAAATGCTTGTCCGTCCGTTCCGTTACTCCCTCATGGGTTCGATTGTCCATTCCAAAATGAGAAAGTAAAGGGTTGTCTGCGACAATTTTTTTCTATGCTGCCATTCGCTGATCCGCAAGCGAAAGCTCATGGAAGCACAGAAAAAAACAAGCCCTTGACTATCTCATTTTTCCATTCCCAAAGTCACCCAAGAGGAAGTAAGCTCCACTGTATTTCTGGCGAAATCCACGCACGAATATATCCGCTTGACAAGTGGCTATCACTATGCTATATTATGTGTAGCGGATATATTGCAAGTTCCCTAAAGTGATAGCCTAACGGCTACACTTTAGAACTTGTGAGGGTGGCAAAGCCCCCCTTCAATCCCCCTTTGAGTGACCGCAGATATGCGGTAAATTGTTGAGTGATAGCCAAGAAGAAAGAGAGGTAAAAGCATGAGTTGGGGCGAGGAACAGCAGAAAGAAATTGAGACAATCAGAGAGAGAAAAATCACAGTGAAATTGTCGGATGCAGATTGTGACAGACTGGCGAGAAAGTGTGGGGAGCATGGTTTGACAATCGGAGAGCTGATAGAGAATTTTGTCGGAGATTTGGTTGGCGGTACATACTCCAACGGAAGTGATGAAAGAGATTATGCTGACCAATGGTTCGAGCGTTGTTGGTTCGGAATGTTCCCAGAGCCTACACTGCTGAATCACTTATTACATTTGGGTTATGAACCAGAGCATTATCTGTTTTGGTTGAAAAACGTAGAGAAAATAAAATCCGACATTGAAATCACTAAACAGAACATAGCAGAGCCAAGTGATGAATGGAAAGACATTGTATACCACAAGTACAATGATGATAGAACAAGCTATGAGTGTGTGCCTTGTTACAATAGTGTTGATGAATATATAGCAAGCGAAAAAGAAGATTTAGAAAGCTATAAGGCAGACTTAGAAGAAGCACTGGAAGAACTGAAAGACATGAGAGAGGACTGGAAACCAGAGAAAGAGCCGAACATGGACGAGGAAATCGACCTCATTAAGAAGTGGGTAAAGGAAAGAGAGGACTTCATCAATGAATAGGACAAGACCGAAGCAGATAGTCATAAGAGTGTCAGAGGAAGAACTTGCACAGATAAAAGAAAAAGTAGAACAGTCTGGAAAGAGCCAACAGCAGTATATCATCGAAGCACTTACACAGTCGAATATTGTCAACACAGACGGAATTAAGGAACTTATACCAGAGTTAAAGCGAGTAGGTAATAACCTCAATCAGATAGCACACGCATTGAATGGCAGCAGCTATTATTCGTATAATCTGATAACGGAAAATCAAAAGGAGCTGACAGAGATATGGCAGTCATTAAAGCAGTTTCTTCAAAAGCAGGCATAGGGCAAGCACTGGACTATGTGACGAAAGAGGAAAAGACGGAAGATAAGCTTGTCAGTGGTCTGCACTGTGAACCAGATACAGTTAAGGACGAAATGCAAGCCACCAAGGAGCTGTGGGGCAAGACTGGTGGCAGAACCTATAAGCACTTCGTACAGAGCTACCATGAGGACGAGCATATCACACCAGAGCAAGCCCATAGGAACGCTGTGGAGCTTGCCAAGAACACAGAAGCATGGAAAGGGCATGAAGTTCTTATTGCCACTCACATAGACAGAGGACACATTCACAGCCATTTCATAGTGAACAGCGTGAATTATGAGAATGGTCACAAGTTGCAGTGGAGCAAAGCGGATCTGCAGAACCTGAAAGACCGGTGCAATGAGCAGAGCCGGCAACAAGGGCTTCATGTTCCGGAAAAGGGAAAGACATTCTCTGGAGAAGAAAGAGAAGAAACTGTTGCGTGGAATAAAGAAACATACAATCTCTTGAAGCAAGCCGAAGAGGGAGAAGTGAAAAGTTATGTGCAAGATACAGCCCTTGCGGTCATGGACTGCCGAGAAACAGCCACAAGCCGAGAGGACTTCATAGACCAGATGAAAGCAAGGGGCTATGGTGTGGACTGGAAAGACAGCCATAAATACATCACATTCACAGACCTTGAAAGGCAGAGCCAAGGGGAAAAACAATGTAAAGTCCGCAACAATAAACTGGAAAAGTATTATGCAGTGGACTTTGGAAAGGAGAGCTTAGAGCATGGGTTTGAAATCAATGCACGCAGAGAAGCAGAGCGAACAGCCACAACAGAGCGTGCAAGACAACAGCTTGATAGAACAGCAGTCTCAGAGAATAGCGGAGCTGATGAAAGAGCAAGAGCAAGACAGCTACTTGATAGAACAGCAGTCGCAGAAGATAGCAGAACTGGAAAGGCATATCAGCCAGATAACACAGCAGTCACAGAAGAAAGACTCTCAAATCTCCGAAGCTATCAGCCAAGCCGAGGAATGGAAAGCCAGGGCAGACCAGGAACAGACCAGGGCAAAAGACCAGGAACGGAAACTACTGGAAGAACAACTGAACCTCAAAAAGACCTTGCAGAAGAAAGGCTTGCAAGCCTCCGAAGCCATAAGCCAAGCCGAGGAATGGAAGAACCAAGCCGAGAAATCGGAGATACAGATACAGAAACTCTTATCCGAGAAGCAAGAGCTGGTATCGACAGTAGCCGAACAAGGGAAGAGAATAGCGGAGCAGACAGAGCAAATAGAGAAGCTGAACGAAGCAGACAACGTGCTGAAGCTCAACGCAGAGCTGAAGAAGCAAAACGAGAAGCTGAAGCAAGACAAGCTCAACGCAGAGCAAGAAGCCGAAGCTACGGTATCGAGCGTTAAAAGGGAATATGAAGCCAAGGGCAGAGAGCTTGACCGCAGAATCGGAGAAGCTGCCAAGCAGTCGGCAAGCCTTAAATCCGAAAGGCAGAGCATAAGCGAAGATATAGAGCAGAGAGCAACAGCGAAGTATCTGGAACAGAAGAAAGAGCTTGACAGGAAGTTCAAAGCCCAGACAGCGAGCTATGACAGCTTTCTGTTAGGTCTGCTACTGTATGGAGTGCTTACCACAGTATTCACAGCAGTACGTTCAGAAGCCTTTGTAAGCGATTTTAAGACCTTTTTCATGGTTATATGGCAGTTCATTGTGAATGCGTTCCAGTTGCTTCTTAAAGGCGGTCAGTGGGCTTCACAACTGGGAGATAAGATACCACAGCCAGTAGTGGCTACCATAGTGCATTATCTTCTTTTAATCGTCTTTGTGGGCGGTATTGCTATCGGTGTGGGCTTTCTTATCTTCCTTGGAGCAAGCAAGGTGTTTGAGTTCTACACAGAGGACTATGCGGACACCATGAGCCTTGCCGTATTCCTCATAAGCCTTGCGGTATCGGTGTACTTTGCAGAGCCTATAAGGGCGGTAATCCCTATCAATCTTCTTTTACTGCTGATACTGGTACATATCGTTTATGTGCTGATAAGGTGGTATGTAAAAGGGTGTATGAGGTCGAGAGGATACTACTAAATTGACACCCCAGAAATGGGGTGTTATATTTTAATAAAAAAGGTGTAAAAAACTCATTGATAATATAAGCCCCCTATAGCCCTTTTGGGCTAACAGTCATAGGGTAGCATAGGGTAGCGGATATAGTATAAGTATATGCCAGAAAAGAGGTGTTTATTCATGGCAAGAAAGCCGACTGATAAGCAGTTGTTCAAGATGAAAAATGAATGGTTGGGGCAGTTCTACGAGGAAGTGAAACCGAGGGATTTTTACAGAGCAGTCTTTCCAGAGGGCAGTTTTGAGAGAGAGGGACACCCAGAAGATGAGAAGTGCAATGGAGTTCTCACTGTGATAGAGGGGGAAAAGGCGAGGAACTATATCGTCTTTGATGAGCTGAACATGGTTGATGAGGTCAAGGGGGCAGAGTTTGCTATCATGTCCCCAGTCGGGTATTCTGGACGTAACAGGACAGCCAAAAACGCAAGGTGGCTATATGGGATAGCTGTAGACCTTGACGGAGTGGAAATGGAGCAGTTAAGAGATGTGTTCCATCAGATGAAGCACGATTTTTTGCCACAATGTACCTACTGTGTGAATAGCGGTCATGGACTGCATTTGTATTATCTCTTTGAGAAGCCAGTACCGCTATACAGACATCTGCAAGACCAGTTAAGGGAGTTCAAGTATGAGCTAATCAGAAAGATATGGAACAGGTACACAAGCACCTATACAGAGCGTGAGCAAGTGCAGTACCAAGGTATCTTCCAAGGCTTCCGTATGGTCGGCACCCAGTCTAAACTAGGGAAGCGGTATCCAGTGACAGCTTTTAAAACTGGGGATCGTGTTACAGTAGAGTATTTGAACGGATTTCTCATGGATGATAGCAAGGCAGTGACGGATTTCAAGTATAAGTCTGATTTGAGCCTTGCCGAAGCCAAGGAGAAGTACCCAGAATGGTATGAAAAGAGGGTTGTGAGGGGTGAGAAAAAAGGTAGATGGCATATCAAGAGAGATTTGTATAACTGGTGGCTGAGGAAGATACAGAGCGGTGAGGTGTCCGTAGGGCATAGATACTGGTGTCTGTCGGTGCTTGCGTCCTATGGTATCAAGTGCGACATTCCAGAAGATGAAGTATTGACGGACGCACTGGAACTTTTACCCATGCTTGACCATATCAGTGATGATGACCATAACCGTTTTACCAAGCGTGATGTACTGGACGCTATGAATATGTATCAAGAAAACTATGTCACATATAGCAGAACCGAGGTTGAGCGTGTCAGCGGTATCTCTGTACCGCCAAACAAGAGGAACGGATTGAAACAGAAAGACCACTTAGAAATTGCAAGGGCAATACAGACAATAAAGGACAGGCAACAAGGGAAGAACTGGCGAGAGGGAAATGGTAGACCAAAGGGGAGCAGTCAGCAGAAAAAAATTGTTGAAGAATGGCGAATTGCACACCCAGAGGGCAGAAGAGCCGACTGTATCAGAGAGACAGGATTGAGCAAGCCCACCGTTTACAAATGGTGGCAGACAGAGGAGCATGAGATTGATCCGGCACAAATGAGATAAGGGGCGGAAGTACATGAAAACAATTAAACAGATTGCTGACGAGCTGGGAGTCAGCAAACAGAAAGTTTATCGGTTCATAGTCAGGAACCACATCACCGCTTCAAGCGAAGTGAAGCGGTCGAAGTTATATGATGAATCGGCTGAAATGCTGATAAAACAAGGGTTTTTGGAAGACGAACTGCATCAAAAATCACATCATGAAGTACATCAAAACCATATCAATGATACGGTGAGTGAAGCGGTGATAGAACTGCTTCGGAAGGAACTGGAGCAGAAAAATGAGCAGTTGCAAGAAAAGGACAGACAGATCCGAGAAAAAGACAGGCAGATTTCTGAAATGCAGGCACAATTATCTATGAATCAGAAGCTGATTGATCAAGAGCAACAGCTCCATATGGTAACAGAAAAAAAGTTCATGTTGTTGGAGCAACAGCATGAACATGAAGAAGTAGATATGAAAATAAAAGAAGATAAGAAGTGGTGGAAATTTTGGGAATAGAGACTTTTACATCTTTGCATATAGTAGTAGCAACAATATATGGTGTGTCAAAATGACACACCATATATTTGATGATTATAAATTATGCTAGATTATACGAAAAAATGCGTTGCACTTTAATTAATAACTGTAAAACATAATTTTAGTTTGGGTAAAAATATACCCATGCATGGTCTTGAAATGAACCATAAGTAAAACTAAAGTAAACGCTTATCCTGTCCCCAGAAAATTTAACATTGGAAGTTTCAAGTTTCCAATATGTAGTAATATTTGGATGGCCTAAATAACAAGTGTCATATAAAAATTGAGGTCTACCACCCTTAATATCTGTTTGATATTGCAATGTGACAGTTCCAACTTTTACCTTCTGATTTGCTAAAATAATGGATTTTGTTTGTTTTCGGATAGGAGAAATAGCACATATATCAGGGTCATTTTGAGTGGTTAAAGGAGAATCTATTTCCAGAGGATTTTCTCCATTGGAGTATTCGTTATTATATTCTTGTAGTGACAAAAAATCATTATCTGTTGGTTGTTCCAGAGGATTTTCTCCATTGGAGTATTCTGCATTATATTCTTGTAGTGACAAAAAATCATTATCTGTTGGTTGTCCAGAGTATGTTTCATTATAACTCGGAATTGACAGATAATCTTGAGAGTCTGCTTCAGGTGCATCTGTTGGTTGTTCAGAGTATGTTTCATTATAACTTGGAATTGATAGATAATCTTGAGAGTCTGCTTCATGTGCGTATGTTGTCATGGCAGATGATAAAAGTAATAAAAATGCGGAAAATAAACATATAACCTTTTTCATATAATTACCCCTTTCAATAAAAAATTTGATTTGATTTTTTATGACTTCCAATGGAATCACCTCTCTTTTAATTTAATAATAAAATACTGATTTGAATAATTAAAAACTGTTTATATACATAATAATAATAGAATTTTCTGTGAATTGTCAATGGAATTTAGTACATTGTTAGAGTCCGCTTGAAACAGTCAGTGTAAGAACAATAGAAACGACCAATTTAGGTTCGACAGAAAAAGCCGACTGTATATCGTTGGTGGAAGTAGGGAATACTTGAAATGGCTACTTGCATATGTTATAATGGCGGTAGCTAAGAAAAGATATGATGTGTCATGTAGACACAAACGACCCCCCAGTAGCAGCCACTACTGGGGGGTCTTCTCATTTTGGACGGTTGAGTTTCCGCTAGGTTAGTTGTCGCTGTCGTCTCCGTCTAACCATTTGCAGATGTAGTAGCCAACTACACTTGCCAGTACGGACACAAGAAAAGATATGATTTCTGACATGTAGACACCCCCTTTCTGTTGCCAGATTGGGTGCGACAACGCTGTAAATTATATCACAGTGGCAGAACTGCCACAATAAGCCATTTTCCCCTTAATTACCCAAGAGCCATAAGAAAAAGAGTGTCAAGGGCAGTCGTAAGACTGTGCAGTTTACCCTTGATACTCTTTTTTGTTGGCTACAATATCCGAGGGGAAAATGCTTGTCCGTCCGTTCCGTTACTCCCTCATGGGTTCGATTGTCCATTCCAAAATGAGAAAGTAAAGGGTTGTCTGCGACAATTTTTTTCTATGCTGCCATTCGCTGATCCGCAAGCGAAAGCTCATGGAAGCACAGAAAAAAACAAGCCCTTGACTATCTCATTTTTCCATTCCCAAAGTCACCCAAGAGGAAGTAAGCTCCACTGTATTTCTGGCGAAATCCACGCACGAATATATCCGCTTGACAAGTGGCTATCACTATGCTATATTATGTGTAGCGGATATATTGCAAGTTCCCTAAAGTGATAGCCTAACGGCTACACTTTAGAACTTGTGAGGGTGGCAAAGCCCCCCTTCAATCCCCCTTTGAGTGACCGCAGATATGCGGTAAATTGTTGAGTGATAGCCAAGAAGAAAGAGAGGTAAAAGCATGAGTTGGGGCGAGGAACAGCAGAAAGAAATTGAGACAATCAGAGAGAGAAAAATCACAGTGAAATTGTCGGATGCAGATTGTGACAGACTGGCGAGAAAGTGTGGGGAGCATGGTTTGACAATCGGAGAGCTGATAGAGAATTTTGTCGGAGATTTGGTTGGCGGTACATACTCCAACGGAAGTGATGAAAGAGATTATGCTGACCAATGGTTCGAGCGTTGTTGGTTCGGAATGTTCCCAGAGCCTACACTGCTGAATCACTTATTACATTTGGGTTATGAACCAGAGCATTATCTGTTTTGGTTGAAAAACGTAGAGAAAATAAAATCCGACATTGAAATCACTAAACAGAACATAGCAGAGCCAAGTGATGAATGGAAAGACATTGTATACCACAAGTACAATGATGATAGAACAAGCTATGAGTGTGTGCCTTGTTACAATAGTGTTGATGAATATATAGCAAGCGAAAAAGAAGATTTAGAAAGCTATAAGGCAGACTTAGAAGAAGCACTGGAAGAACTGAAAGACATGAGAGAGGACTGGAAACCAGAGAAAGAGCCGAACATGGACGAGGAAATCGACCTCATTAAGAAGTGGGTAAAGGAAAGAGAGGACTTCATCAATGAATAGGACAAGACCGAAGCAGATAGTCATAAGAGTGTCAGAGGAAGAACTTGCACAGATAAAAGAAAAAGTAGAACAGTCTGGAAAGAGCCAACAGCAGTATATCATCGAAGCACTTACACAGTCGAATATTGTCAACACAGACGGAATTAAGGAACTTATACCAGAGTTAAAGCGAGTAGGTAATAACCTCAATCAGATAGCACACGCATTGAATGGCAGCAGCTATTATTCGTATAATCTGATAACGGAAAATCAAAAGGAGCTGACAGAGATATGGCAGTCATTAAAGCAGTTTCTTCAAAAGCAGGCATAGGGCAAGCACTGGACTATGTGACGAAAGAGGAAAAGACGGAAGATAAGCTTGTCAGTGGTCTGCACTGTGAACCAGATACAGTTAAGGACGAAATGCAAGCCACCAAGGAGCTGTGGGGCAAGACTGGTGGCAGAACCTATAAGCACTTCGTACAGAGCTACCATGAGGACGAGCATATCACACCAGAGCAAGCCCATAGGAACGCTGTGGAGCTTGCCAAGAACACAGAAGCATGGAAAGGGCATGAAGTTCTTATTGCCACTCACATAGACAGAGGACACATTCACAGCCATTTCATAGTGAACAGCGTGAATTATGAGAATGGTCACAAGTTGCAGTGGAGCAAAGCGGATCTGCAGAACCTGAAAGACCGGTGCAATGAGCAGAGCCGGCAACAAGGGCTTCATGTTCCGGAAAAGGGAAAGACATTCTCTGGAGAAGAAAGAGAAGAAACTGTTGCGTGGAATAAAGAAACATACAATCTCTTGAAGCAAGCCGAAGAGGGAGAAGTGAAAAGTTATGTGCAAGATACAGCCCTTGCGGTCATGGACTGCCGAGAAACAGCCACAAGCCGAGAGGACTTCATAGACCAGATGAAAGCAAGGGGCTATGGTGTGGACTGGAAAGACAGCCATAAATACATCACATTCACAGACCTTGAAAGGCAGAGCCAAGGGGAAAAACAATGTAAAGTCCGCAACAATAAACTGGAAAAGTATTATGCAGTGGACTTTGGAAAGGAGAGCTTAGAGCATGGGTTTGAAATCAATGCACGCAGAGAAGCAGAGCGAACAGCCACAACAGAGCGTGCAAGACAACAGCTTGATAGAACAGCAGTCTCAGAGAATAGCGGAGCTGATGAAAGAGCAAGAGCAAGACAGCTACTTGATAGAACAGCAGTCGCAGAAGATAGCAGAACTGGAAAGGCATATCAGCCAGATAACACAGCAGTCACAGAAGAAAGACTCTCAAATCTCCGAAGCTATCAGCCAAGCCGAGGAATGGAAAGCCAGGGCAGACCAGGAACAGACCAGGGCAAAAGACCAGGAACGGAAACTACTGGAAGAACAACTGAACCTCAAAAAGACCTTGCAGAAGAAAGGCTTGCAAGCCTCCGAAGCCATAAGCCAAGCCGAGGAATGGAAGAACCAAGCCGAGAAATCGGAGATACAGATACAGAAACTCTTATCCGAGAAGCAAGAGCTGGTATCGACAGTAGCCGAACAAGGGAAGAGAATAGCGGAGCAGACAGAGCAAATAGAGAAGCTGAACGAAGCAGACAACGTGCTGAAGCTCAACGCAGAGCTGAAGAAGCAAAACGAGAAGCTGAAGCAAGACAAGCTCAACGCAGAGCAAGAAGCCGAAGCTACGGTATCGAGCGTTAAAAGGGAATATGAAGCCAAGGGCAGAGAGCTTGACCGCAGAATCGGAGAAGCTGCCAAGCAGTCGGCAAGCCTTAAATCCGAAAGGCAGAGCATAAGCGAAGATATAGAGCAGAGAGCAACAGCGAAGTATCTGGAACAGAAGAAAGAGCTTGACAGGAAGTTCAAAGCCCAGACAGCGAGCTATGACAGCTTTCTGTTAGGTCTGCTACTGTATGGAGTGCTTACCACAGTATTCACAGCAGTACGTTCAGAAGCCTTTGTAAGCGATTTTAAGACCTTTTTCATGGTTATATGGCAGTTCATTGTGAATGCGTTCCAGTTGCTTCTTAAAGGCGGTCAGTGGGCTTCACAACTGGGAGATAAGATACCACAGCCAGTAGTGGCTACCATAGTGCATTATCTTCTTTTAATCGTCTTTGTGGGCGGTATTGCTATCGGTGTGGGCTTTCTTATCTTCCTTGGAGCAAGCAAGGTGTTTGAGTTCTACACAGAGGACTATGCGGACACCATGAGCCTTGCCGTATTCCTCATAAGCCTTGCGGTATCGGTGTACTTTGCAGAGCCTATAAGGGCGGTAATCCCTATCAATCTTCTTTTACTGCTGATACTGGTACATATCGTTTATGTGCTGATAAGGTGGTATGTAAAAGGGTGTATGAGGTCGAGAGGATACTACTAAATTGACACCCCAGAAATGGGGTGTTATATTTTAATAAAAAAGGTGTAAAAAACTCATTGATAATATAAGCCCCCTATAGCCCTTTTGGGCTAACAGTCATAGGGTAGCATAGGGTAGCGGATATAGTATAAGTATATGCCAGAAAAGAGGTGTTTATTCATGGCAAGAAAGCCGACTGATAAGCAGTTGTTCAAGATGAAAAATGAATGGTTGGGGCAGTTCTACGAGGAAGTGAAACCGAGGGATTTTTACAGAGCAGTCTTTCCAGAGGGCAGTTTTGAGAGAGAGGGACACCCAGAAGATGAGAAGTGCAATGGAGTTCTCACTGTGATAGAGGGGGAAAAGGCGAGGAACTATATCGTCTTTGATGAGCTGAACATGGTTGATGAGGTCAAGGGGGCAGAGTTTGCTATCATGTCCCCAGTCGGGTATTCTGGACGTAACAGGACAGCCAAAAACGCAAGGTGGCTATATGGGATAGCTGTAGACCTTGACGGAGTGGAAATGGAGCAGTTAAGAGATGTGTTCCATCAGATGAAGCACGATTTTTTGCCACAATGTACCTACTGTGTGAATAGCGGTCATGGACTGCATTTGTATTATCTCTTTGAGAAGCCAGTACCGCTATACAGACATCTGCAAGACCAGTTAAGGGAGTTCAAGTATGAGCTAATCAGAAAGATATGGAACAGGTACACAAGCACCTATACAGAGCGTGAGCAAGTGCAGTACCAAGGTATCTT